>Ga0194120_10005045_pt1 | contig 19756 bp, 23 predicted proteins | sample TA2MahCa65mmetaG_FD_148642 | JGI IMG/M metagenome (GOLD analysis project Ga0194120, IMG submission 148642) | Freshwater microbial communities from Lake Tanganyika, Tanzania - TA2015019 Mahale Deep Cast 65m | ecosystem: Environmental > Aquatic > Freshwater > Lake | place: Tanzania: Lake... | reverse complement strand
GTCCCCTTCCGCTTTTCGTATCCATTGTTCAAGATATTCGCTCATATAAAGTTATTCCTTTCGTATAAGCATCTTTTAAAAACCAATCACCTTGAGGAATTCTCGTTTCTATATCTTTTGGGGTACGAACAATAATGTCTATAGGAAATGGCTTTGGATATAGCGTTTCACAAATCTCAAACATCTGCTTGCGATTATTCAATTTGTTGTGATACATCACTACTAAAAAATCTACGTCGCTTCCTTCTGTTGGATTTCCGTACGCGTACGAACCAAACAACAGAATTTTTTCCACATCAAAATTTTCTGCAATGCGTTTTGCAATTTCACGAATCGCACGTTTAGATATCGTGCCGGATTTTGTAAAATATTTTTTTTGCATTTCTATTGTATCGTTAGTTGGTTTATATCAATTTCTGAAAAACCATTTTTAAAAAGTTCGTCATAAATATCATTTTCTTCACTCACCCATTCTTGATAATCAGACGAAAACATTTGCAACCGAAAGAAATCTTCTCTTTCAGTTTGTAAATCTATTTCATTCATAAACTTTACATCGAAAACTCTGCGTGAATTTGTAAAGTTTTAGTTGCGTTTGCCATTGATAATTTTTGTTTTCATTTATAAATACATCATTTCCACATTCTCTCCCATTTCGCATCAACACGTTTCACGATTTCATCTTTGATTTTAGTTACATCGAAAACTCTGCGCGAATCGGAACAGAGATTTCTCCTTTTTGCTTTGTCGCACGTTTCTTAAAATTCAATACGGAAAAACCTACAATGCGTTTCGTGCGCGGATGAATACGTATAAAAAAATCATCCGCAACTTCATTGGAAATTGCTTTCTTCGGTTTCCCAATAGAAATATCAAGAATGTCGCCTTCAGAATCATACGCAAAATTTAGTTTTTGTTTTTCCATAAATCTACTCCGGTTTTAATATAATCGGTAATGTAAGTTGTAAGTAAAAAATTTCTTTTGTTCGTTTTAATAACTGCAAGTACGTACTTTCCTCCAAAAATTTTTGTAAAGTAACGATAGTATAACCGAACAGTTTTATCTGATGAACTCATTTTCACAACATCTGGATTTTGAATCGTTTGTTTTATTTGTTCGATAAATGGTTCTATTTCCGGATGTTGTCGGCAAGAATGTTTCCAACGTTCTTGTGTTATTTCAACTTCATTTTTGAAAATGTCTTCGATAATCATTTCCACATCCTCTCCCACTTTGCATCCACGCGCTTCACAATTTCATCATTCATTTTCAGCGGCGCGGGATAACCGGTTTTCCACGTTGCATCAATAAACATCGTGCCATTATACACGGGAGAAATGCCGACAAGTTTTTGCTCAGAGAAAAGCACGTCGCGCTCGCAATCAAATCGTGTAAAGACACCCCAAATATAACTCTCCTTATCGAAAATATCTACATCTTCGCTAACCACAGCAGTCATTTTCAAGGCTTTCAATTCATTGTGTTGGAGAAGTTTTTCAATTACTTGTTTTCCAATCGTTGTTTCGTGATTCGTGGTTCGTGATTCGTGGTTTGTGTATGTGAAATCAATCTTTGAATCAACTTTTACAAGCAACAACGTTTCATCAATCAAATTCGTTTGCAAAATTCTGTTATCAAATGATTTCAGATTACTGATTACAGATTTCAGATTTCTTTCTCCTTGCTCCTCGTCCCTTGCTCTATGCTCTACGCTCTCTGCTCTCTGCCTTCTCGTCGCATCAATAATCATCTTGCTTCCCAAATTCATTTTGTAGGAAGAAAAATCTAACGTATCGAGCGGAACTTTCGGAATCATAACAAAATCAAAATGCGCATCGAAATTATTTTTTATTTCACGCAGCACTGCGTTCCAATTTTTCACGTCAACATTTTCCGAAACGGTGATAATACATTTCGTCAGAGAAAGTTGATCAGTTCCCATAATGCCGAGCGCGGCTTTCATCGCTTCTTTTTGATAACGCTGTGCAACGGCAACAACAAGCAAATTGTGAAATCCCGCTTCATAATACGCCCACATCGCGGTAATTTCTTTGTGAATGAGTTTAATGAGCGGCGAAAGAATTTGCTGTGTTGCATCGCCAAGAAATTTATCTTCCATCGGCGGTTTGCCAACAACGATGCCGGGATAAATTGCGTTACGTTTGTGTGTGATGGTTTTGATGTTGAAAACTGGAAAGTTCGCCGCGTTTGAATAATGTCCGAAATGGTCGCCGAACGGACCTTCGAGCCGCGTTTCATCGAGCGGAACAAATCCCTCCAAAATAAATTCTGAATTGGCGGGAACGTCGAGCGGAATTGATTTTGCTCGCGTCATCGGATAACGAGCGTTGCGCAAAAATCCCGCAAACATTACTTCGTCAATTCCTTCGGGTAATGCGGCAATCGTTGCAAGTAACATTGCCGGTTCAGTTCCAATTGCTACTGCAAGCGGGAAATGTTGTTGTAACTTTTGCGCCTGATAATAATGAAATCCTCCGCCTTTTTGAATTTGCCAGTGCATTCCCGTTGTCGCATCATCGAACACATGCATACGATACACACCAACGTTGCGTTTGTTGTTGCGCGGGTCGTATGTAAAAATTTGTCCGTAGGTAATAAATTTTCCGCCGTCAAACTCCCAGCATTTTTGAATCGGTAAATCGCTTAACTTCGGTTGTGAAATTATTTCTTGCGAAACTCCATTTGTAACTTTTTTCGGTCGCGCTGAAAGAAAACGTTTGACGATTGGTTTGTTGTCGAGCAGTGCTTTCAACGTTGGTGGCATAACTTGTTCGAGAAAACGAATTAACTCTTCGCCAAGTTGTTCGGGATGTTTTCCCAGTGCGAGTTCGATTCTTTTTTCGGAAGAATACATATTCATCGCCATTGGAAATTTTGCGCCGACACATCGCTCAAAAAGAATCGCTTGCTTTCCTTCTTTCAATGCGCGCATTGAAATTTCGGTTGTTTCTAAAACGGGGTCAACGTCAACGGAAATGCGTTTTAATTCGCCGTTGCGTTCAAGATAGAAAAGAAAATCGGAGAGAGTTTGAAATGGAGGCAAGTATGTAGTTGGTTTAAAATTTTTACCACTAAGACACGGAGAACACAAAGTTTCACAGAGAAATCTTTTCTAGTAATTCTTTCGGAAGTAAATTTTTCAATTCCTCTTTTACTTCGACGAGGCGAATAATATCTGCTAAATCTTTTTGGCGTTTGCTTTGTCGTCGCTCATTATCAGAGTACGCCCAAAGTTTTCCTTGCAATACATCTTCGATTGAAGCAACGGGAAGTTTATAACCAAGAACATTTTTTTTCGCTGCTCGTTTTACAAATTCTTGATAACGTTCATCGCGTTGAATTTGAATTCGTAAATCAGAATCAGTTACCGAAATGTTGATGCTATGTTTTTCAGTTTTTACTTTCCAATCTTTCGGAAATGAAGAAAGCAATTCACTGGTAAAACTCATAGCAACAATTACATCCAAATCCAAACTTACAATTGGCTCAGCGTACGCATTTACAGCAAGTCCGCCGATGACACAGAAAGGAATTTTCTTTGCTTCAAGAAGTTCAACAAATTCTTGCAAAAAATCCCGCTTGCTGTTGCTGATAGTGTTGTAGAAAGATTTAGCGGTCATTTCCCTATTCTTTTCAAAATAAGTTCTTTTACTTTTGCTGCAATTGAAATTGATTCTTTTGCTTCTTCGATTGTTGGTACATAGTAAACGTCGGGATAGCGGATTTCAACTGCGTAATCGGTCAATGTATCAGCATCAATTTTTAGCTTTTCAATTTCATCATCGTATTGTTCGCAGAGAGTAATCAGTTCTCCAATCTCGTGAGTTTTAGGAAATGCAACTCCAAGAAAAACTAAATACGCTTTCAAAAATTTTTCGACTGCTTGCTGACTGTGAAAACAAACATTTTCCGTTATCACATTTTCTTGTGAGAGAAGTTGCTGAGCGGTTGCAAAATCTCTTTCCGCTTTGTCGAGCCAACCTTCAACTAATTCTTGTCTTGTTTTCATAGAGAATTTTTCCTTGTTCAAAAGCGGTGGTGATAAATGCTTCTTTTACATTTTTCCATTCCTCGATTTCACTTTCTGTATAAACTAAAATATCTTTCGGAATACTCGTTAATCCCCAAAGTTTTTTTCTGATTTCTCTTGCACGTTTGTAGCGCGGTTGATTGCTGTTTTTTACAACGACAAGAATATCAACATCGCTTGTTTCTTTTGGAACTCCATACGCATACGAACCGAAGAGAATTATTTTTTCCGGGTGAATGGTTTCAACAATCTTTTGGGAAAGTTGCGTTAGTTTGTTTTGGTGAAGCATAGTTTAAATAATCAATTGCAGAAAATCTCGCTTGCTGTTGCTGATAGTGTTGTAGAAAGATTTAGCGGTCATAGTTTATTATGAAAACAATTCGTCTTCAACTATTTTCATGCACTTGTTCACATAAAACATATCAGGCTCATGTTTTGTCGCACGAACTCTGATTTCAAACTCAGGGTTTTTGGGATGTTCATTATCAAACAGTATTAAACCAATTCCAAAACTTCTTCCAAGTGCATCGAGGCGAGCAATATCTTCTTCCGGAGAATTATTAGGCACAACGATGTATGATTTGTGACTGAATAATTTGTAAGAACATGCTTGACCAAACGCGGTAATCAAACTTGATGAATCGACTTTTATTTCTACCGAAATTATTTCAGTTGGTGGTTTTATTATATCACTCTTGCGCGGTTCTCGAATCCCAATTACATCAGGTGTTCCCCATTTATCTTTGAATTTATTTCCTCCAATCGCTATCGCTTTTGTACACTCCTCCAATTCATTAACTAACCATTCTGCAAACGGTTCATAAAATTCTTCTTCTTTTATTTTAGATATTTTTTTGTTAGCAGTTCTTTCTTCTATATGAACTTCTATTTTTATGAAATCGGTGTGTCGAAAATAACCACGTGATGGTTTATATACTCTTTCAGGAAAAAGCGTATCCAAATTCCAAATACTTCCTTGAATTGTATTTACAGGAAAACTTTGAAACTCATCTTGTAGTTTTTTCACAAGTTCTGAATAACGAATTCCTGATGATGTTGATTTTAAAAACTCAATCGCTTTGTTTCTTATTTCTTCTCTTCGAGTCATAATTTTTTCTTTCTCACCTTAAAATTTTCAATTTCATTTCTCCATTACTCCATCTCCTCGCTTCTCCATCCTTTTCCACTTCGCACGCCGATAACGTGCAATACTTTTTCGACAAAACCATTTACGTATTCATCAACAGTTTTGGGAACGAAATACAGCGGCGGAGAAATCGGCATAATGATTACGCCTTGTGCAGAAAGTTTTGCGCTTTGTTCAAGCACTTGCGAAACCATAATTTTTGAGAAATTGAAAATTCTTTTCGAGCAAAAAGTGAACTTCCCATTTTGAATAAGAATCAATAAATCTTGCGATTCGTTATGTTAACATCGGATTGTTCTCCATTTTCCACGCGTGAATTGCATTGTTAGCATACATAGGAAGAACGGGAAGAGAATCAACAGCAGAACAAATTTCTAAGTCGTTTTCACAACCGATTTCTTTCAAGAATAAACCATGTTCGGAGTTTTGCAACATTTCTAAAATACTATGACCGAAATTTTCATACAATGCAAGTGCGGCAACGGCAGCATCGGTTGGCTCAATGGGCGCAGCATCAGCAACTTTGCGGATAATCATTCCTGCGCATACCGTATCTTCAATGCAAAATGCGTGTTGCTTTCCCGCGCAAATAATCATAAAATCCTGATTTTGCTGCAACAGAAAATCTGCAACGAGTGAAACATTCACAAAACTTCCGACGATAGAATATTTCGCGAATTTCGTTTTCACCAACGCAACCGCGCCGTTGGTTGAAGTGAACACAACGGTTTTGTTTTTCACTTTTTCTTCCGAATATTCCGAAGGAGAATTGCCGAGATGAAAGCCTTCGATCTTGACGCCGTTACGTTCGCCGCCGAGAATAACACTTCCGCCAGTATTTGCGGCAATTTTTCCTGCTTCGGCAACGGTGGTAACGGGAACAACTTCTTTTGCGCTGTTGTAAATTGCGGTTGCAATACTTGTGCTTGCGCGAAGCACGTCAATAACAACAATTGTTTTTTCTTTCAGAAGAAGTTCTTCGATGTTTTGCGGAAAGAAATAGATGTCAACTTTCATACGACCACGAAAAATGCAAAATGAAAAAGTAAAAATGCATAACATTCTGAAAACCGTGAAGACGATTTAGAATCTTTCATTTTTAAAGTTGAATTGAAACAAAGGGTAATTTCACAATCGTTGCTTTCTCTTGTTTGTTGCGAATCAGAACATCAATCGAATTTCCAATTGCGAGATGTTCTGTTGCAACATATCCTAATCCGATTCCTTTGTTCAGTGTTGGCGACATTGTTCCGCTGGTTACTTCGCCGCTCTGCTTTCCGTTGGAATGAATTGCATAATGTTGTCGTGGAATCGCTTTATCATTTTCCAAAACAAAACCGACAAGTTTTCGTTTTAAGCCGTGATGTTGTTGTTGCAATAAAATATTTTTTCCGATGAAGTTTTCTTTGTTCAATTTTGTAATCCAACCAAGCGATGCTTCGAGTGGTGTTGTTGTTTTATCAATATCGTTTCCATATAAACAAAATCCCATTTCCAATCGTAACGAATCGCGCGCGCCAAGTCCACACGGCTGAATTCTAAATTCGTCTCCTGCGTCGAACATTGCATTCCACAATTTTTCGGAATCGTTTTCGTTTGCAGAAAAATATATTTCGAAACCGAGTTCGCCTGTGTAACCGGTGCGAGAAATCAACGCATCAACGCCGGCAATTTTTCCGTACGTAAATGTATAATATTTCAGTTGCGACAAATCAACAGGAGAAATTTTTTGCAGCGTTGCAAGAGAATTTTTTCCTTGAATTGCAAGGAGAGAGATTTCATCGCTTCTATCTATGAGTTCAACAGAAAAATTCCTTGCGTTCGATTTCAGCCAATCAAAATCTTTGTCTTTGTTCGATGCATTTACCACAAGTTGAATGTAATCGTGGCAATGATACACAAGTAAATCGTCAATAATTCCACCGTTGTCGTAGCACATCGCGGAGTACTGTACTTTTCCTCTTTCAAGTTTGGTAACATCATTTGTCGTAACATAATTGACGAAAGCAAATGCATCGTTTCCGCGCACTTCGATTTCTCCCATGTGCGAAACATCGAACACACCAACGGAATTTCGAACAACGTTGTGTTCCTGAATGATGCTCGTGTACGAAACCGGCATTTCGTATTCCGCAAATTCGACGAACTTTGCGCCGAGATGTTTGTGAATGCTATTGAAAGAAGTTGTTTTCATTTTGATAAACGAACCACAATCACGATTTCGCTTTCTTCCAGTCATCCAAAAACTTTTTGATTCCAATATCCGTAAGCGGATGATGAATGAGTTGTTCGAATACTTTATAAGGAATCGTTGCAATATGTGCGCCAATCAACGCAGAATGAACAACATGCAACGGATGACGACAACTTGCAACAAGCACTTGCGTTTCGAATTCATAGTTGTTGTATATCTGAATAATGTGTTCAATCAAATTCATTCCGTCTTCACTGATATCATCAAGCCGTCCGACAAATGGAGAAATGATGTATGCTCCCGCTTTTGCTGCAAGTAATGCTTGACTTGGAGAAAAACATAACGTAACGTTGCATCGAATTCTTTCCGCTTTAAACTTTTGCACTGCGATAAGTCCTTCTTTAATGAGCGGAACTTTGATGATAATATTATCAGCAATTTTTGCAAGTTCGCGTCCTTCATTTACCATTCCATCGGCATCCATTGCAGTTACTTCTGCGCTCACATCTCCTTTAACAATGGAGCATATTTCTTTCAACATTTCAGTAAATGAACGTTGCTCTTTTGCAACGAGACTGGGATTAGTAGTAACGCCGTCAAGGATTCCCATACTTGCAGCATCGCGAATTTCCTGAACGTTCGCCGTATCGAGAAAAAGTTTCATAAAAAATTTCTTGTTAATTGTTATCGTATTTAGAAGTGATATTCTCTCTGTTTTTTGTTAGAAGAATATGAAAATCGTGTTGAGCAAGTTTTTCCGTTGGTTCAACTTTGATATGCACGCGGTATTTCAACATCATTTGCAGAACTCTGCTCGGTAAACCATGATGCAGAAATTCTGAAACGACCGGATTTACTTCAAGAATAAATCGTTTGAATCCACGGTTATCCGCTTTATACCTGCGAATCCATCGCTCAATATTATTGGAAACCGTTGCTTTGGATATAACGATGCCAACTCCTTGACAAAGTGGACACGGTTCCGAAAACGAATGAAGCACGCTTTGACGAATACGTTGCCGTGTCATCTCGCAAATGCCAAATTCCGACATTGGAAGCACCGTAGTTTTTGCGCGGTCTTTTCGTAATTCTTTCCGCAGTTCGTCGAGTACTCTTTTCTGATTGCGCTCGTCTTGCAAGTCAATAAAATCTATAACGCAAATTCCGCCTAAATCGCGAAGACGAAGTTGTCGCGCAATTTCTCGCGCCGCTTCCAAATTTGTTTGCAACGAATTCAGTTCTTGGTCTTGTTTTTTTGCAAATCGTCCCGTGTTCACATCGCAGACAACCATTGCTTCCGTTGGCTCGATAACGATAGAGCCGCCGCTGCGCAATGGAACTTTTTTTTGCATCGCAAACGTCAATTCTTTTTCAATTCCGAACACATCGAATATCGGCTCACGTCCTTTGTATGGTTCAACTTTTTCCAACAACGCCGGCTGATTCGATTGTAAATACGCACGAACTTCCCGAAACGTATTTTTTGAATCGCACACGATTCGTTCAACATCGGGAGTAAGTAAATCACGAAGTACGCCGTGTGTAGATTCCACATCTTTATATACTAATTTGGGCGGAGTTCCTTCTTTTATTTCTTTTTCAATCTCGTGCCAATTATCAATCAACGATTTTAAATCTTGTCGTAATATTTCTTCGTCTTGTTCCATTGCAACCGTACGAATAATAACTCCAAGATTTTCGTTGCGCGGGAGAATGCTCCGCACTAAAAATCGCAAACGACGCTTCTCGCGGAAATTGGTCATTCGTTTGGAAACGCCAATAGTTTTTCGGAAAGGAAGAAGAACAAGAAATCTTCCGGGAAGAGAAATTTCTGATGTTACACGAACTCCTTTATTTCCCGTTGGTTCTTTTGTAACCTGTACAAGAATACTATCGCCGCGAACAAGTTGTTCGTATGGCTCTACTTCTGCAAGAGGTTCGCTTGCGGAGTTGTTGCGTTGACGTCGTTGAGAATTTTGCTGTTGATTGGATTGAGAAGAAGCATTCGTTTCGTTTTCTTCTTCGTCATCGTCCATTATATCAACTTCATCTTCTTCGTCTAAGAGATGGGTATAATCACTGCTGGTGGAGCCAACATCGGAAAAATGAAGAAACGCATCTTGTTGCAAGCCAACATCAATGAATGCGGCACGGATGCCGGGCATAACTTTTGCAATTTTGGCAAGATAAATGTTTCCCACGTAGTGTTCTTTTTCCGGGGTTTCAACGTGAAGTTCGACAAGGCGCCCTTCTTCGAGAATTGCAATACGGGTTTCGGTATCCGTATCATTGAAAATAATTTCTTTTCGCATAATGCCGTAAAATTATCATTTGAAAAATACGTGACTGCGTTCATACGAGAAGAAAGCGTATTACTTTCATTGGCATACAAGTTGAAAAGTAAAGAAAAAAAACTTTGTGTGTAAAGTATGCTTCTCTTGAAGAACATCATCACGCCGTTATTGAATTGTGTGTAGTGTTGTAGAAGTATGTATAACATAGTAATTGTTGATTTCTGATTCTCTTCACGATAACATATTTTGAACAGAAGAAAAAGAAATCTGTCATTCCGCCCGAAACATTCTGCTCCCTGTTTCACAAAGTACGGGCGGTTGTGCAAAAAAAGTATGAAAAAATTAGAGAGGGAAAAAACATTCTGAAATTTTTTTTGAACTCCTATTTCCCTTCTCAAATTATTTTATCGGAACGTCATCGAAGGTTCTGCGTGAACCAAAACCGATTGAACATTCGGAATACTGGAATAAATCGTGTTTTCGATTTTCGAAACAATCGAATGAACGGTATCGAGCGAAAGAACGTTCCGAAACGTGCAGTTCATTCCGATTTTAAGTTTTCCGCTTTCCAGTTGATACACAGAAATATGTTCGCATGCAAGTACCGTTGTTTCTTCCTTCGCGATGGTACGAAGTTGCTGAACGATTGTTTGAGCATTGGAAGTAATATCAACGATTTTTTCCGGTGCCGATATTTCTTCGATATGAATACGAACATCGGTAACGTGGGGATATTTTTCCCGAATTGTATGTTCTATTTTTTCAGAAATAGAATGTGCCGTAACAAAATCATTTGCGCTCGAACATTCCATATGTAACTCGGCAATATTTTTGTCTTCCAGCGAAAACGTGCGAATATGATGCGGCAACATTCCTTCGGCGGCAACGAGCATTGCAATTTTTTCGTTGAACGTTTCTTCCGACGTTTCAATCGGTTCAGCGTGAACGATAGAATCCGCATTGGGATACAACGATAAAATTTTTTGTTCTATGTTGGAAACAATGTTGTGCGCAATTTCAAACGGAAGCGTGCGTTTCAACGCAACGGTAACATCAAGAAAGAGTTTTGGTCCCGCTTGCCTCAATCGCAGATTCATCACTTTCTCAATACCAGCAACACGTTCAATTCCGGTATGAATTTTTTCGTACACTCCATCGGGAATTTTATCCATCAGCGCATCAACGGTTTTTTTACCAAGTTTGTAACTTAACAAAGTAACAATCATTGCAACTATCGCTGCTGCGATTGCATCTGCCGCCCACATTTCAAACGATGCAAAAATAAGTCCTGCAATGACAACTGCCGAACTCCAAATATCGGTGCTGAAATGCAACGCATCCGCTTCCAATGCCTGATTATTGTATTTTTGCGCAACGCGATACAACGCACGTGACCGTGAATAATCTACAACAATGGAAATTCCCATCACAACAAAAGCCCACACGGAAACTTCGATGTGTACTTTTTGTGAGACCAAACGTTCTACTGCTTCAACAATAATCCAGATGCACGTTGCAAGAAGTAGTAGCGTTTCTACGAGCGCGGCGAAGTTTTCTGCTTTTCCGTGACCGTACGTGTGGTCTTTATCTGCAGGTTTGTCAGCAATTTTCACTGCGATAAAAGTAATTCCTGCGGCAAGAAAATCAAGCGCAGAGTGCGCGGCTTCAGCAAGTATTCCTAAACTTCCCGTAGAAAAACCGACAACAATTTTTAACGCAGTGATAAAAATTGCTCCGTAAAGCGACGATTTTGCAACGCTCGTTTTCTCTTCCGTTGCGGTAAACGTCGTTGTCATTCTTTAGGAAATGAATTTGAATATATCTTCTGCATAGTTTTGAAATTGAAAACTATCAGGAATACAAATAATATATCCAATAACCCAATGGAATGACTATTCCAATTGCCGTTAACCAAGCGCCGCGACCAGTTATTCCGTTTTTTCCTTTCAAGACGAATACGCCGGTTATCGTAACTACGATTAAACTCAGTGCATATACATCGGCGATATATGTCCACCAATCTTTCGGTGTGTTTAAATGCAGTTGATTCATTTCGTACAACACGCGGCGTTGCTGGATTTTTTCTACAAGAACCATTCCTGTTGGTAAATCAACGGTGTACGTTTTTCCATCAAAGAACAATACTAACGTAGATGAATCGGGACGAAATGCATTGCTGGGTTCTTCGGAAATTTGTAATTGGGAAAGTGTTTCGCGAATAATTTCCTCACGCGTTTGACCGCGTATCGGTTGTATTTCAAGAAATTCTTTTTCTTTCGAAAAATTGGGATTCCAGTCTTGTACGTGATTCACGGCGATTCCGGAAATTCCGTACACGAGCGTTAACGCAACGATGACATATCCGATATCGCGATGGAGAATATTATTCCATTTGCGAATTTTTCCCATACAAAACCTCGATTACTGAAACAATGACACGTTTATGAAAACGTAACAATCTCTTCGGTGAACAACGATGCTGATATTATTTTATTACCGCGCCTTCTCCTTTTAACAAAATTATCGTTTTCGGTTCTTTGATTGTTGATGCGTCAAATTCTTCGCCGGTTTTTTCAGAATGTTTTTTCCCTTTTTCAATTTGGTCTTCGACGGAGGTTGTTTTCACGGAAATTATTCCTTCGGCACGCACTTTTTTGCCTTTTGCATCCATCGGAATAACGATAACGCCGTCATCAACTTTAAACTTGATGCTTTCAAATTCTTTATCACTGCCGATTTCCATCCAGCATCCCCGATGTTCGCATACATCAACGATGGGTCCTTCAACGAGAACTTTTTTCCCGTCAAATTTTTGCGGCTCAGCAAGGATGTGAGAAATCTTTGTCATTTTTTTCAAAGTGATTTTTTTTCCGTACGATTTTCCACTTGCCAATGCAATGTAATTAAAAATAAATACCAATATGAGCAATGAGGTTAAGTGTTTGTTAAACATATTTTTTTCTTTCAATAATTAGAGGTTAAAAATTTCGATGTAAATATACACAGTAGGGAGTGCGTGAAAAACAGTGAATCAATATTTTTCGTTCCAAGTGTATTGACAAAAAAACCGATTCGGAAGGGGAAATGAGTCGGCTTTTTCGTTATGCGTATAGTTATTGCCAAAGGTTACTTCCGCAACAACATTTTTTTCATCGCAGAATATGTTCCGTCTCCGAAATTCATTCGGTAGAAATATACTTCGCTTGATAAATTGCTAGGGATAAAGTAATATTTGAAATCAATAAATCATTTCCAAGATACACATCATCATTGGGCGTTGGTAATGCTTAAACGCCAAAATCTCCATTCACCGTTGCAGAAGCATTCGTCGTCAATACTAATTGCCGTATTATCGGTAATAGAAGAAACTGTTCCAGCGAAAACGTTGGAAATACATAATGAGAATAACGAAAAGAATATTCCGTATATAAATGGTTTGTGAATAAGTCTCAATCGCATACGATTAGCTCCTTGAAATTAATTATGTGAATAACTTTTTGAACGTTTTTAAAACTACGGTGTTGAACGTAGTAAGATTTTTTTTACGGTAATTACACAACATCAGTTTATTTTTTTTATATGATAAGTTTCTTTTCCTTTGGTCTAAAAAGATATAGTATATTTTACTGTATTTTTTTTGCCCGGATGGCGGAATTGGAAGACGCGATAGATTCAGAGTCTATTGTTCGCAAGAGTGTGCAGGTTCGAGTCCTGTTCCGGGCACTCATTACTTTCGAAGTAATTTTTTTCCACCACCAGCGACAAAGTTCATCCAAGTGAGAATAAATGAAAACTCAATTCTGTTTATGTGGTTCGTTCATAACATCAAATCATAGGCACTTTAATAGTTATTATTCACTCTTCTCTTCTATACGCCATTCCAACTTTACAAATGGAACTTCAACATTTACTTTCTTTCAAATGTGAAACGGAGCATCCTTGTTTTTATTCAACATTGAAATATTTCTCTGTGACAAATCTCTTAATCACTTAATAACATCATCAAACTTCTATAAAAAGGGACCTATAAAAAACTTGGATTGGCAACCTATCTCTAACCAATGAAAAGTTTTTTAATAAACCAAATTGTTAAAAAAACAACAAATTAATTGTTTTTTCAACAATTGATGCATTTATTTCGAAGAAAATGGAAGTAATTTATGTAGTTAGTATAAATGGCATTTCTAAAAAAGTTTTTCATTTTTTAAAAAAAACACCTTATTTGGCATACATTTTGTAAGATGAGTAAACTTATCAAGTAATCTTGACAGGAATTTTTCTCAAAGTTAGAAATTTTAAGACGGTAACATTGGCGTCTTCATTCACAACAAAAGTATAGCGGTTCTTCGGGTTCCTTTTCCGCATGCTTTGGGATGCCAGTGTCCGTCTTTATATTTTTAAAGCAACACTATGAGTTGTTCAAGTTAGAGATATACCTGAGATTAAGAGGAAATGAATTTGTTCAGCAACGTTGTAGTATTTCGACTACAAAGTAGTTGACATATATACGATGAAGCTAAAAAAAAGGAGTTTTACGTTGAAGAAAAGTTACCATTTATTCCATATTCGTATCCCTTTTCAAATGCTAAAAGATTGAGTTTATCCGTCCCATTCGGCACTGATATTTTTACTGCATTTTTCATCGCTTCTGCATCAACAAATTTCGTAAGCGCAGTCATAAATCCCATCATAACTATATTCACGACCATTTTCTTTCCTAATTGTTCAGCAATGCGTGTTGCCGGAATAGAATAGTGAGTAATATCTTTTCGCAAGTTGTGCGGTTTTACCAATTCTTCTTCGGTAATAAGTACTCCACCATTAGCAAGAGAAGGTGTGAATTTTGTGTATGCTTCCTGCGACATAATAATCATCACGCGCGGTGAAGTAATATAAGGATATGCGATCGGATTGGAATCAACAATGAGTTCTGCGCTGCATGCGCTTCCTCGTGCTTCGGGACCAAATGCCTGAATCATTGTCGCTGATTTACTATCGAAAATAGTTGCTGCGCGTCCGATGATATAACCGCTTAATATTACTCCTTGTCCGCCAAAGCCGCCGATTTTTATTTCTGTTCGTGACATAGTTTTGAAACTTCTCAATACTTTTTTTTCGAATTGCAACCGTGTTTGCACACAACACAATTTTTTAACCATTATATTCCTGAAACGAATCGCCGAACACTTTTTTGTAATGCGCATTCATCAATTCGAGATATGTTGGTCGTTCTTTATCAATAAATTTTCCGCAAATAATTTTTCCCTGAAATTCCAATGCAACTGTTCTTGTATCTGCGCCGTGTTTTATTTCACTGTTCTTTTCGTAATATACCATTTGGTCTAATCCATCGCCAAGTTTGTTGCGGCGACTGTATAATGTTGGACACGGCGACAGCACTTCAATAAATGAAAATCCTTTTTTCGCAATTGCTTCCTTCATTGCTTTCGTAAGATGGCGAACGTGATACGATGTCCATCGCGCAACATACACTGCGCCGCACGATTCTGCTAAATACGGAAGATTGAACGAGTTTTCAAAATTTCCGAATGGCGTTGTTGTTGCCGTTGCAGTCATCGGTGTTGTTGGTGCAACTTGTCCTCCGGTCATTCCATAAATGAAATTGTTCACTAAAATCACCGTCATATCAACATTTCTTCGCGCCGCGTGAATAAAATGATTCCCTCCGATTGCTGTTAAATCTCCATCGCCGCTGTACACAATGACTTTCAATTCCGGATTTGCTAACTTTAATCCCGTAGCAAACGGAATCGCTCGTCCGTGTGTTGCGTGAAACGAATCGAGATTCATATACCCCGCTACGCGTCCCGTGCAACCAATTCCGGAAACGACAGAAACTTTATCAAGATTCAGATTACTTGTTTCCAATGCGCGCACAAAACAATTGACCGTTGTTCCGATACCGCAACCAGGACACCAAATATGCGGAATACGGTCCATTCGCAAATAATCTTCGACGGAATTATGCGGAATCGCTTCTTCTATTTCGTACAACATTTCTTCCATTGTTATTTTGCTTTCAAACTTTTTACTATTGCATTATAAATATCTGTTGGATTATGAACTGTTCCGCCTGCATGAGGAACGAGTTCAACATTTGCTTTCCCAGCCGCATTTCTTTCAACTTCCAAAACGACTTGTCCGTAATTTAATTCGGGTACAACGAATGATTGTATTTTCGGTGCAAGTTCACGAATTTTCTTTTCAGGAAATGGCCACACAACAATTAAGCGAAGATGTCCTACGTTCATTCCTTCGTTTCGTGCGCGTTCAATTGCAGGAATGGCTGTGCGCGAAGTTATTCCATAGGTTACAACTACAACATCGGCGTTTTCAACGTTATCTTCCTTGAAATCAACGATATTATCTGCATTCGTACGTATTTTATTTACCAAACGATGAACTAATTTTTCTTGTGATGCAACCGTCATACTCGGATACCCTTTTTCATCGTGCGTTAATCCCGTAACGTGAATTCGGTATCCATCTCCCGCTTTTACCATCGGAGGAATAAAATGTTCATCCGGTTTGAAGAGAAGAAAATTTTCCGGATGTCCCTCATAATATTTTCGTGGATAAACTTCTATTTCTTTTGCCAAAGGAATGACAACTTTTTCAATCATATGTCCAACACATTCATCCATCATAAACATCACCGGAACGCGGTATTGTTCGGAAAGATTGAATGCTTTGATAGTCAAATCAAAACATTCCTGCGGCGAGTTTGGAGAAAGTGCAATAATTTCATAATCTCCGTGTGAACCCCATCGCGCCTGCATCATATCTCCTTGCGCAGGTTGCGTCGGCAATCCTGTTGATGGACCTGCTCGCTGAACATCAACAAATACGCACGGTGTTTCTGTCATCGCGGCATATCCGATATGTTCCATCATCAACGAAAAACCGGGACCGGAAGTAACCGTCATCGCTTTTTTCCCTGCCCAAACTGCTCCTTGTATTGCAATCGAAGACGCGATTTCGTCTTCCATTTGAATAAACAATCCGCCAATTTTGGGAAACCGTTCTGCAATCCGCTCAACAACTTCTGTTGAAGGGGTAATCGGATATCCTGCTACAAATCTGCATCCAGCAGCAATTGCTCCTTCACTACACGCATGGTCGCCGTCAATAAAATGCGCGCCCGTTAAAACTGCACTTGAATCGTGGTTCATAATAAAAATCCTTATTTCAGCATTAAACGATAACCGTAAATTGCAAAATCGGGACACATTATTCCGCACATATCGCAGCCGTTGCATTTATCTTTGAACACAAGAGTCGGCGGATGATATCCTTTAGTATTATATTGACTTGAAAGTTTCAGCGCCTCTGTTGGACAAAACTCGACGCAAAAGCCGCACCCTTTGCATCGCTCGGCAGTAATAACAACATTACCGCTTGTTTTCTTTGCTTTGGAAGAAGTTGAATTCATCGGGAATTGAAAAAATTATTATTTCGTGTACCTCTTTTTCTGAATAACAAATTATGTGCCAATGATTGAAGTGCCTCTAAATGTGGAATTTGTTTTCTTTTTCTCCTTTCATTTCGTACTCTTGTTTGAATTATTAAAACTCCTATTGCAATCTTGATAACGTACGAAACATTCCTTTGATATCTGTATGTGGAAATCCGTTATCCAATTTCATTGAGAAACGGAAACCACTTTGACAAATAACCTGATAGAATAGTGAGTGAATTTGTAAAAATCAACACGCCTACAATTACTAACAAAACACCACCAATTATTTCAATGGTATGCATATGCTTTTTCAATTTGTTGAAAAAATTGTAAAACACTGTAATACTCATTCCGGTAACAAGAAACGGAATTCCTAAACCAAGCGAGTAACTTGTCAATAAAATTATTCCTTGTCCTACTGTTTCCTGCTGACTTGCAATTGCGAGAATCGCTGCGAGTATCGGTCCAATACACGGGGTCCATCCGAATGCGAACGCAAGTCCAACGACAAGTGCGCCAAAAATACTTAACGGTTTTGCTTCCGAATGAAATCGTTTTTCGTAATTCAAAAATCCGATTTTAAAAATACCCATCATATTCAACCCGAAAATTACGATAACGACTCCTGCTATCTTGCTGATAACGTTCAGTTCCCGTAAAAGAAATTTTCCTACCACGGTTGCGGATGCTCCGAGTGCAACAAACACCATCGTAAATCCAAGAATGAACATCATCGTGCGTAGCAAAATTTGATTTCGAATATTTTTTTTCTCCGCATCGCTTTTCATCGCATCTATCGAAACGCCGGAGATGAACGAAATATAGCCGGGAACAATCGGCAATACACACGGAGAAATAAAGGAAAGCAAACCAAAAGCAAATGCTGTGAGAATATTGACATTATCTGTGGACATAAAAAAATTTTTTTCAGTTATTCTTGGCGATACAGTATGTATACAAACTTCGACATTGCTTGCGGTTCGTTCAGTTTTACATTGTAATACAGTTCTTGAAGAACATTACCGTTTTCGTCGTGAGAATACGTTGTTTTGGAAACGATAATTCCTTCGCTGGAATAAGTAAGTTTTTCGATGAGATTTCCGTTGGCATCATACGCATACGTTTTTCGTTCGCCCGCTCCTTCCGATTTCTTTCTTCCAATCACGACGCGTTGCGGATTATGATAAAGTTCTTCAACCATATTTCCGTTGGCATCGTACGTATACGAAATTTGGGCAACGATTTTTCCTTCACTCGAATATGCGGTTTGTTCGGTCATATTTCCATTGGCATCGTATGAGAATGTTTTTTTCCCCGCAAACACTTCGACGATTTCATCGCGTCTTCTTGCAGATTTTTCCGGTTTCAATTCCGTTTCTTCGAGAAGATTTCCTCCCGTATCGTACGAAAATGTTTTTTTGCTGCTCATCAATCCGTCGCTTTTGCTTCTCGCCCATTCAATCATATTTCCTTTCTCGTTGTACAACGAAACCGATTTTGCTTCAATCGCGCCTTCACTATTATACCAAACCGCTTCGATTTCGTTATTGGTGCTATCGTATTTGTAAAGAACTTTCATTTCAATCGAATTATCGGCAAGATATTTTGTTTCTTCATACTTATTTCCATTGGAATCATATTTGTATTTGTATTTGAACGCAATTGTTCCATCCAAATTGAACGTTGCCCATTCGGTTCGAAATCCGTCGGTATTGTATGTAGCAGATTCTTTCCGCACGCCTTTCTTGACCGCTTCGCCAAATTTAAATTCGTGTTCGGACGATACAATATTTCGTATGTGTGAAGTTTTAATCCGTTCGCACGCGCGCAATTCTTGAGTATTTTTTTTCTGCGCAACCGTATCGCGGCCGTTTAACAATGCTGTGCTTATGACAATTAGAAAAAGAAAACGTTGCAATCTCATCGGCGTTTGTTCCTCAAAAGTAAAAAACAATGTTGAAAAATTGTTCTGGTTTTTTTAAAAGTGCGGGGAAAAGTTACGCAGAAGGAAAGAATATTGCAAGAAATGTTCAAATGAATATTTGCGATGGTTACTTTGAGTTTTGCTTTTTTATTGTAACTCGTGTTGAGTATTTTTAACCCGCAATTTCAGAAAATACTAATGTTACATAAAGAAATTCATTTCTCCACACGTGAAGAGCAAGGAAAAAGTTTACGTGAGTATTCGAGGAAACTTTCGTATGGAGAACGGCTTTTATTGTTACAAGAATTGAACAGAAGAGCGTTTGGAAATAAAAGCAGTAAAGAAAATTTTTCTCAACGAGATGAAATACGGATTTTTTCCAAAAGAGAGAACGAAACCGAAGAAGAATTTTGGCAACGAGTACGTAAAGAGAAACAACATCTTTCGCAACGATACGATTCAGCGTTTAGCAAAATTTGATTCGCTCCGAACAAATACATTTCAATATTGTTTAACAGGCGATTCACGAACGCTCGATATTTTCAAAGAGTTGGAAAAGCGAAATATTGAACTGTTCAAACTTGCGAAGAAGAAAAAAATCAACGGAATATTTTCAAGTCCACCGTACGTTGGTTTGATTGATTATCACGAACAACACGCGTACG
>Ga0194120_10005042_pt1 | contig 19764 bp, 11 predicted proteins | sample TA2MahCa65mmetaG_FD_148642 | JGI IMG/M metagenome (GOLD analysis project Ga0194120, IMG submission 148642) | Freshwater microbial communities from Lake Tanganyika, Tanzania - TA2015019 Mahale Deep Cast 65m | ecosystem: Environmental > Aquatic > Freshwater > Lake | place: Tanzania: Lake... | reverse complement strand
GCTCGTCCTCGTACTCGTGCTCGTCCTCGTGCTCGTACTCGTCCTCGTCCTCGTCCTCGTGCTCGTCCTCGTGCTCGTCCTCGTGCTCGTCCTCGTGCTCGTCCTCGTGCTCGTCCTCGTGCTCGTGCTCGTCCTCGTACTCGTCCTCGTGCTCGTGCTCGTCCTCGTGCTCGAATGGAGAGGGGGCGATGATGGAACCAAGCGCCGCGAAGCGGATGGTTGCGGGATGTCAGACGATGAGCGGCAAGCGCGGCGTAGCGATGGAACGGGCTCGCGGCGCGCAAGGCCGCGCGGCCCGACGCCGGTGCCGACTGTGCGGGTGGAGCGATGTCGCAAGGCGCCGGTGGGATGGCGATACCGGAGGAGTGCGGACCAGGAAGCGTTCCAGGAAGAAGGTCGCCGCTCGTTGGCCAGCCGGCCGGAACAGGAAGCCGTTCGTCAAGCACGGATTTGCGGGACGCCCGGTCGGAATCGCCGCCGTGACGACCGCGGATGTCGACCGGAAGGGCGATCGGGGACTTGGCTTCGCTATTCGACTCGGCGCACGTAGGCGTAGTAGGCGCCGAGCAGCGAAGCGCCGTCCGCATCGAGGAACTCGGAGTGGATCGTCGCCGGACCCGGTTCGAGTCGGATGAGGAACGACGCGTGTTTGGAATCGGCGTCCAGGTCCAACGTGGTCTCCCACGCGGCGATCACCAGCTTGGCTTTCGCGATCGGAATCGCGGCGCCCTCGGGCAACATCCCGTCCGCCAACTCCACGGCCGGCGCGGCGGCGCGCAGCGCCAGGTCGGCCTCGCGCGGCCAGCGACGCAGCTCGATCTCGTATACCCCCGCGCGGTCCACCTCGACTTGCCAATCGCCGTTCTTGCGGTCGCCTCGACGGACTTGCGCTTGCTGGTCGATGAATACGTCCCACCAATCACAGGCCGACAACATCAGCGGGTTCGCGGCGTCGCTTCCGATCACGATGCGCTGCGGTTCGTTCACTCGATCGCGGACACGTTCCCACCATCGTTCGAGATGTTCCCGCATGCGCGCGGCGACTTCGGGATGTTCCGGCGCGACGTCGCGCTGCTGGAGCGGATCGGCCGCGAGATCATACAGCTTCCGGTTCTCGATCCATCGCCACCGTTTCCAGAGCACGGCGGCGCCCTCGATCGTCGGAACGACCTCGGCCTCGCGGCGCGGCACGGGCATACGGCTGTAGTGGATCACGAGCATGCGGTCGGGGAGGCTTGTCGCCCGGCCTCGCAACAGAGGAGCCAGGCTGACGCCGTCCACCGGCGGCATCGGGCCGACGCCGCAAAGGTCGCCGAGCGTCGGCAGCAGATCCTGCACCTGGACCAGCTCCGACTCGTCGCGAGGCGCTCCGAACCCTCCGGCGGGCCAACGGACAAAACACGGGACGCGATGGCCGCCTTCCCAAAGCGTCACCTTGCCTCCCGTCATGCCGGCGTTGAAATAGCTCGGCCCCATCGTGCTCCCGTTGTCCGTCAGGAAAACGAGGATCGTGTTGTCCCGCAGTCCTTCGGCGGCGAGGAACGCGTCGAGCCGTCCGAGGTTCTCGTCGATGTTCTCCACCATCGCGAGATACCGTTCGAGTTGTTCGCGGACTTTGGGCCCGATTGACGGCAGCCGGGCCAGGGCGGACTCCAACCGCGCGCGAACCGCCTTGCGATACGCCTCGGGCACGTAATGCGGTCCATGCGCGGCCGCCGTCGCGAGATAAACGAAGAACGGCTGCTTCCGGTCACGCCGGGCCCCGATCCATGTCATGGCCTCGCGGAAGAAAACGTCGGTCGTATAGCCCGCGTACGATTGGCGCTTGTCCCCATGCCAGTACACGTCGTCGAAGTAGTCGTTGAGCCAGGCATCGGACGCGGAGCCGATATGGGACGACCCATACCAAACCGATTCGTCGAAACCCCGATCCCGCGGCCGATACGGGTAGTTGTCGCCGAGGTGCCATTTGCCGAACTGCGCGGTCGCGTACCCTGCCGAGCGGAGCATGTCGGCGATCGTCGGAAACTCCCTTCGCAAGAGCGTCCGGCCGCTCGACACGTTCATCGCTCCGTTGCGCAGGCAGTCAACGCCCGTGAGCAACTGCCCCCGCGTCGGCGTGCACATCGGCGCGACATGGAAATCCGAAAAGCGGATGCTCTCGGCGTACAGCCGGTCCAAGTTCGGCGTTCGCACGACCGGATTGCCATGGCAGGCCAATTCACCGTATCCCTGATCGTCCGTCATGATCAGGATCACATTCGGTCGGTCCTCGGCGCCCCGCGATTGGGCGGCTGTCGAAACAAGACGGGCGATCAGGAACAGACCGGCTAGGATAAGGCGAGGACGGCGTGGCATCCGCGGCATGAGTCGGTTCATGGTAATGTCGATTGCCTCCCGAGCATATTGGAAGATCGATCCAGCCTCTTGCGCGCGGTTCGGGGCGAGCCTCGATCTTGGCGCGCATGGCGGCCCGTGTCAAAGGCGATCCCATGATGCGCGAGCCACGGAAGAACACCGAAAACACGGTGGGGCACGGAAACGCGGACGCCCCGTCCCGATAGGTCGTCGATCGGCGAGACCGACACCCGGATTCGCTTCGGATTCCCCCCCTTGTTTCCTCGGTTTCCCCGTTTATCGGCCCGAAATTGACGTTGCTCCGCAACGCCGTTTGGTGGTACGCTTCCGTCCCCCAAGGAATAGGGCGAGTCGGCTCGTATTTCGTTTTCACCGAATCGGGCAAGGCGGCGGCAGGGAAGGCCGCGCCGAGTGAGGTTGGCCATGCGACGCACAGACGGTGTCGACCACGGACGGTTTCCCGTGCACGTTCCTCGTGATTTCCGTCGCAATGCGGCGACGGCGCGTGACGCCGCGCGGCGCGTATTGGAGGTCGGCCTTGTCAGGGCTCGGCGGATGGTCGCCGTCACGGCGGCGTGCGTCGGAGCGATCGCGATCGGCGCGGGTGTCATGGCGCGGGATGACGACGAGGGCGCCGGAAAACGGTCGGCGCCCGACGTGACCCACGCGCATGAAGCCCAGTGGATCTGGTCGCCCGATCACACAAAGGACAACGTTCCGCAAACCGCCTGCCATTTCCGCAAGGTCATCGATGGGCCCGAACCGGAGGCCGGACGGATCGAGATCACGGCCGACGACAGTTATGAACTCTACATCAACGGACGGTTGATCGGTCGCGGATCATCGACGCGCCAACTTGACGAGTACGACATCACGCGATTCCTGAGCCGCACCGGCGCGAACACGGTCGCCATCCGGGTTGTGAACGAGCGGGGCCGGACCGCGGCGCTCGCCGCGCGCGTCACGATCAAGGACATGGACGGACCGTGGAGGTCGTATTCGACCGATGCGTCCTGGCGCACCAATCTCCATCCGCTGCCGCTTTGGAACTCGCCCGTATACAACGATCGGCGATGGGCCGTCGCGCAGGAATTCGGGAAACTCGGTGAAACGGCCCCGTGGGACCGCAAGGACGAGGTTCCCGCTGAGGAAAAGGAGAAATCCGAGCGGTTCCAGGTCGCCGACGAATTCGAGGTTCGGCGCATCGCCGAGAACGAGTCGACCGGATCGCTGATCGCGTTCACGTTCAACGAATTCGGACACATCATCGCGTCGCGCGAGAATGGACCGCTCCTGTTGATCCATGAAGGCGCGAAGAAGGAGAATTGGTCGTCGGTTCGCACCTACTGCGACAAGGTCAAGAACTGCCAGGGACTCTTGTCGTTGAACGGCGACGTTTATGCGACGGGCGACGGTCCCGACGGGCAGGCCCTCTACCGGCTCTCCGACCGCGATCGCGACGGGGTCCTCGAACAGACCAAGACGCTGGTCAAGTTCACGGGCCCGATGGGGGAACACGGCGCGCACGGCATCACGCTCGGCCCCGACGGGTTCCTCTACGTCATGCTGGGCAACCACACCGCGATGGACGGCGAGTACGCGGAGTCGAGTCCGCTGCGTCATTCCTACGAGGGCGACCTGGTGCCTCGGTACGAGGATCCGGGTGGGCACGCCGTCGGGATCAAGGCGCCGGGCGGCACGATCGTGCGGACCGATCTCGACGGCCGCAAGGTCGAGCTGGTCGCGGGCGGTATCCGCAACGCGTACGACCTCGCGTTCAACCGCGAAGGCGACCTGTTCTTTCATGATTCCGACATGGAGTCGGACATCGGTGCTCCGTGGTACCGGCCGACGCAGGTCTACCATGCGGTTTCCGGCGGGGAATACGGCTGGCGCAGCGGCTGGGCGACGTGGCCCGAATACTGGATCGACGGCCTGCCCGGGTTTCTCGATACGGGCCGCGGGTCTCCCGCGGGCGCCGTCGTCTACGACCACTTCATGTTCCCGAAGCGGTATCAAAACGGCCTTTTCCTGGCCGACTGGTCGCAAGGGCGCATCCTCGCCGTTCAGCTCAAGAACAACGGCGCGACATACACGGCGAGCAGCGAGGTGTTCATCCAAGGATCGCCGCTCAACGTGACCGATCTCGAGGTGGGGCCGGAGGGCGCGCTCTATTTCATCACGGGCGGGCGAGGTACGAGTGGGGGCATCTATCGCGTCACGTGGAAAGGCTCGGTTCCGGCCGCCGTCCAGAATCTCGGGCAAGGCGTGAGCCGCGTCATCCGGCATCCCCAGTTGAACTCGGCTTGGGCGCGTCAAGCGATCGCCCGCACGAAAGAGGAACTCGGCGGTCAGTGGGGACGCAGCCTGAACGGCGTCGCCCGCAGTTCGGCCAATCCGCCCCAGTACCGCACGCGCGCCCTCGACCTCATGCAGCTCTTCGGGCCACCGCCTGCTCGCGACTTGCTGGTCGAACTGTCGCGGGACAACAGCGAACTGGTTCGCGCGAAGGCGGCCGAGCTCATGGGATTGCACGCGAACGACGAAACCCACGAGGCGCTCATCGATCTGCTCGACGACACCGATCGCGGTGTACGGCGCAGGGCATGCGAAGCGCTCCGCCGCGCCAACCAGTCGGCGCCGGCCGCCGAGGTTCTGGAGTTGGTCAAGAGCGACGACCGGTTCGAGGCATGGTCGGCCCGCCGGCTCCTTGAACAGATGCCGACCGATTCGTGGCGCGACGATGCGCTGACATCGGAGGATCACCGCGCGTTCATCCAAGGCGCGCTCGCCCTGCTCATCGCGCACCCCGACCACGACACGGCCCTCGAAGTCCTCACTCGGATCGAGCAGTTCATGAGCGGCTTCGTGAGCGATCGGGACTTCATCGACATGCTCCGACTCGTCGAACTCGCCCTGTTGCGAAGCGAGATGACGCCCGATGAATCGGCCGGCTTGGCAAAACAGCTCGGCGGCGAATTCCCCGCGGGCAACGACGCCATGAATCGGGAGCTTGTGCGGCTGCTCGCCCACCTGCAAGTGTCCGATCCGCTCGATCGCTACATGCAATTCCTCGATTCGGACGCGCCCCTGACCGAGAAACTCCATCTGGCGTTCCATCTCCGGTTCCTCGAACACGGTTGGAGACCCGACCAGAAGATGCGGCTCTTCTCGTTCTACGAGGACGCCCAGCAGCAGGAGGGCGGCGGCAGTTACCCGTTCTATCTTCGCTTCGCCGCGCGGGACTTCGCGAAGTCGCTCACGGCGGAGGAGAGTCTGCAGGTTCTGGAGCGGGGCGAGGAGTGGCCGAGCGCGGCGCTCGGAGCGCTCTATTCGCTCCCCGAAACGATCGAACCGGACCTGCGCGACAAGTTGATCCAACTCGACCGACGGCTCATCCACCAGGACGGCGAACATGTCAAGGCGCTGCGGGTTGGCCTGATCGCGACGCTGGCGCGGATCGGGGACGAGCCGTGTCTCGAACATCTCCGGGACATGTGGGACAAGGAGCCCGAGCGGCGCGGCGTGATCGCGATCGGCCTCGCGCAGCATCCCGATGGCGACAACTGGAGTTATCTGGTGCGGACCATTCCGGTCGCCGACGGCGCGGCGCTCCGCGATCTGCTCGCCAAACTCCTCGACGTCCCGAAAGCGCCCGCCGAACCCGAGTTCATCCGCCAGACGATTCTCGCGGGCCTTCGTCTCAAGGATGGCGGCGCCGACGACGCCGTCGCGTTGCTCGAATACTGGACCGGCGAATCGCTCGGCCAACCCGAGGACGGTTGGGAGACACGGCTCACCGCCTGGCGCACTTGGTTCGGCGAAACCTATCCGAACCTTCCCGAGGCCGCGCTTCCCGAGCCCGCCAAGAACGCCAAATGGAAAGAGGACGAGCTGTACGCGTACCTTGGAAGTGAGGACGCCTCCAAGAGCTCGATCGACCGCGGAGCGACCGTCTTCGCCAAGGCCCAATGCGCCAAGTGCCACCGATTCGGTGACCGCGGCGAAATCGGCGGTCCCGACCTGACTACGCTCAGCAACCGATTCACGCGCAAGGAAACGCTCGAGTCGATCCTGTTCCCGTCGCATACGATCTCCGATCAGTACGCGTCCAAAACGGTCACGACGACGAAGGGAAAGACGTATGTCGGACTGGTGACTCCGTCGGGCGATTCCGTGTCGATCCTGCAGCCGAACGGGACGAAGATCGAACTGAAGTCGAGTGAGATCGAGGAGACGAGCCCGAGCCGCACATCGGCGATGCCCGACGGGCTGCTGGACACGCTCAGCCTCGATGAAATCGGCGATCTGTTTTCCTATTTGGGATACCGGCCGCCCGCCAAGGTGGCTCGACGCACCGACGGCGTCGTGAAATAGTCGCCGCGGGGTGGCGGCCGTACGGGACGCCTCGGTCGCGGGAGGCTCTCGGACCGCGGGATCACCGATCGGGCGCGGCGCACGCGTCGAGTTCCGCGATGAGGCGCTCGACGTCTTCGTCGGAGTGCCTGGCCGAGAAGCTGACGCGCAGGCGCGACGCGCCTTGGGGCACGGAGGGCGGCCGGATTCCGGGCACAAAAAGGCCCCGGTCGCGCAGCCGCTCATGCAACCGCATCGCGCGTTCGGCCGTTCCGACGATCACCGGCACAATCGGGCTCGCCGACGTTCCCGTATCCCATCCCCGCTCGATGAACGCGGCCCGCGCTCGATCGCTCAGCGCGCGCACCCGCTCCCGCCTCCACGGCTCGCGTTCGACCCGATCGAGCGCGTCGAGGGCGGCCCGCGCGCAGGCGTCGGGCGGCGCGGTGGAGAAGAAATAGGATCGAGCCCGGTGGGCGATCCACTCGATGACGTCGGTCGGACCGACGACGAATCCGCCGACCGAACCGAGCGCTTTGCTCAAGGTGCCGACTCGGACCCGCACCGAGGCTTCCAAACCGAGATGCTCGACGATTCCCCGGCCCCGCGCGCCGAAGACGCCCGTCGCGTGCGCTTCGTCGACGACCAGCATGGCGTTGAATTCGGCGGCGAGCTCCGTCAGCGCGCCGAGCGGCGCGATGTCGCCGTCCATGCTGAACAGCGAATCGCTGACGATCAATGTCCTCCTCGCGCGGGGCTCACCGCCGAGTCTTTCGCGAAGGGCCTTCGCGTCGGCGTGGGGATAGACGATCACACGCGCGCCCGACATGCGGCACCCATCGATGATGCTCGCGTGGTTTCCGGCGTCGCTGAAGATCGCATCCTCTTTGGAAGCGAGCGCGCCGAGGACTCCGGTATTGGCGGCGAAGCCCGAGGAGAACCAGAGCGCGCTCTCCGTGTGCTCGAAGGTCGCAAGCCTTCGCTCGAGCTCGGCGTGCGACGCGCCTCGACCGCAGATCATCGGGCTCGCCCCGCTCCCCCATCCCGACTCGGGGGACCGTTGGGGGTCGAGTTCGGCGGCGAGGCCGAGGTAGTCGTTGGATCCGAAATTGACGAGTCGGCGCCCGTCGAGCTCGATGCGTGCGCCTTGGCTTGATCGGCGGATCGGTCTCGATCGGCGCAGGGCGCGCCGATCGAGTTCGGCGAGTTCGCCGGGAACCCAGTCGAATGCGTCGTTGCCCGTATCGTCCGACATAGTGCGTCCCACAGGCGCGATCCGCCGTCCTTCGGCGCCTCCGCGCCCGCCGCATGCTCGACGGCTCGACGCGCCGGGAACGCGTCTACCGGCGTTTCCGCTTCACACGGCGGCTATAGGCCTCGAGAATGCGCCGTTCGCGGTCCGAAAGACTGTCGATACCATGTTGAGCGACTTTGGCGAGGATGAGATCGGCCTGTTCGTCGAGTCCGGACGAAGGCGCCGCATCGCCGCTCTCCGGTTCACGGACGCGCAGCGCCGGGCGACGCCGGAACAGGTTCCGAAACGGCCCCGCGCGCCGCGCGCCGCCCGACCAACCCGCCCAACGACCGTAACGCCCGAACACAACCGCCAGAGCCGCTCCCGTCAGATGCACCTCGTAGGCGACCGATGCCGCGCCGCGCGCCGCGAGGCCGGACAGGTCCGACGCGACGTAGAGCAATCCCAAGATCCACGCGGGGACGGGAAGGACTAGAAACAGGAGGATCGTCCGCGTCGGATAGTGGATGACGAATGACATCATCACGGCGGTGACGGCGCCCGAAGCGCCCTGGAGCGCGTGCCGTTCGAGATCGCCGCCGATCGCGACGATCCGGGTCGCCCAGATCAGACCGCCGAGCACGACCGCGACGAGGTAGAGCCCTGCGATGCGGCGCGGTCCGAACAGCGATTCAACGTCCCGGCCAAACATCCAAAGGATGAAAAGGTTGATCGCGATGTGGGACGCCGTATCGGGATTGTGGACGAATCCATAGGTCACGAACCGCCACCAGAACCACGGAGCAGCCAGGTCGGACGCGTGCAGCGACAGCAGCTCGGCGATTCGATTGTCGGGCCCGCCCAGCAGCAGATTCGCGACGAAAACGACCCCGTTGATGATCATCAGATTGACCACCATCGTTCGGGGGCCGAGCTGAATTCCCGGTCCGCGCTCGTCCTGATAGTAATCTCGGTCCGCTAAACCCATGGTGGTCGGCGCGAGGGGACTGCGATGGGGGAGCGATCGGGCATGCGGGAACCGAACGACGGCGAAACAACCGCACGACCCGCCACCTGGACTATCCTACGACGAATTCCGCGCGCGGTAAATCGCCGTGGCGCGTGGGCTGAAGCCGACACTGCTTGGAACGAACGGGGCTACGGCGAGGCGACGGCGCGCTCCACCTCGCGCTGCGCGCGGTCGAGAATGGCCTTTTCGATCCCGGCCAGTTCCTGCTCCAGGGCCAGATTCGCGCGGAAGAGCGTGCGAAGGTGATCTTGGGTCGCCGACAGGTCCTGTTGCAGGCGGCCGACGAGACTCTTGACGCGGTCCGCCTCCTGCTTCACAAAACCCAAATCCGTCTCGACCTTCGACCGCTCGTCCTGACGCTTTTGGATCACGAGCGTCAGGTTCTTGTTGGCCGCGTCGAGTTGATCTCGGTTGTACGCCTGCGACTTGCTCTTGTTCGAGATATCAATGTACTGGTCGTAGAGCGCATGGAAAGCCGACGCGAAATCGTGGAGCTTACGGACGTAGATGCGGTCGACCAGTTCGCAGGAGCCGGACGCCGTGAGCTGATTCGCCTGTTCGAGCGGAAATGCGCCGACCGTGTCGGCCTTGATCGTCACCGAACCTCCCTCGCCCCGCTGAAGAAAGGGAACTTGCGCTTGGCCGCTCGCGTCGAAGAACTCGCTGTTGAGCGGGCTGAGCGGCGCGTCGCTGTCCACTTTCTCGGCGTATTCCTTCGTGAACCGAACCGTCGCATAGACGAATTCCGGCGGGTCCTCATTCGTGGAACGCCGGCCATCGCGACGGTACCGGTCGGCGATCGCCTGAAGGGACTCGGGGGAGGGCGGGATCGCTGACCGTTCGGCGATGAACTGAAGGGTCTGCGAGATCTCGGCCTCATTCGGCGCCCCGAATGCGGCGGGAGCCACCAGGTCGGGTTGGGAATCGGCGGCCGCGAAAACACGATGATCGTCGACGGGCAGGATTTCGTAGAGCGACCACGTCGCATTGGAAACGAACGTGTTGTTGAACGCGTCCGCGAAATTCGCCGTGGGATTCCGTGCGACAAAGGCGCTCAAGTCGGGCGATTGCAAGGTGGCTCGCAATTGAACGCTCGTCTCCGTCACCGCGACAACCTGAAACTCGCCAAGATACGTCGCCGGCACTCGGTATCCCGCCGGATGATCGGACTCGCGGAACGCGTGTATGATGAAGTTGACGGGAATCTGATGAGGCCGGCCGGCCGCCGCTGTCGCGATGTTGACGATGATTGTGCCGTCCGCCGCGAGAGGCGACGGAACGCTCTGACGCCACGTCCGCCCTCGATCGAGAAGCAGGCGGCCGAGCTTCGCGCCGATCGTTTGAACCGAATCCTCGCCTCCCTGCTGGGACACTTCGGTCAGATCGCCGTACAGGAGTTTGCCGTGCTCGTCGGTGAGCTGGGCCATCTTCACTTCGAGGCCGTCGAGTTTCTTGAGCCAGGTGCGGCGGGCCTTCAACGACATGGAAAGGAAGATCAGCAGAACGCACGCGCTGATGAACACAAGGAAACCGGCGACGACGTCCCAGGCGCGCCGCGTCTTGACGCTGAAACCGCCCACCACCAGCGCCGTCAGCACGAGCACGGCAAGAACGATCTGCATGATGAGCGAACTGTCCATGGCGGTTCCTTTGGCCACGGGTTCCGTGACCACGAGGATCTTCGGCGTTACGCGTGCGGGCCGTACGGAGCCACAGCGAGTGTGCGCTCGGCGTGGAGTCCGCTCGCCGCACTCGCATGTGATCGACGTACTACGGCTCGATAATAAATTGGGCAATATGGAGTGTCAAGCTTTCGGAGGCCAATCCGACCGACGTAAATCGTGGTTCAGACAGGATTTGGCGGAATTGTCGCCTTCTCGTGAGGAATCCCGGCTCGAGATCGTTCAAGTTCGAATGATTGGGTTCCGAATGATTCACGAGGGAACCAAATTCCGAAAGTGGCGACAATGACGACAACACCGGATTTTCCGGACGCGTTTGGGGACTGGGTCGACCTGCTGCGGCGGCTGCTGACGGGCGGTCGGGACCTGCGCCGCGCGTTCGGCCGCGCGGCATCGGCCGATGAACTTACGGATACCGAATTCCTGGTGATCTGGGCGTGCCATTGTCGGGGCGAGTCGGGTATGGCTCAATGCGACCTCGCCGAGACGGTCGGCCTTTCCCCCGCTCAGATCAGCGGGCTTGTCGAGGGGCTCTCCGTTCGAGGTTACGTGCGGCCGGTTGGGGGCATGGATCGGCGGAGGCACCTTTGGCGTGCGGCGCCGCACGCCGTCGCGCGGGTTCGCTCGATCGCGGGCCGGTTCGATGAAATGGCCCGCGCATGGGACGAACGGATTTCGGCCGAGGATCGCCGCACGTTGATCGACCTGCTCGCGCGACTGGCCGATCGACGCGAAGTCGGGCCGCGCCTTCCGATCGTGGACAGGGAGGCTGCCTGATGGTGGAACGAACGGGAAACGCTTGGGACCGTCGAGCGGGCCGCCGATCGCCGGCAAGCCGGCTCGGGTTCGTCGGGATCGCGGGGGTCGCCTTGGGGTGTTTCCTCGCGGGTTGCGCTCGATCGAAATACCGTTTGGATGCGGATCGGGAGGTTCATGACCTCCTCGTTCAGAAGTCGAGCGACGCGCGATGGCAGCTCGATCGGCACGGAATCGAAATCGACCCGCGTTCGCGGCTCTACGATCCCGCGAATCCGGACTGTCCTCCGATGCCGATGGACGATCCCGTATCGCACACGTATATGCACGAGGTCGACGGCAAGAAGGGATACGTGTACTGGCACAAATACGGCGAAACACCGCACGCCGAGAATCCGACCTGGCACGAGGATTTGCCCCTCGATCGGGACGGCGCCTTGGCCCTCGACGGAGCCGCGGCGGTGCGCACGGCGCTGTTGCATTCGCCCGAATACCAACAACAGATCGAGACGCTCTTCCTTTCGGCGCTCGACGTCAGCTCCGAGCGATTTCGATTCGATTCGCAGTTTTTCGGCGGATATGGAGCGGACTACACGGCGTCGGGCCGCAACGCGCCGGGATCGGGCGGGGAATCGAGCGACCTGCTCGACCTGTCGACTCGGAGCATCCAGGCGCGGCGTTTGATGACGACGGGCGCCGATCTCACCGTGGGGCTCGCCAATTCGCTCGTGTGGCAATTGTCCGGACCCGACACGAACACGGCCTCGACCCTGCTCGACTTCTCGCTCCTGCAACCGCTCCTTCGACGCGCGGGCCGCAGTCGCGTCATGGAAACGCTAACGTTGTCCGAGCGGACGCTGTTGGCGAACGTGCGGCAGATGGAACGGTATCGCCAGGGATTTTTTATGGACATCATGACGGGCGTGGGGTCCCAGTCGGGACCGACGCGCCGCGGCGGTTTTTTTGGAGCCTCGGGGCTTGGCGGATTCTCCGGGGTCGGCGGCGGCGGCTTCGGCGGCGTCGGCGGTTCGACGTTTGGGGGAGCGGGAGGGCTCGCGGGAGGCGCGGGGGCCGGAACGGCGGGCGGTTACCTCGGTCTCCTTCAATCCCAGCAGATCATCCGCAATCAGGAAGCGAACATCGCGTCGCTGCAGAGCAGTCTCGCGCAGCTCGAGGCGTTCCGCGCGGCGGGCCGCATCGACTTCTTCCAAGTCGAGCAGGTGCGACAGCAGGTATTCCAGAGCAATTCGCAGCTCCTCACGCTGCGAAGGTCGTACCAGGACGCGCTCGACGCTTTCAAGCGGGATCTCGGCCTGCCTCCGTCGATTCCGCTGCGTGTGGAAGATGCGATGCTCGACCAGTTCAAGCTGATCGATCCGGCGATTGTGCCCGTCCAGAGCCGCTTGACGCACATGCAGCGCGTCGTGGGCGAGCGGATCATCGCCATGCTGCCGGACAACGGAGGGCTGCCGTGGAGCGACTCGCTGCGCGGCGGACTCGAGGACCTCACGCGCCGCCTTGCGCAACTTGAAGAGGAACGCGCGCACGTGCTGCGCGAGAACGTGCCGAGTGTTGAACGGGACATCGACGTGTTTCGTGAATCGATACCCGAACGCGGAGCGAACGCGGCGAGGTTGCTCGACGCGGTGCGCGTCGAACGAGAGCGGGACGCGCCGCCAGGCGAGGAACGTCTGATCGCGGACGTGGACGAGTCGCTATTCGACGTGGCGGGCCTGGATCGACTTCCCGATGCGCTGAAAGGGCAGGTCGAATCGATGCGGGACCGGCTCGGCGAACAGTCGGAGCGCGCGATGAAGGTCCAGGGCGACATCGAGGACCTGCTCCGGCGCGGCGAATCGCTCGCCGACGCCGAGCGGCTCGCCGAACTGCGGGACAAGGTCTTCGCGCCGCTGCCCTCGCTCTTTTCCGAACTTGCCGGGGATGTCCTCGAACTGTCGCTCGTGCAGGCGCGGGCGCGCGCGGAAAGCGCGACGTTGCCGCCCGTCGAAATCGACGGTGTCGAATCGGTCGAAATCGCGCGGGCCTGCCGGTTGGACTGGATGAACGCGCGCGCCGGACTGGTCGACGCGTGGCGGCTGATCGAATTCAACGCGGACAACCTCGAAAGTGTGCTTGACGTCGTCTTCAGCGGGGATATCCGCAATACGGGCGACAATCCGATCCGCCTCAGGGGTTCCACCGGGAATTTGCGGGTCGGCCTGCAGTTTGACGCGCCGCTGACCCGTCTTCAGGAGCGAAACACCTACCGGCAATCGCTCATCGAATACCAGCAGGCCAGGCGGGCCTATTACCGATATGAGGACGCGATCGCCATGCAGCTTCGGGCCATTCTGCGGCAAATCGACTTGAATCAGGTCAATTTCGAACTGCGGAGAACGGCCCTGCGCGTCGCCGTGGCTCAGGTGGAATCGGCCCGATTGCGGCTCGAGGAACCTCCGCGCCAGAATCAGCTCGACGCCTCGACCGGCGCGCTCGGGCCGACGACGGCCCAGAATCTGCTTTCCGCACTCAACTCGCTCCGCGGAGCGCAGGACGATTTTCTCAGCGTCTGGGTCAACTACCATGTCCAGCGCGGACTGCTTGACTTGAGTCTCGGGACGATGCGGCTTGACACCGAAGGGCTGTGGATCGATCCAGGCCCGATGGGTCGGCCTTTCGGTTATCCGAATGTTGAGGAACTGGGCGTCGATCCGGCGACGTTGTGGCCCGATTCGAGCCCTTCGCCGGAAACGGCGCCACCGGGCCGGTCGAGTGAACCGAGTTCGGATGCGTCGAGCGAACCGATGGCGCCGGACGAAGGGCCGCCTGCACCCGAAGCCGGCGGGACGAACAGCGGTCCGTAGAGCATGCCGGTCAAGCCGTTCGAACAGGTTCGCGAACTCGTGTGACACATCGGCGGTCGCCGACTACAATGGTCCCCGGGGGGTTGGACGTCGGGCTGCGCCCTGGGAGCGAGAGGGACCGTTGATGGAACCGCCGAGGATCGTCCGGCCGGCCCGGCGCGGGGCGGTGTCAGCCCTGTTCGTCGTGTTCTTCGCCATCGTATCGGTCCTGATCGGCTGGGCCTTGTTCTATTTGCGCGGACGCACATCGAAGCCCCAGGACATTCTGGTGACCGAACAGGCACGGAGGGGGCCCTTCGAGCATATCGTTCTGGAGCAGGGCGAGATCGAAAGCTCGAAGAACATTGAGATTCTGTGTGAAGTGAAATCCCGCAATAGCGCGGGAACCGCCATCCTTTGGGTCATCGCCGAAGGTACCCAGGTGAAGCCGGGTGACAAGCTCATCGAGCTCGATGCGTCGGCCCTCGAACAGGAGCTCAAGCAGCAGCGGATCGTGGTCAACACGGCTCAGGCCGCGAAAATAGCCGGCGAGAGCTCGCTCGAGCAGGCGAAAGTGGCTCTGGAGGAATACCTGGAAGGCACGTTCGCCCAGGAGGAGAAGCTGATCCTGAGCGAGATCCTGATCGCCGAGGAGAAGATGAGCCGCGCGAGGGAGACGGCCAAATTCAGCGAGCGGCTGGCGGCGCTTGGATTCCAGACCACGTTGCAGCTCAAGGCCGACCAATTCGCGGTCGAGCAGGCCCAGGTCGAACTCGATCTCGCCCAGGGAAAGCTCAAGACCCTTCGCGACATTACGAAAAAGAAGATGCTGATCCAGTTCAACGCCGATATCGAAACGGCCCGCGCCCAGGTGGAGGCCGCGACCAACAGCTATCAAGAGGAGATGGAGAAACAGACCGACATCGAGCAACAGATCGGCAAGTGCGTGATCGTCGCGCCCGAGGGAGGCGTCGTCACGCATGCGAACCGCACGAGCAACCGGGGCAATGCCGAATTCGTGCTCGAGGCCGGCGCGATGGTCCGCGAACGCCAAGTGCTGATCCGGCTTCCCGACCCGACGAAGATGCAGGTTCGCGCGAACATCAATGAAGCGAGGATTCCGCTGGTCAAGGAACAGATGCCCGTCGCGATCCGAGTCGGCGCGTTCGAGGATTCATCGCTCCGCGGCATCGTCACGAAGGTCAACAAGTACGCCGAGCCGACGAGCTGGTTCAGCTCGCAAGTCCGCGAATACGCCACGTACGTTCAGATCCTGGATCCGCCGCCGGGCATCCGGAGCGGAATGACCGCCGAGGTTCGGATCTTCGTCGAACAACTGACGAATGAACTCCAGGTTCCCGTCCAGGCGTTATACGAATTCAAGGGGCACTATTTCTGCCTCGTCCAACTCGGCGAATCGCTCGAAACCCGCGAGGTCGTGATGGGCGCGGTGAACGACAAGCATGCCGTCATCGAAACCGGCCTGAGCGAAGGCGAGCAGGTCGTGCTCAATCCGCGAGCTCATACCGACAAGCTCGTCCTTCCCGACTTGCCCGACGTGAAGGACGATCCCAAGCGCGGCGTGGGGGTCGCGAGCGATGGCCCGTCGTCGTCCGATTCGGAATCCGGCCCCGGTGCGGGGGCATCCGGACAATCGGCGAAAGGAGGGTCCGCTCTATGACGCTCGCCGCCCGTTCCACCGATCTTCGGAAAGACTATGTGCTCAAAGGGGAGACGGTCCGAGCGCTTCGGGGCGTGAGCTTCGACGTGCCGGAGGGAGACTATGTCGCGATCATGGGACCGTCCGGATCGGGCAAGAGCACGCTCTTGAATCTGCTCGGATGCCTCGATCGACCGTCGGGAGGCTCGTTGTTCCTCGGTGACGACGACGTCTCGAAGATGAGCGACGACCAGCTTTCCTGGGTGCGTGCGACGCGCATTGGTTTCGTTTTCCAATCGTACAACCTCATCGCGCAATTGACGGTCGTCGAGAACATCGAGGTTCCCCTCTATTATCAAGGCCGCTTGCGGGCATCGGATCGCGAGCGATGCCGCGAGTTGGCTCGCATGGTCGGGCTTGGAACCCGGCTCTCCCATCGTCCGACGCAGCTATCGGGCGGCCAGCAACAGCGCGTCGCCATCGCGCGAAGCCTCGTCAACGACCCCTATTTCATCCTCGCGGACGAACCGACGGGGAATCTCGACAGCCGCACGACGGAGGAAATCCTGGGTCTGTTCGAGCGGTTGAACGATCAGGGCAAGACGATCATCATCGTTACGCACGAGGACGACGTGTCCCAGCACACGAAACGCGTGATCCGGCTTCGGGACGGATTGATCCAATCGGACGAGCAGAGGAAGGACCGCCGCCTCGTAACGCTCACGCCGACGCATGGGCCGTCGACGGAGTCGCCCGCGATCGACGGTCCGGGCGTGGCCGATTCCGAACCCGCTTCCATCGAGTAGCCGAGGGTTGACGGCATGCTCATCCTGCGAACGTGGGTGCTCGGCGCGAAAAGCCTGACGCTGCACCCGATGCGGTCGCTGCTGACCGTTCTTGGCATCTTCATTGGAGTCGCGAGCGTGATCTGGCTGCTCGCGATCGGCGAGGGGATCAGTCGGGAGGCGCAGCGCCAAATCGAGGACTTGGGCGCGGATACGATCATGGTTCGATCGGTCAAGCCCCCCGCCGAGGCGACCGCGGACAATCGAGGCGTGACACCGTACGGACTCAAACGGTCCGAATACGACAGATTGATCGCGACGATTCCGACGATTCGAAGCGCGCTGCCCATTCGCGAGATTCGGAGGCAATTCCGTTATGGAGGGCGCCTGGTCGACGGGAGGCTCGTCGGATGCACGCCCGAATACGCCGATGTGACGCGGCTGGTTGTCGATCGCGGACGGTTCCTCGAGGAAGCCGATTTGCATAAGCGGCAAGACGTCTGCGTGCTTGCCGCGCGGGTCGCCGAACGTCTCTTCCCGTATGAGGATCCGCTGGGGCGCCGGATCTACATCGCCGAGCACAAGGACTTCTATCAAATCGTCGGCGTGCTCGAACACCGCAACGCCACGGCCGCCATCGGTGGTTCGCTGGATTCGCAGGATTTCTCGAACGACGTCTACATCCCGATCGCAACGATGCGCCAGCGGATCGGGGATTCCGTCATCACTCGGGGGAGCGGCACGTTCGAGGGGGAGATCGTCGAACTGAATCAGATCACGCTCCGCGTCGATCATGTTCAGAACGTGCTCGCGACGGCGGCGCTCGTCGAAGACGCCTTGAGGTCGCACGGCAAGCTGAACGATGTGGCGACGGTCGTACCGCTCGAGTTGCTGGAGCAGGCCCGAACGACCCGGCTGATGTTCATGGTGTTCATGGGGTTGATCGCCGCCATTTCGCTCGTCGTCGGCGGCATCGGAATCATGAACATCATGCTGGCCACGGTGACGGAACGCACGCGGGAGATCGGCATACGCCGAGCGCTTGGCGCGAAGCGCGCGGACATCACGCGGCAGTTCCTCGTCGAGACAGTCGCGCTATCGGTTGTGGGAGGCGTCACCGGCATCCTGGCGGGCTACGCATGTCCCATCGTCATCGAACAGTTGCGGCTCCTGCTCGAATCCCATGCGCCCGAGACGATGCAGAACCTCCCCACCGTGGTCCGCAACGTCAAACCGACGATCGTTCCCTTGTCGATCCCGCTCGCATTCGGCATTTCGGTCCTCATCGGTGTCGCATTCGGGCTCTATCCGGCGGTGCGCGCCGCGCGGATGGACCCGATCGAGGCGCTCCGACACGAATAGTCGTTCGCGCTCACTCGACTCGGAAGCGGTGCACCGTCGTTTCGTGAAATGTCTCGCCGGGTCGCAGAATCGTGCTTGGGAAAGCCGGCTGATTCGGCGAATCGGGGTAGTGTTGGGTCTCGAGACAGAAACCGGCGTGCCGCGCGAAACCCCCGTCCGCCGCCTTGCCGGACAGGAAATTCGCCGTATAGAGTTGGATTCCCGGCTGAGTCGTCTCGACTTCGAGGACTCGGCCGCTGCCCGCGTGGCGAACGCGAGCCGCGCGACGGAGTGTGCCCGGTGTTCCTCGGACGACGAAGCAATGATCGTACCCGGGTGGCTCGGCGACCAATTCCGACATGCGCGATCCGATCGGCCGTGTCTCGCGGAAGTCCATCGGTGTCCCCGTGACGCTCGCGAGCACCCCTTTGGGGATCAGCGTGTCATCGACCGGCAGGTAGTCGTCCGCGGATAGCGTCAATGCGTGATCGAGGACCGTGCCGGATCCCGCGCCCGCGAGATTCCAATAGTTGTGATTCGTCAGATTGACCACGGTGGTGCGATCCGTCCGTGCTTCAAACTCCACGCGAAGCTCATTCGCATCGGTGAGCAGGTAGGTGGCCGTGACGTTCAATGTTCCCGGATATCCTTCATCGCCGTCGTTGCTGCGGTGCCGGAAACGCACGCCAACCTCGTTGCTCGTTTCGATCACTTCCGCCTTCCAGATCGCCTTGTCGAAACCCCGAAGGCCGCCGTGCAGGTGGTTCGGCCCGTTGTTGACAGCAAGCTGATACTCCCTGCCTTCGAGCGTGAATCGTCCTTTCGCGATACGATTGCAGTAGCGCCCGACCGTTGTTCCGAAGAACGGGTGTTGTCCGAGGTAGCCGTCGATGCTCGGGAAGCCGAGGTTGATGTTCGCCGACTTGCCGTCGCGATCGGGCGTTTCGACGCGCACCACGATGGCGCCATAGTCGATAAGCGAGACAACAAGTCCGTTGTCGTTGGTGCAGGTATACAGGTGGATTTCCTGTCCATCGCTCTGTTTGCCGAACGGTGTCGTGACTACTTCCATATCGTTCCGATTCCCTTCGTCACCCAAGACGCGCGCGACTTGCGCCGGCCCGCCGATGAGTCCGCACAAGGACGAGACTACCATGATCGCGCCGGCACGCCAACGGGAAGAGTCCCGTGGCGCGACCATATCCCGCCGATTCAGAGAATCCCTCAACATGTTCATTCAAACTCCACATGTCCTGTTTGGGATGTTCCCCACCGAGTGGCGTAAGCTTCCGGCTTGTGATCCCGCGGACCGGTCCGGCGGCGGGGCATTCGTGTCGCGTTGCGCGTCGAGGAGCGACAGTTCCAGCCAAGCCCGGGGCAACACGACGCGGGCATCGAGAGCGGCGGGCCTGGCCACCTCGCTCTGGGCGAGCGGTTGCCTATTTGCGACGCGGCGAATCTACCGATTATTCCAAAACCAATATGCGTAATCCCCGAACAGCCGCTTGTTCGGATTGCCCTTCACCTTCTCCATCTCGGCCAGCGGAAAGTTGCCGCAGTCTATCGCGACGGACGCGAATCGCACAACAGCCCGTCGCTCGACTCTCCGAGTCGAGCCCCCCCGATGCCGAGGCGAGGGACTTTTCAGTTTTCTCCGTCTTCTGTCCGTGTCCTTCCGTGGCTCCAACCCATTCACGTTCCGTCCATTTTTCGTGAGGG
>Ga0194120_10005039_pt1 | contig 19772 bp, 21 predicted proteins | sample TA2MahCa65mmetaG_FD_148642 | JGI IMG/M metagenome (GOLD analysis project Ga0194120, IMG submission 148642) | Freshwater microbial communities from Lake Tanganyika, Tanzania - TA2015019 Mahale Deep Cast 65m | ecosystem: Environmental > Aquatic > Freshwater > Lake | place: Tanzania: Lake... | reverse complement strand
AAAAAGTATTTTTGCAACCTTTTGGAGACCTGCTCGAGTGGTTGAAGAGGCACGCCTGGAAAGTGTGTATACGGGAAACCGTATCGAGGGTTCGAATCCCTCGGTCTCCGCTAAAATGAAGCGTAATTAACTGATAATTTGTTAGTTGCGCTTTTTTTGTTGGATTTTAGTCCACCGTTAGTCCACCGATTGAAGATTTTTGCTTAAATCTGAATTATAAATGGGCTTATAACAAGCCTATTTTCCTACTCAGATTCAATCAATAAACCATTGCATATATGAATGTTTTGGGAATAGGATTCCTGTGCAAGTGCATTAACACAGTTAAATTTAAAATCAGAAGAGGCGGTTTGAAAAATGGTGGAGTGCAGTAAGGAAAGGAAGTGGCTGCACAACATATCCATCGAGCAAGATAATATGTGCAACTATATTGCGCTAATAGGTAAGTTATGCGGCAGCTTTAAAGACCACACGGTAAGAATTAAAATTCAGAAATATGAAAAATAAAATAACACATTTTGCCATTCACATTAATGACATTCAAAGGGCAAAGAACCTTTATGATAGAGTATTTGATTGGGGTTTCAACTCTTACGGACAAGGAGACTTTCAGCAAACACACTGCACAAACTTCTAAGGCTATCCTGACCCACTCGCCATTCCGCACTTTTTATACACTGGTTTATCGCTTCAAGATGTTCTTCGGCCGAACCGATATCAGGCATCTCAAAGTGATGTACAGGTACCATTTTTACTTGATCCGATTCATGTTCTGCCAAATTGATAATGGTTAAAGAGATCTCGCTGCCTGAATTTACCTGGTTGACCGCATCTATGATAGATTGTTGAATGAAATTTTTCATATTTATTTTGTTTTACACTTGTTACTCAACTCTTGACGAGACTATTACCATTCCGGTTGATCGAACGGCTTGCTCCTCCCGCTGCAAGGTATTCTCAGTTGTGGCCTGATCACAGCCCAAGAGAGGGTATTCGGTTTCCTGCCTTCCTGTTCGCTCTACAAATACCAGCATCAACGTGCAACAATCGGGTAATATCAGAATGGGTAATCCGGGCTTAGCACTTGCCTGTATGAATCGCAACACAGCAGGTAATCCGATAGATGTTAGCTGGAACCATTTGACACCCTCTCTTCGTGCATGGCTCAGGTCCGTTCCATCAAATTCCTTCACATCACGGTACAGTTCGGTATAATTCTGGATACCGCTCGGTACATGGATGATGATTCGGCCACGATAAAAGTATTCTATCGGCGGCGGGGTGTGGTGCAACGATTTACTCATGGAGTAAAATATTTTTTCTTCACAATGTGAATGACCAGGGGTGAGATTACTTGATGTTCTTTCATTTTATTAGGCATTTGATGTTGTTGTGTGTTTTTGTTTTGCTAGAGCACCACAATGACCTGGTATTTGAGTTACAACAAGAGCCCGACCAAGAGTTATACGCCACACAGGATATTTACGACATATGGTCGATGGCGGAGGGGATTCACCTTATACCTTAACTCGGCAACACTTGAATTTGGATCTTAGATAAGTCGATTTTTTGGGGGTCTATAAAAATCTCGTGTTCCTTGCGACCAATGAAATAAGCTATTGTATCGCGCTTTTGAATCTGATAACTGAGGATGGCACGGGTGAAGGGTTGCGGCGTGAATCTTGGTCCGTGGTACGTTGCAAACCAACTCGCCTTTCCCTTTTTCAAGGTCCACGAATGACCTACCAACACATTACTATCCTTCTCAGTTATTGTTGTGATTGGCTTTTTGACACAAACCCCTCGGTAGATGGTAAACGAGTCCGGCAGGCGGCTATAACGACTTTGCTCTTTAGGTGACATCATTGTAAACGTGTTCGAGCCCATAGCCAATAGCCTCTGGTAGGCAGTTCGAAATGGTTTATGATGATCGACATAGGTAAGCATCTCTCCCAGCAGTTCGTAGAATTTACTCTCACCGTACTGCGTAAAAATTTTCTGATGGAATTTGATAAACCACGGCATTTTATGGTGCTTATTAAGCAGTACTAATACCGAGGTGTAATCCTTTTTTCGCAGATAAGAAGTATAAAACTTTCGATTTTCGCGATACTTCAGATTTAAAAATGCATTTCGTTCTGATTCCTTAAATGGGTCTACACCAATTAATTTGTCGGAGCACAATAGGTGATCAACAAAAAATTCTTCGCCTGCTTTATAAAGTGCGCTGTGCAGTCGTGAATCAAGTCGCTCAGGTTTCATGCGTAATACTTTTATCATATTGCTTATTTTTTTTGGGTTTTCATTCTAAATACTTTGCGTGCCGCGGAGTTTTTCAAAACCACGGATCGTTGTTGAATTGATTATAGGTTTGACAATACTTCAGCTTGGATATTCATTGAGTTGACCGCTCACATATTCCATGAATATTTCAGGGGCTTCATCATTTCCCTTTAGTTTATCAATAATTTTTTTAGCAAAAAATCTCCTTCTAGCAGTTTTCCAATGCAGGCCAGTAATGTGCGCAGCCCGATTGGCTCGAGTCCGCAACCTTCAAGCCCTTCGTTTACTCGTATGTGCATTTCTTGTAAAGTGCCACCCCCAGCAGATAGAAATACGCATATCTGACAAATGCGCTGCGTATGAATTGTATGTTGGTTTTTCATGACCACATTCAAACTTACGTAAACACAACGCAACATAATTGCGTAGCATATGACTATGTTTGTCCTGCCAACAAAAAGAAAAACTTGATTTGGACTCCACTTAGTGAACCTAATGAAATACCGCTATAAAGGGATAAGCTTTGGACTGACCCAGCTTGAAAAGCTCAAGTTTAAGTATCCATTAACGACTTGATTATCTGACAGTTACTAATTTTTAATATTTTTTTCATTATAATTGTTATAAGTATTGAAATTTCCCCCTACCTTTGTCCGGCTTTAAAATAATGGTCGGAACCACAATAAAATATCTAATATGAAACTCATAAATCAGCTCTTGTACCAAGAGATACCAAGCTTCGTGAATCTATATGGAGAACAGCATGGCCAACTAGTTTTTGCCGAACTGGCGAAGCTCGTGAAACAATCCGGAGAATGGACAAAGCCAATCGCTGAGCTTCGAGAAAGAGCTTCAAAACATACAAAGCTTCCATTAGAGAATGCCCTGCAAAAAGAAGATACGCCTTACTTAAATGAGATCGTACGCCAAATGGAGGAGAAAAAAAGAGTAAAAGAAAAACTGCTGCAATTGTGGGAGAAGCCGCTACAAGAATCTGACTTTACAACTGGCCACTCCGCGAAAGACATATTTTTTTTACAGCGAAATCTGATGGTTCGCTACCTAAACATTAACCTGGTAATCAAATCTGATTTTAAAAAACACACAATTAAATATAAAAACAACGATGGGTCAATAACCGAATACAGGAATTTTAAGAGCTACTGGTTCAATGATAACGGAGAGAAAAAGCTTGGCTTCAGTATCAATTATGGCCGAATTAACCCTTTTAAAAATCAAAAGGAAATACAAGATGAGGCGCAAGAACTTGCTGATATTCTGAAAAGACTTTACACCCGAATGGGATATATCGTTTTCGAACCTAAATACCCCCGATCGCCGGATCTTGTGGTGAAAAAGGGAGATAAAGAATGGGTCATTGAACTGAAACTGTCGCACATGGAGAGCTATTGTGCAATGGTAATGAATTACCACCTGTGGGCGAATTATCGGCAAAAGTATCGGCCATTTGACCAAGAATCATGGTAAAATAAAAAACTTAAACACGCACTGAAGACACATCTTAAATTTCTTCTAGCACTTCATAATCTAAAAAACAAAAATATGGAATCATTTTTTGAGCAAATAAAGAACGATCTGACAAAAAGAGTAAAAACCGGTGAGGTGATCCCAATGACCGTATTTAACCTTGCAGTAGATGAGGTCGATGAATCAGGAACGATTTCTGTACATCAATTTGAGTTAAAGGCAAACACGAAACTGGAAGAAAAACTTAAAATCATCCATGACTGCATTCTAGGTGTGGAATGGGAAATAGATCAAGAAGGATTGAAAAGCGTGTGTAGCATATATGCAGAAAGCTATAAGTGCAAGGGCGATAGATTACTCTACTTGCGCACAAAAACAGCACAAGAGGAAAAGGAGGAAATGCACGCTTTTAAAAATCCAACCATTCATGTTAACGAGAAAGGGGAACTTTCAACTGAGTTTGATGAAATAGTTTACGTATGTAACAAGCAAGAAGGCAATCTATGAATACGTACATCTATCACTATACGCATTTGAAAGCTGCAATAGCGATTGCCGAAAGCAGCTTTTTCAAACTATCGCAGTGGGAAATAGGCAATAATGTCGAACACCCTGCTCTTTGGCTAAGCCTACACCCGCACTGGGAATCAATTGAGTTTAATGAAGAGATAATGAACCATAAAAAAATGTAGCATGAAAGAAAAACAGATAGTAACATCACTTATTGGCAAAGAAGAGGAATTTCGGATACTTGAACTTGTTCGAACATTGAACGTGCCTTTATTGCTGATCGGCAAACCCGGCGTATCAAAAACCAGTGTGGTACTTGATTACTTCAAATCTATTCAACCGCAGGCACATCAGGAGGAGATCTTCATACTTGAGACAGATGATAGTACTCCCAATTCTGCAGTGAAAGGGTTGGTCGACCTTGAGAAATTATTTACCTGCAATAAATTTGAAACTGTCGCACCCATCACCCAAGCAAACTGCATCTTGATTAATGAAATTGATAAGGCCAGCTCAATGGTTCGTAATTCACTGCTCGGCATTATGAACGAGCGAACACTGTATGCAGGAAAAGAGAAAATATCTTGTAGCTGGAAATTATTTATTGCCACTTGCAATCAGATACCTCGGAGTGAACGACAGTCGCCTTTTTTTGACCGCTTCATCATTAAACATGAGGTTAACGCTATTAATGGTCAACGTATGATGGAATACTTCCGAAATGGTGGGCGAAAATTTCATCAAAAAATTTTAATCACTTGTGGCGACAACGAGTCGAGAGAGCTAGTCGATATCTCCGAAGAAAAATTAAAAACGTTCGTGGATATGTTTATTGATACTATCACGAACCGTAAAATGACTTATGTACCGGAGGTTGTAAAAGCGATCTGTTGCATCTGGAAATGCAATGTCGATCGAGCACTTATAAAATGTGCCGAACTAATGATTTCCCAAGAGGCTGCCGTAGAACTGTCAAAGGCATTGTACAGTGAAGAGGAGCTTACCATCTTAAGTAAAATCGATTTCGCTCTTCTGCAAACGAGTACAAAAGCCAGAAAAAAAATTGAGTTGGAGATTGATGAAGCCATTAGATCCTATCAAACAAAGGGACGCCCAGCATTTTTGGAAGAAGTAGAGAATCTGATGCATAGGGTTCTATCGTGTCAAGTGGGCAGCTCCATTCATTCAATTCCTGAAATAAACAGCTCGCTCAAGAAGAAGTATGCGTAAACGAAATCATCTCCGACCGTTTAGAGAGCAAGAAATACTACCATTGATCCAGCCAGTGCTTCCAGCAGCGGAAGCGATGCGAGTGATGGAGCTGGTGCAAGATCACATCAACGGACGAGAGTCTGTTTCGGGGTGGTTCCGCAAGATCATCACCAATTCCCGTGCTTACCGTGATCGTAAAATAGACAAGAAGATTACGTTGACAAAATTTCATCGTGCGATCAAGAAAAACTGGGATGATTTTCCGCCCTCGCTTGTTTATGATATCTACAATTTGTACATGTATCCAATCGATTCACTATACATGAATGCAATTGAGAAAAAAGAGCAGACGCAATATGCTTTCTTGAGGGAATCAAACATACCGTCTCTGAAGATTTTGACTGAAGGGTCCCTGTTAAAAAGTTCGATCGTAACCAGTCGCATCATCCTGTTCTACTTGATCCAGATTACCAAACTGAACTTATTGAATAACGCAGAAGATGGGCAAGTCAGCCCAACTATGTTTTTTGATGGTACTGCTAGCGATTCCGAGGGAATAGGGCTGAACGAAGAAATATTCAATACGTCAGGCGAAAAAAAATGGTTTGATGCAATGGTTGCAGAGGCAAAACATGCCTGTGTGAAAGTTGATCAGCTGCTGGCGCAGGCAACTTCTGAAAGTTTGGGGAAGGTCTTTTCAAGCGGGAAACAAGGCAGTAACCGGGTCAGTAAACTCTCAGACTTTCTCTCCAAATTGGAACATATGGAGATTGCCGAAGTCGAATTGAAGGAGTGGGTTGAAAAGTTATTAGAACGATCACAAAATCATTTTCATCCAAGGTCAGATAATGAATACGATAGTTGGATTGACATGGATCATCCAAAATTACCTAACGAGCTACATCTATTTCACCCAGCATGTCGGACATTTTATCTTGACGACCTTCATGTAAATAAAGACAACTCACAACGAAGCATCGACCTATATATAGATATATCAGGTTCAATGAGCACAACGATCCTCAAGCGAGCCAACGGCATTCAACTAACTTCATTGGACCTAGCAAAGGCAATCGCACTGGAAATGGTCGAACAACGTACCATCGACAAATTATATCTCTTCAATGCCGTGCTGCATGCGTGTGAAACAGATCAAGAGCAGCTAGCAGGCATAATTGCCACAGGTGGCACGAATTTGAATCTTGTGCTGAGCCATATTGAAAAACAACAAAAGAACGCTATCATCATCACCGATGCCAAAGATCGATGTAGCATCTATTCCCCATATGCCTACTTCATGGGCATGAAAGGCGCCAACTTCCGACGCTTTGAAAAAGAAGTGATTAGACAATATTCGGAAAACGAACAGGCTATTCTATTTGACGGTAACAAAATCATACAGATTGATACATCGGGTACAGGTCAGCTCGATTGCGTTAAAACAGTCGTAACCAATAAAATCACATAAAATGAAAGAACATCAAGTAATCTCGTACCTACTAGTACACCTCGTGAAGAAAAAATCCTTTATTCCATCCATAGTATATCTGTCCAGGACGTATGTAACAAGCAAGAAGGCAATCTATGAATACGTACATCTTTCACTACTGAACGACTATTTGCTTAATTTTTAATTTCTTCACTTTATAATCATTTACGATGCTTTCTTACTACGGCAAACAAAAATATGCGGTCGCTCCAAAAAGTCTTGAAGACTATGACGAAGTGCACTTTGATCTCTTGTGGTACTTGATGGACACCTGTAAGATCATCCGGTATGCGACTAAGGAATCCTTTCGAGAATTTCTAATACGATTCTTTCTGATACGTGATAAGCCGTTTGATTCGTATGCACTTGATATCATTGATGAAGAGTTGATTGTCGACGGATTTCTGAATGATACCTATTTCAGTTTACGGGTGCAGGATCTGGTGGCACTGCTTGGATATGCCACCTCGACCGCATGCTACAATATCCACGGCACTCTGGATGAGTTTATTGCAAGCTATTCCTATTGCCCGCCTAATATTGAATTCTCCGAATCTGAGGAGGAGGAAAATACATTCGTGGTAAGTAAAGATGCAATGGCATACATGTTCATGGGTCTCGGCAACCTTCTTCACATCCATGGATGTACCCTTCGGTTCAAACCCCATTTGCAGGGTCTTACGCCAGCTCAGTTGCAAGGAGCTACGCGGTTGGCCGATTTTGTAGTGGGGCAGTTGCCTGACCAGTTATTCGAACGTTACCAGATCGATTTCCCATTCATTTTTGAGGACAACCTAGAATGCTACTCCACAGCAGATCGCATTTCTTTTGATGTTTATCGTGAGCTTGCACCGGAGAACCTGGCGGTAATCTTTGAGAGGATCGCCGACCAGTCTATTGCAGATGAATTTCGTCGGGAAGGTCCGACGGCAGATTTCCGCGTTGATATGGAGATGTATGAGGAACACGTCAAATTCGCGTATGGGGTAAAGCACGGATACGTCAAATTATCGAAAAAGTATGATTCATTGATTACCGAGCTGGATCCTCGCTTTGACTTGGAATTTGAGCAACTGCAAGGGCCGGACCTAGAGCTATATACCACACAGGAAATTTACGATATGTGGTCAATGGCAGAATGGATTCACCTTTTGCCATAGATTGGCAGCAGTTGAACTTGTATTTTTGACGAAGTCATATCTATTCATTAAATGTAAAGCAAAATGAAATTAACCCTTGGGTAATTTTGAATTATCTAAAAAGTCATGAAGGTGGCTTTCATGCAGATTTTATCGATCCTATAATCAATCGAATCGAAAACTCAGAAATAATTGAGCAGAATGAAATACTAGAAACTATAAAAATTGCGTTGAGAATTAAATCAGAAGATTTTATTTTTTCATATTTTTGAGAAATAAAAAGTGTTAAAAATTGAGTTATGGTAAAATTTAACAAAAAAAAACTATTGGATGATATATCAAAAATACTTGCAACGTTAGATGGTAAAGCATACGATAAAAAATGGGGTAAACATATTGCAACTTCAAATGAAGTGGTACAATACTTTTTAGTTGCGAGAGAATTAAAACGTCGATATCCTACAAAATACAAAAACATATTCATTGATAACCTCAAAAGAGTTCCACCAGTTTTAAAATCGAAGGGACATGGAGTTAAACAAAATGATAACTCGAGTATTTATAAAAAAATATCCACTGAAGAACAGAAGCCTTTAAATAAGATTGATATGCTGATTGAGTATACAGACTTTTGGCTACTAATCCAATTTAAACTGTTACGTCCGATGGGTGGTAAATTAAGAAGATTTGGTGAAGATTTTTTTAAACAGTTTTTACTAGTCGAAAAATTTGGCTCAGGTTTCTATCCAAATGAAGACTCTTCAATCGCAAATGATATTTTAAAATTTGATAAAATTAGCCAAAAACCAGTTGGCGGTAAAAAAATTAAAAAACTAGTAATTGCAATTTATTATCCCTCAGATAACCTATGGCCAAATCAAAAGAATAAGGTTAAGAGACTTGAAAAAAAGGGAGGAGAATTTGAATCTAAAATAGGAGATCTTGAAACAGAGCTTAAAAAATGTGAAAATAAAATTGACATTGATTTTTATAAAAAAAAGCTGGAAGACATATTTAGCCCCTTGAAGTACAAATACAAAGAATCACGGCCAAAAAAAATTATACCAATGACAATGAAAATTAAACCAATAGGCGAATTCAAGCGGATTAAGCCTAATAAGTCACAGGCTAAATGGAATTTCTCAGAATTTTTTCATATTAAGGTAAAATTATTATCTTGGGAAATTACATAATCTGTAAAAGAATAAAAATAGAATTTATGGTATTGCAAAATTTAATTTATTCTGAATTGCTTGATCTCATCCTTAATTCTAAGTGGATTTTTTTGAACTTCCAAAACGCGTTTTTTTGCCATTTTAATTAAACCCACTTTGTTGATTTTCACTTTTCTGTAATCTATAAAAACCTCAAATTCGCTTCGAGTTAAAAAAAGGGCAATAATGTCCTTCTTATTTAATTCATAGGACAAAATAATATGTTGCAAAGGCGGCTTTGAAAACTTAGGCGCATGACAGCAGGAAAAGAACTCAGCAACCAAGTAAGACAAAGTCCATGAGTTTCCAAGATGGAGTTCTTTATTTGTCTCAGATAGAGAGCTTTCTCCGGCCGCAAAACATACACCCCTATAAATAGTTATCTTTGAAGGCAGCCTTTCTAGCTCTCTGATCTCACTTGAGGACATCAAATATTTTTGATTAACTCCAACCTCTAAGGCAGCACCATACATATTTCGAAATGGGAAATGATGATCAACATATTCTAAATTCTCACGAAATTTTTTATAAAACTTTTGTTCGCCAAGACTTTCGAAAAGCAAAAAAATATTACTAAGAAAAAACGGCATTCGCTTTTCCTTATCTAATAGAGTAAAAATTTCATTAAACTTTTTTTTTGCTAAATACAGTTGATAACTTTTCTTTTTTTCTCTAAAAGCCATATTAACGAAACCATTGCCTTCAGTTTTATTTGTTAGGTCAACATTGACAGGACGGGAATGAATTAAAAAGTTATCAACATATAGTAATCCATTCTTTTGATCTTCGTATATGTCACTTTTCAATTCCTCTAAAAGATACTCTTTATTAAATCGAACTTCCTTTGGGGCATCCTCTACCGAAATAGTATCTTTCTTTTTAGTCCTTTTTACAACTCTTTTCTTATCTGTCATCTTTCAAATTTAAAATGGGTGACTACGAAATTTACAATACAAACATTCCTTTTTAGGTGGTGGAGAGGTTTTTGACTTTATACACTTTTGCAGGCCTCGTAAAACTCCATCAACCCAGCTATCATCGCCTTTATAGGGTATAAGTTCCATGTGAAAAGATAAATTAGCATTAAATTCAGCGGCATGAACATTGCCGGTACAGTATAGAAAATAAGCGGTATTGGATACCTTTAACCCATTTTTTCTGAGTAGCCACTGGTAAATTTCAGCCTGTCTCCGATAGCTATCAGCCCACTCTGGCAGTTCTTTAACGACTTCATTTTTTGCTGTCGCTTTGTAATCTACCACATGAAAAATTCCATTCTTCTTGTTCTGCCATAGATCATCAATCCCTCCCTTGTATATGCACTTATGCTTAGCGTGGTGATATTCTACTCCCTTATGTAATGCATCTCTCCAATTATCCAAAGATGGGTGATTTGAAGGGACCAACCCATGCGGTCGCAGAAGTGGGTGCATTTTTTTTGACCCCCTGTAACCATCAAATTCCCTTTTAAGAAGGGTATCTACAGCACTATTCAAAGAGTAGCCAAAAGGAGGTGGTCTTTTTACCCCCTTCACAACGTCTAAGTAGAAGCAGCAAGGGCATTCTATAAAGAGGTTAATTTTACTTCTTGAGAATTTTGGGATTTTAATCTTACTCATACTTAAACTGGTTTTGCATCAATAATTTCTGCGTATTTTCTAAATCGTCCTAGTAGAAAAGCTAAGTCAAACTGTCTCTCCTCTATTTCCTTTCTCTGCTCTGTTTTTTTTCGCAGACTAAGCCTAAGGCTTATGGTAATAGACTTTTCATCCTTACTCTCAGAAATTATTTTTTGAGAAGGGTGAAATCTTAATCTCTTTACATAAGTGGCAGCAAAATTATGAAACTTTATATGGATGTCATATAGCTGATCTTCATCAGAATCAGGCCACACACCAAGTGAGTGCTTAAATCTTGACTTTATCTTAGTAATACGCTCGATTTCCTCTAGATCGAAAGTTACAGCTTCATCATTTTCATTTAGCATCAAATCAACTTTTTGTCGATGAATTTGATCTACCCGATAGGTAGCCAGGTACTTACTATTTACTTCATACCCGATTAGGTAATAATAGTTTTCGTAAAAGCGAATCTGAAGTGGCGCAATTGATTTTAGATTGAGGGCTATATTAGTATTTTCGTAGTTCTTTGTTGGCGTGTAATTAAATTCTATGCATTGGCCGTGATGGATGCAAGACAATAACTTTATCACGCAATCAATAACTTTTTGTTGAAAATTTAGATCTGTGTCATCATAAAACTCAGGGCCCGTGTGAAATACCGCTTTTTTGCTAGCCATTTCGGCTTCGGATATATTAAATATTTGGGGCAGCTGAATTAAAATTTTTTGTACGGCCGGAATAGATTCATACTGCTTTAAGATACCTGCTAAAAAGGGTAATGTAAATCTCTCATTTTCCTCTAGGTCACCAAATTTTGGCATCACAGACGACTCCTCCCATTTATATTTATTTCCCTCTACAACTTTTATTTTAAATGGCTCTGAACCGGCTCTTTTGGATTTCTCTTTATCACTATGCTCAAATCGACCCTTTCGTAGATCTTCAATGCAATATTGAATGGTCCTCGACCCAACAGGGCTTTCCCCGGCCTCCACTAACTTATGGTTTACCCATTCATGCATTTCTTTTAAAGTCCCACCGCCAGCCGTCAGAAACTGGCAAATGAACCTGATTCGTTTCGTTTTGATATCATCAAATATCATATTGTGAATTTACAACATTATCACGCAATTATTTTGCGTAGCTAAGCACTAAGTTTGAATAAAAAGCGTATGGAAAATCTTAAGTCCCTAAACGAAAAGTTGAAAAAAATAACATCTGAAAATGATGATTTTCAGGATGTTAAAAGAAATATCAACATCCTAATAGAGGAGTTATTTCCTCTTAGAGTCAAGCAAATACACCGAGCGGCTGATGTGGTTTCACAAAAATGCAACCCACTAGCTGCCGAAGATTACTGGACGTTCATGATGATGGTCTCTAACGAGGAGGAGCTGGTAACCCTTCAGAACGAAATGGGGATGGAGTTAGAAGAATCTCAACTGAAAAGCGCAGTTTTTCAACTCTTTTTTCAAATACACATATTCCAAAAGCGACGGTTTTACGACGAAATTCTAGTCATATCGTACTTGGACGAGGTGCAACCCCTTTTGGATATGCAGAACCTATAAATTACTAATCAACTAGTTATGATCGGTAACGCAAATGGTTTGCGTAGCTCCATACTAGATTTGTCAAAACTCAAGAATGATAAACTGGCTTTCAAAATTACCGTCACTCAAGCGCAATGGCAATAAAGATGAATTCCCCTCTGCGGAACTTCTTAAGCCATTCGAGGATGCCTTAGGGCTACCTAATGCTGCCTTCTTGGTAGTTTATTGGATCTGCGCTAACTATAAAAAAGGGAGTTCAACCTCATTGAATGTATTTTTTGAAAAGTTGAGCCAACTAATTGGAGGTTATGAGTTAAAAGAAGCCTTCTCTGAGCTATTAGCCTCTGGATTCATACAAGTTGAGCAAGAAGATGACGATGCTTACTCAATAACGCTAACGCACAACTTCGAGGTTGCCCTTCGCTCGGGTGAAGACTTATCACAAAAATCTTTCATTAGTACAAATAATAGCGAAGACAGAATGCTGCTGTGCATTTATGCTCACGCCGTGCTATTCAAAGCAAAAATTACTGCACTAGACTCTTGGCAGTCCTCAAGTTGTGGATTCATCTCCAGTTCAACACACAGTCTGGCAAAAATAGTCCGCAAAGCAAAACTAGACAGGCTAACACAGAGCGTTGTCTTATTCATTTATCTGATGCATGCGGTAGAATCAAGCTCTACAGAATGGAGGCCGCTTTGCTTTCTGTTTTCAACCAATCGGATCCAGGCCCGCAGAAATCTCTTACAATGGAATAACCCGGAGTGGGAGCCAATAAAGCTGGGGCTATTAACCACTAGGCAATTTTCAATGGGCCCCTTATTAGTAGCACCATCCGAGCGAGTCCAACCCGTCATTTACGGCATGAGTGAGACTCCAAGAAAATTAATAAGCCAAATGCCGCCCTCGCTGATAAAAATTTCTGCAGATGGCATTCCTTCTAAACAACTTTTCTATAACCCGTCAGAGGAGGCGACAATAAAAACACTTTTCAAAATAATAAAGAGGTCGGCTTTTAAGAAATTTACACGGCAGGCGAAAAAAATTGGAGACCAGTCCGGCTTAACCATTTTAGTTTCGGGTGGGCCCGGTACTGGAAAAACTGAGCTGGGTAAACAACTAGCTAAGCAGTCAGGACGAGACCTATTACTCTTTAATGTATCCGAGCAGCGCGATAAATACTATGGCGAGAGCGAGAAAAAGATTAAACAGGTATTCGATTACTATAACAGCCTAGTTAACGAAAAAAGTCTTGAGCCAATTCTATTTTTTAACGAGGCCGATAGTATTTTCCAGGCTCGCCATAGCAATGACTCTAGTATTAGCAATTCTGAAAATGTAGTTCAAACCATTTTGTTGAATGAGTTAGAAAAGTTCAGCGGCATACTTATTTGTACTACAAACCGACCAGATAGTTTCGACGTTGCATTCAGCCGTCGCTTTTTGATTCAAACTATAATAACCCCCCCCGAAGAGTCAACGCGAGAGAAGTTACTAAATCACTTTTTTAGTGATGTGCCGCCAAGCATTTTACAAGAGATGGCCGCTCAGTTCAATTTTAACGGAGCTGAAATTGAAAGCTTCAATAAACTATACCTAATGCAAGTAATGCTTGAAAAAAAGGCTCCAGCTAAACTTGATGCACTGAGAGAATATCTAGCTTCAAAAAAATCAAGAACAAGCATTGGTTTTAAACTATAGCTCCTCAGTAAGACGTAATTGAATACCACTAAAGCAAGTTTTATGAAATGGAGACCAATTGATGACAGCCAGCAAGAGCCAGAAAACAACGAGATGATCTGGACCGAGCTGGCCAGTAAAGCAGAAGAGAACGAGGGGCAAACCCTTTTTCACTGCCGATACATATCTAAATCTGGATATAAAATGGGTGGATGGCTAAATATCGATGCGGATACCTACCTGGAAAATGCCGACACCTTTGAGCAGCTAGAGATGCTCACTGCCATCGGGGTACCCTTCTCCCCTTTCAGACACTATTTTAATAAGTCGGGAGAGCTAAAGCAGTTTGTGCTGCTGTTTCCAAGAATCCCGAGGTACTGGAAATCGTTTCACCTGGTAGAGCGGGCAGGCTCCGGCAGCTTTCGGGTGCGAGACATTTCCCGCAACAACCAAGGAATATATCATATTGAATTAACGTAACTAATACCCCTTTATATGAAAAGCACGTTTGAATTACGGTCTGCATTTGACCGCCTGCTTCAAGAGCTCCCTGAGCAAACCCGACAGGAACTATCCATCGAGTACGGCTTTGCCAGCCCCTTGCATGGACTAATTGATGTGGTAATTAGAAGAGAAGGCCAGTGCATGGCCCTAGGTCGGTTTAGACCGGTGTCGGAAGAGCTGCCCAGTGATTTTGCTGAGCGTTTTCGGCTGGCCATGGGCTACCCCGATGACACCTGGTACCTCTTTGACTTTAATGGAGAGAATATGGTTATCAACGACCTTAGTCTTAGTGACCCTACAGACGACTTTGCCAGCTGCCCCGAACATGGACTGAGACGACTGATGATGATACCTGATGAGTGGCACGCCGAACAAAAGAAGTTCCGCGAGATGAAGCAGTTCTTAGAGGATGTACGCGACCTAATCGACAAAGAATCATTAAACAACCCTGTAAATTAATAATTATGAATACGCTTAAACAGCTCCTCAGCGAAGTGAACTCCATCGGCTTCTGGGGACGTATTTTCGGATGGGGACGAGTAAAGAACCTTATCGCTACTGCCACAGCGGAGCTAGAAGTACTATTGGACCGGGCCACTCGCTACGACGTAACGCTGGGTGAACTACAAGAAGAACTCTCCGTATCGAAGGCTGAGACCCGCGGTAAGACAGAACAGTTGATGACGCTTGAGAAAACAAAAGCTACCGTCGATGCCGAGCTCACAAAGCTTCGAGAAGAAGCCTCTGCACTTAGACAAGAAAATGCCGTCTTGAAAAACGAAGAGGAAAAGCGCATCAGAGAGCGTGACCAGGCCGTTGGTAATTTGACCAAAATTCAAGAGAAGATCCAACGAGATCAAGACGCTTTTGTGGCAGAGCAAAATCAAAAAGAGATTGCACGACTAGAAAATATGAAAGACACTTGGGCAAAGCATGAAGTCAGTACTACTGAACAAATCAAATCCATTTGTCAAAAACATACGATACCATTTGTGAAAGAGGTGCCGTTTAAAGGAGAGCCAGACAATACTATTCTAATCTGCAATGAGTTTGTGGTGTTTGATTCAAAGAGTCCCGCAGGAGATGACCTGAGTAATTTTCCCAATTACCTGAAGACGCAAGCAGACAAGGCAATAAAGTATGCCAAGCAGGAGGATGTAAAAAAGGATATCTTCTTTGTTGTACCGTCCAATACCATTGAGCATTTGTCACAGTTTGTGTACCCGCATGCCGACCATGATGTATATATTATATCGGTAGACTCACTTGAGCCTATTATACTGAGCCTTCAGAAGATTGAGCAATATGAGTTTATTAGTGAGCTGACTCCTGACCAGCGTGCGAACATTTGCAGGGTGATTGGGCGCTTTGCGCATCTTGCCAAGCGAAGGGTACAGGTAGACAACTACTTTGCTACTCAGACCATTGAACTAGCCTACGCGTGCGAAAAAAACCTTCCGGAAGACATTATGAGTAAAGTAAAAGAGTACGAGAAAGCAGAGAAGCTAAATCCACCCCTCGAGAAGAGGATTAAGTCTATCCCCGTAGGCGAGATCGAGAAGGATACCCAGAAAGTAAAACGCGAAGCAGAGGGAAGAGGCGTTAATATCGACCCCGAGTCAGTTTCCAAAAATTTGGACTACACGCCGCTGCACAAGGAGTGATACACAAATTATCTAAGCGACAGGGCAACAGACTCACAGCTCTTCGGGTATCTAAAAAAAGAAGCCGTGGCTATATTTTTTTCTTATACGGAGGTGCCATAATAGCCAATTGCTTATTTGCAATTGGCATATTTTATTTAGCAAGCGGTTTGACCAAATCAAATCTAAAAAAATTATGAGTAATATTAATAGATACTGCGACGCATTCACCAACCTAAATCAAAATCAGAGGCGAGCTGTCATTCAAACAGAAGGACCGCTTATGGTGCTTGCCGGACCAGGAACTGGTAAAACTGAAGTGCTTACACTCCGTATTGTACACATCCTCAAAGAACGCGGGATGGATGCGAACAATATTCTTTGTCTCACCTACTCCAATACAGGAGTTAACGCAATGAGAAATCGACTAAAAGAATTAATTGGCAGTTTTGCTGAAAAGGTCAACATATGTACCTACCATAGTTTTAGCAATGGACTCCTATCCTCGCATGCCCCAAGTATACTACAAGGTAAAACACTGGTTACCGATGCCCAACGCTACATGATCATTGAAAACCTCATAGTTAAACATTTGTCTCCAAGCAATCCCTCAAAGATTAAACCGGCGTCTGGAAAGGAGATTATCAACTTGCAAAGGATTTTCTCTTTTTTCAAACAAGAGGGAGTTACTAAAGATGAATTAAACGAATACACGGAAAGTTGCCTCAATAACCTGCTGCCTTTTGAAAAAGAGTATAATTTGAAAAGTGGCAAGGGTCTGAATAAAGACGGCCGAAATCTTAAAGAAGAAATCTTAAATTTTTCTGATAAGACTTTTCCGATGTATTTAGACTACTGCGAGGAACTTGAGAAAAGAAACCTTATTGAGTATGAAGACATGCTTATTGAGGCAATTCTAATGTTGCAGTCCAATACAAATTTATTAAAAGGGCTACAAGAGAAATATCAATATATCTTGGTCGATGAATTTCAAGATACGAATAAAAAACAAATTGCACTGCTTGACCTGCTTGTCTCATCCATAATGGTGCCCAACTTATTTATTGTGGGAGACGATGACCAATGTATCTATCGTTTCCAAGGTGCGTCCACTTTCAACTTCAATTGGATGAGAAATAAGTTTGCTAAGCATATCGAAATCATTCATCTTGATACGAATTACCGAAGTACTCAAGTACTCTTGCAAGAAGCTTTTAGGTTGATTAGCCCCAACTCGGGCCGTCAGCCTGAAAAACAACAACCCCTGATTGCGGGAAACCAAGACTACCTTTTGATAGCGGCAGACCTTCCTACATTACGCTCTTATGAAAATGCAGAACAGGAGGCTTGTGCTATTGCTAGATCAATCGTAGCAGAGTTAACTTTTGGAAAAAGTGCAAAAGATATTGCCGTGCTTGTACGAAGACGTTACGACCTTGAACCGGTGAAAAAATGGCTACGGCGATTTAATATTCCATGGCAGATGAACCAGTCTTGGTATGATCTTTTGGAGACGCACTACGGAAAAACAATGTTCCACCTGCTGATGTTTTTACGTATCTACCCCATCTCTACAAGCGATGCTGCTGGCTTCTTTTTACAATTCATGCAAACCAAGGAAAACATAAACGAACTAGTAAAAGCCTACCTGAAATCAAGAAAAGATAAACAATACGATCTATATAGCTGGCTTAAAAAGAATGAACATGGAATTACCTGGTTTGATGAGATAAAAGATATAATAGAGGTGCTCTTAAAAAGTCAAAATTCCGCACTCTCTGATGAGTTGATAACAAAAATTGAGCGAGCGATCTACTGCGGAAGCGGAATGACGCCTGATGAAAAGGAAAGAAAGGTATTTGGCGAGTTTGTAAAGTCATTTGAAAAGACTTACAATCAAAAAACTTTATTCTCGCTAGCAGAACTTTTGTGGTATCATAACCTATATGGTATTCCAATCAAAGTAGATAATCATGAATATGAATATAAAGATAATACAGTAACCCTGTCTACGATTCATGGAACAAAAGGCCTGCAGTACGATTCGGTTTACCTAATGGCATGTCATAATAAAAATTGGGAAGACAAAAGTCACCAAGGAGAAATACACATTCCAGATTTACTGAATAGGTATATTTCACCTGAAGCGGATTCTCTAGACGACATGCGAAAGCTAATTTATGTAGCATGTACGAGAGCAAAAACAAGACTTCAAGTTAGTCTAAATAGATTATCACCAGCCGAAAAACCGCACACTGTGACTAAATTATTGGAGTCCTTTGGCAACCCAAGCAATTTTGAATTAGAAGAGATTCCTGATTTTGAATTACCCGAGCTGGCGCAAGATACCTATGTTGTACATGGCGATCTTGAATTAATGGAATTGATACGTGAGAAAGTCGATAGCTTTGAGATGTCCCCTACAAGTGTAAATACTTGGGAGCAATGTCAAAATCAATTTTTCTTTACCCAAGTACTGAAGTTAAGCACAATCGGCACTGAGGCAACCAGTTTTGGAACAGTCGTTCATAATGTCATGCAGAAATATGTAGAGGAATTTAAAGGTCAGGAGGACGCAGAACTCATCAAGCGATTAGTAGATGATGAAATAAATCAAAAACGACATTTGTTCCATAGCACACATGTAGAAAAATATAGGAATTATGGAAAATGGCTTTTGTCGCGATACATACAGCTATGTAGAATTGAAAAACGACCAGAATATATTGAAGATGTATTTCAAACTGTTTTTGACAACGGCGTTAAAATCAAGGGGAAACTTGACAGGGTAGAAATCGGATCTAATTGTGTGAAAGTAATTGATTATAAAACAGGTCGATTCAAAGAAACTCTTCAGCCATTTGAAAGTATAAAGAAACCAGGTTCAAAGTACTGGAGACAGGCAATGATGTATTCAATCCTGATTAAAGAGAATTTTAAAGATACAGGTGATGTGAAGTTTGAATTCCATTACCCTGAGATTAATAAGATAGTCTTCCCCTTTGAAACTGAAAATAACTTACCTTTTAAAGAATGGCTAAAAATTATCTGGCATCAAACTGAAAGGATGGAATTCAAAAAGACATGTAAAGATCCTGAATGTGTATACTGTAAAATAAAACTTAGTGAAAATTGAAATAATATCGTGACTGCAGTTGTGGGCAATCCATCACACCCAGTTGTTGAAGATTTCAGGAATCATGGAGATAAAGTTTTAATTAGTAATTATTTTGATAGAGGGCTCATACACTCTTACTATTTTTTTGAATAAATTTCTGTGCCGATAACTAGAAGTTATGCATCCTCAGTCTCCGCTTTCACCTGCCGTAGCCCTGTCTGCCGACAGGCAGGTTTAGCGAAGGCGGGCTTATTTTACCAGTTATTTGCCTGATCAGGGTTTAGTCTTTCCGAAACATCTTCCGGCTGGTGTTCCT
>Ga0194120_10005036_pt1 | contig 19778 bp, 18 predicted proteins | sample TA2MahCa65mmetaG_FD_148642 | JGI IMG/M metagenome (GOLD analysis project Ga0194120, IMG submission 148642) | Freshwater microbial communities from Lake Tanganyika, Tanzania - TA2015019 Mahale Deep Cast 65m | ecosystem: Environmental > Aquatic > Freshwater > Lake | place: Tanzania: Lake... | reverse complement strand
ACACGCTCCTAGAGCGGTTTCTGAAACGTCGTAGTGTCCGGCTTTAGCCGGACCACACACGGCGGTGCCGATCAACTTGGTCCGGCTAAAGCCGGACACTACGAAGAAGTCGAAACCGCGCTGGCGGGAGAGAACCGCGCCAGGCATCGCCGGTCCACCGAGCGTAGCGTCGTCCGCGGGATCTCCTCAACTGAAGACGCAGGATCTCTGCGCTACAATCTGAGGTTTGTCCGACTAACCAAGGGAGCGGCATGGCGAAGATTCGGGTGAAGACCCCCCTCGTCGAGATGGACGGGGACGAGATGACGCGCATCATCTGGCAGAAGATCCGGGAGACGCTGATCCTCCCGTATCTGGACGTGGACCTGAAGTACTACGACCTCGGCATCGAGGCGCGCGACAGGACGGACGACAGGATTACCGTCGACGCCGCGGAGGCGACGAAGACGTACGGCGTCGCCGTCAAGTGCGCGACGATCACGCCCGACGAGGCGCGCGTCAAGGAGTTCAACCTGAAGCAGATGTACCGGTCGCCCAACGGGACGATCCGCAACATCCTCGACGGCACGATCTTCCGCGAGCCGATCATCTGCCGCAACGTGCCGCGCGTCGTCCCGCACTGGGACAAGCCGGTCGTCGTCGCCCGGCACGGCTTCGGCGATCAGTACCGCGCCACCGACTTCCACTTCCCGGGCCCCGGCACGATCAGGCTCAGCTGGACGCCGGCCGACGGCAGCAGCGAGAAGCCAATCGAGCGCGAGGTGATCAAGGCGCCCGGCAGCGGCGTCGTCATGGGGATGTTCAACCTCGATGCGTCGATCGAGGGGTTCGCGCGCGCGTGCTTCAACTACGCGTACGGCCGCGATTACCCGGTCTATCTCTCGACGAAGAACACGATCATGAAGGTCTACGACGGGACCTTCAAGAACACGTTCCAGCGCGTGTTCGACGCCGAGTTCAAGGACGCCTTCGCGTCGAAGAACCTGACGTACGAGCACCGCCTGATCGACGACATGGTGGCGGCCAACCTGAAGTGGAGCGGCGGCTACCTGTGGGCGTGCAAGAACTACGACGGCGACGTGCAGTCGGACACGCTGGCGCAGGGCTACGGATCGCTCGGCCTCATGACGTCGGTGCTGATGTCGCCCGACGGCAGGACCGTGGAGGCCGAAGCCGCGCACGGCACCGTGACCCGGCATTACCGGCTGCACCAGCAGGGCAAGCCGACGTCCACGAACCCCATCGCGTCGATTTACGCCTGGACGCGCGGCCTCCAGTACCGCGGCCGCTTCGACGACACGCCCGACGTGGTCGCCTTCGCGCAGACGCTCGAGCAGGTGTGCGTGGACGTGGTGGAGTCGGGCCGGATGACGAAGGATCTGGCAATCCTGATCAGGGCGGATCATCCGTTCCTGACGACGGATGATTTCCTGTCGGCGATCGATACGGAGCTGAAGCGCCGGATGCGGTAGGGGCGACGCACGCGTCGCCCGTTACGTCGTGGCGCCGCCGCAGCTCGAGCCCGCGCCGGCCGTGCAGCCGAAGCAGTGCGGACCGACGACGATGCGGCGTCCCGCGAGTGACGCGGGCGTCGCATCGAAGATCGTCTGCGGCGCATCGGCGGCGGCGCCGAGCTCGATCATCTGGTTGAAGTCGCAGTCGTAGAGCCGCCCGTCCCATCCCACCGACAGCGTGTAGCGGCACATCAGCCCCTCGACGGCCGCGGGATTGAACGCGGTCACCAGCCGGTCCATGTACGCCTGCAGGTTGCCCGAATCCATCAGGAACTGCAGGTAGCGGCTGATCGGCATGTTGGTGATCGTGTAGAGCCGGTTGAACGACACGCCGTGCCGGCGCCGCAGCTCGCGCTTCCAGTCGGCTTCGAGCATCGCCTGCTGCGCCGGCAGGAAGGCGCCGACGGGGTTCGTCACCAGATTGAGCAGCAGCCCCGAGCCGTCCACGCCGTATCCCAGCTCGTTGAAGCGCTCGAGCGCGGCGATGGAGTCCTCGAACACGCCGGCGCCGCGCTGCGCGTCCGTCTGCCGTGCCGCATGCGAGGGCAGCGAGGCGACCACCTCCACCCGATGCTCGGCGAGAAACCCGGGCAGGTCCGCGTAGTTCGGCAGCCGCGTGATCGTCAGGTTGCAGCGGTCCATCACGTGCCGGCCCGCGGCGCGTCCGCGGCGGACGATGTCGCGGAAGCGCGGGTGGAGCTCGGGCGCGCCGCCGGTGATGTCGAGCGTCGGGATGTCGCTGCGCTCGAGGAAGGCCAGCGTCGCGTCCACGACCGCTGGCGTCATCACCTCGGTGCGATCCGGACCGGCGTCCACGTGGCAGTGCCGGCAGGCCTGGTTGCAGCGCCTGCCGAGGTTCATCTGCAGGACTGAAATCGCAGTGGCGCGCAGCGGAGCGTGTCCGGCGGCGGCGGCCGCGTCCTCGAACGTGCGCGCCAGCGGCAGCGACGCCAGCGTGGCGCGCTGCGTGCCGGCATCGGCGAGTGGATTCCGCGTGTTCGCGAGGGTGATGAATCCCAAGCTACCCAGCCACCTGGCTCCCCAGCTACATCGAGAGTTTGTCGATTCGGTTCCGCATCTGGACGCCGTGGACGAGCGAGGCGCCGCCGCGAATTGCCGCCGCCACGTGGACCGCCTCGGTCATCTGCTCGGGCGTCGATCCCTTCTCGAGGCTGGCCGTGCTGAAGGCGTCGATGCAGTACGGGCACTGCACCGCGTGCGCGACCGCGAGCGCGATGAGCGCCTTCTCGCGCTCGGAGAGCGCCCCCTCCTTGAACACCGCGTTGTACCACTCGAGGAACTTCTGCCAGAGCTCGGGCGCTTCCTTGCCGATCTCGGCGAACTTCCCGAGGTCCGGCGGGTGGTAGTAGGTCTCCATCAGGCGAACTCCGTGAAGAAGAGCAGGTCGTGCTTGCCCGGCGGCTCGTGGCCGGCGAGGCGGGCCGCGAACGCGATCTGTGCGAGATGGCGGATCTCGTGCTGCAGGATGTGAAACGCGAGCTTGCGCCGCGTCATCGACATGCTCGACCCGTCGCGCAGCACGAACGAGAACCGGCTGGCGGCGGTCTCCTCGTCGAAGTCCTTCACGAACGCGCGGAAGTCGGCGCGCACGAGGCCGCCGTACTCGAAGAGCGCCGTCCAGTCGCCGGCCGGCACGCCCGACGAGTCGGGCGGCGTGCCTCCCTCGAGGCGCGCGAGGTGCCGCCGCTCGACGAGGAAGATGTGGTCGAAGAGGCTGCCGATCGTCGGGAAGTCCCCCGTCGGCTGGAACGGAATCTCGAGCCGCGTCGGGTCGGCCTCGATCCACGCGCGCCATTTCGCGCGGTCCGCGTCCGTGTACTCGAGGAGCTCGTCGAGCCCGAGTGTGGCGGTCACGGCAGCGCCTCCTCGACGGTCATGACGCGCACGGGGCCCAGGCTGAGCGCGCGGATGCCCGGCTCGATCGCGCGCCGGTCGCCCACGACCACGACCGCGAACCGCGACGGCTGCACGTAGCGCGCGGCGGCCTTCTGCACCGCGTCCGCCGTGACCGCCTGCACGCTGGCGACATAGCGCTCGAAGTAGGTCTCGGGCAGCGTGTAGACGATGAGCTCCTCGAGCGAACGCGACAGATCGGCGGAGGTCTCGAACTCCGCCGGGAAGCCGAGCGCGACGTAGTTCTTCGACTTCGCCAGCTCCTCGGCGCCGATCGGCTTGCCGCGATCCCGTTCAGCTCGTTGAAGAACTCGCGCAGCGCGTCCGCGGTCTTGTCCGTCTGCACGCCGGCGGCGGCCACGAACGGTCCGGAGGACAGCCGCATGTCGAACGCCGAGCTCGCGCCGTACGAGTAGCCGTGCGTCTCGCGAAGGTTCTGGTTCAGGCGCGAGGTGAACGAGCCGCCGAGCGTCGTGTTGAGCACGACCAGCGGGAAGTAGTCGGGCGTCGCGCGCGGCACGCCCACCCAGCCGATGCGGATCTGGGACTGTTCGGCATCCGGCTTGTCCACGATGGTGATCTGTCCCCGCGTGAGCTGCGCGGCGGCCGGCACCTCCGCTCGCTTCACCGGCGCGGTCGCCTTCCAGCCGCCGAACTGCTGCTCGAGCTGCGGCAGGATCGCGGCGGCCGTGGTGTCGCCGGCCACGACGAGCGTCGCGTTGGTGGGCTGGTAGAGCGCGGAATGGAACGCGCGCAGGTCGGCTGTGGTGAACGCCTTCAGCGTTGCTGCCGTGCCCGCGGCGCCCGTGCCGTAGCGGTGCGTGTTGCCGAAGACGATGCGCGCGAAGGCCATGGCGGCAATCGACGCGGGGTCGTCGCGCGCCTGCAGGAGCGCGGTCAGCCGCTCCTGGCGCAGGCGGTCGAGCTCCGCCTGCGGAAACGCCGGACGGAGCGCGACATCGGCCATGACCGGCAGCGCCTCGCTCAGACGCGCGACCGGTACGTTCAGCCGCACGGCGGACGAATCGAAGGAGCTCGTTGTCGTGAGCGTGGCGCCGAGGAACTCGACGACGTCCGCGATCTCGAGCGCGGAGCGCGAGCCGGCACCCTCGTCGAGCATCGCGGCCGTCAGGCTGCCGACCCCGAACGTGCCCGCCGGATCGTCGCCGCTGCCGGCGAGGACGACGAGAGTGATCTGCACGAGCGGCACCTCGTGCGTCTCGACAATCCAGACCGGCAGGCCGTTCGAGAGCGCGCGCTTCTGAATCGGCGGCAGCGTCAACTGCGGCGCGGGACCCAGCTCCGGCGCCTTCGTTCGGTCCGGTCGTTGCTGTGCCAGGAGCACGAAGACGTTTTCGCCACAAAGCACACCAAACGAAGCCATCAGAAAGAACACAAAGAAAACTTTGCGTCCTTCGTGCAAGAACGTTCTTCGTGTCCTTTGTGGCTGATCCGTCTTAGTGCTCTCGACGGTCATCGTTTCACCTCCGGCAGCACGACGAGCTCCACGCGCCGGTCGCGCGGGAGCCACCGGACGACCGCGGCCTGCACGTCCGCCGGCGAGAGCGACGTGTACCGCGCGAGATCCTCGGCGAAGTAGTCGGGCCCGCCGCCGGCACCGTGATACGCGTTGAGCTGGTCCGCCTTGCCGCCGAAGCCGCCGACGCGCTCCATGCGGCGGTAGAACGACGCCTCCACCTGATTGACGGCGCGCTGCACCTCGCGGGCGTCGGGCGGCTGGCGACGCAGGCGCTCGATCTCCTCGTCGATCGCCGTCTGCATCTCCTCGACCGTGTGGCCGGGCCGCGCGGTCGCGACGATGAGGAACGAGCTGCCGAGCGCTCCTGACTGCTGGAACGCCGAGACGTCCTGCGCCATCTGCGTGTCGTAGACCAGGCGCTTGTAGAGCCGCGAGTTCTTGCCGCCGGAGAGCACCGACGCGAGCACATCCAGCGCCGCGTCACCGGGCGCGTAGGTGCGCGGGGTCAGCCATCCGAGGTAGAGACGGGGGAGGCGGACCTGATCGGTCAGCGTCTGCCGCTTCACGTCCGTGAGCTGCGCGGGCGGCGGCGAGATCGCCGGCACGCGCGGGCCCGACGGGATCTCCGAGAACCACTTCTCGACGAGCGCCTGCGTGCGATCCAGATCGATGTCGCCGGCAATCACGAGCGTGGCGTTGTTCGGCGCGTAGTAGGTCTTGAAGAACGCCACCACGTCCTCATGGCTTGCCGCCGTGAGGTCCTCCATGTAGCCGATCGTCGGCCAGCTGTAGGGATGGCCGGCGGGCCACAACATCTTGTCGATCTCGATCGACGCCATCCCGTACGGCCGGTTCTCGTAGCTCTGCCGACGCTCGTTCTTGACGACGTCGCGCTGGCCGTTCACGCGCTCGGGCGACATCGTGTCGAGCAGGTAGCCCATGCGGTCGGACTCGAGGAAGAGCGACAGCTCCAGCGCGTTCGACGGCAGGTCGATGTAGTAGTTGGTCCGGTCGTTGTTCGTCGATCCGTTGTTGTTCGCGCCGGCCGACTCGAGCCGCGTGTCGAACTCGCCCTCCATGACGTGCTTCGATCCCTCGAACATCAGGTGCTCGAAGAGATGCGCGAGGCCGGTGCGTCCCTGCCGCTCGTTGGCGGAGCCGACGTGGTACCAGACGTTCACGGCCGCGATCGGCACGCTCCCGTCCTGGTGAAGGATGACCGTGAGGCCGTTGGCGAGCGTGAACTGCCGGTGCGGGACCTCGAGCGCCCTGGGCGCCTGCGACTGCGCGGCCAGCGGCAGCGAGGCGAGCACGGCAAGCAACGGCACGAGACGCAGGTTCATGACCGACTCCTGAGCCTGAGTGTATCTGTTCAGCAGCACACGAGCGAACATTCTGCACACGCGGGGCGACCGCTACGACGTGCCCGCGGCCGGCGCGGCCGTCGGCCGCTGCTGGACCCCGCACATACGGACGGAGTTCCGCATCGCGACAACCGGTGAGGGACGGACGTATCAGCACGCCCGTGCAGGTCGGCCCGGCCGCGCTGCTGATTCAGCCGCGCACGCGCCTGCCCGTGCCCGTGCAGCCGGTGCCGTACGCGGCCATCGCGTCGATCGAGCGCGAACAGGGCATGAGCGCGGCCAAGGCGGCGGCCATCGGGATCGGGTCCGGCACCGCGGCGTTCTTCGGCATTCTGCTGATCCTGCTCGCAAGCCTCGATTGATTGGGTACAATCCCCTCTCTGTGGACAAGCCGCTTGTTGCCGTAGTGATGGGGTCGTCGTCGGACTGGGACACGATGAAGCAGGCATGCGACGTGCTGGACCGCTTCGGCGTGCCGTACGAAAAGAAGGTCGTCTCCGCGCATCGCACGCCGACGCAGGCGGCCGAGTTCGCCAGCGGGGCCGAGGGGCGCGGGATCGAAGTGATCATCGCCGGCGCGGGCGGCGCCGCGCACCTGGCCGGCGTCATCTCGGCCTACGCGCTGATGCCCGTGCTCGGCGTGCCGATGCAGACCTCGTCGCTGAACGGCATGGACTCCCTGCTCTCGACCGTCCAGATGCCGGGCGGCATTCCGGTGGGCACGCTCGCCATCGGCAAGGCGGGAGCGACCAATGCCGGGTTGCTGGCCGTCGCGATCCTCTCCAACTCCCGTCCTGATATGAGAGCGAAGCTGCGCGCATTCCGTCAGGAGCAGACGGAGAAAGTGCTCCAGGCACAGCTCCCGTGACAGGCAAGCCGATCGGGCCCGGCGCCGCGCTGGGCGTGCTCGGCGGCAGCCAGCTCGTGCGCATGTTCGCGATTGCGGCACGGCGCATGGGCTACCGGGTCCACACGTTCGCGCCAGAGGAAGACACTCCCGCGGGCCAGCTCGCCGACATCGAAATCACCGCCCCCTACGACGATCTCGACGCCATCCGCACGTTCGCGCGGGGCGTCGATGTCGTCACGTTCCAGTACGAGAACGTCCCCCCCGAGGCCGTCGACGCGATCGAGGCGGTGACGCCGGTGCGCCCCTCAGGCGTCGCGCTCCACACGGCGCATCAGCGCGTGCGCGAGAAGATGTTCCTCGCCGACCACGGCGTGCCGACGGCGGCGTTCGCGCCCGCCGCCTCGCTCGACGAGTTGTGGGACGCGGTGGCGCGCGTCGGCACGCCCGCGATCATCAAGACCGCCGCGTTCGGCTACGACGGCGAGGGGCATCACAAGGTCACCACGCCGGCCGCCATCGAGCACATCTGGACGACCATCGGCCACCAGGAGGCCGTGGTCGAGAAGTTCATCAGCCTGCAGAGCGAGATGGCCATCGTCGCCGCACGCGGCCTCGACGGACAGATCGTCGAGTACTCGCCGTTCGAGAACCGTCATCGCAACCATGTCCTCGACGTGACGACCGTGCCGGCGGCGGTGGCGCCGGAGATGCAGACGCAGGCGTCGGACATCACGCGGACGATTCTCGAGGAGCTCCAGTACGTCGGCGTGCTGTCAGTGGAGTTCTTCGTGACCACCGACAACGAGCTGCTCGTCAACGAGCTCGTGCCGCGGCCGCACAACTCGGGGCACCTGACGTTCGACGCGGCGGTGACGAGCCAGTTCGAGCAGCAGGTGCGCGCCGTCTGCGGGCTGCCGCTCGGATCACCGGAGATCCCGCGGCCCGCGGCGATGGCCAATCTGCTGGGCGATCTATGGGCCGAGGGTGAGCCGAACTGGGCGGCGGCCTGTCGCTTCGCCGACGTGAAGCTCCACCTCTACGGCAAGACGGAACCGCAGCCGCTCCGCAAGATGGGGCATCTCACGGCGGTGGGACGGACGGTTGACGAGGCGCTCGACCGCGTGATCGCGGCGCGGGACGCTTTGCTGATCTGACGCGCTTCCATGAAGCTCAGCCGTTGACAATCGTCTACGGACTACGGACGCAAGCTCAGCCGATGAAGTGGTGTGCCGGGAAGGAAGGGCGTCGCGTCGCCGGCGATCCAGGCGGGATGGGAGTTGCGGTAGAAAGGCGAGAGCGGGTGCCCGCTCTGCCCGGTGGGCATGTGCATGATCCCCTCCTGCTCGCGTCCGGGCGAGACGACCATGCGGACCGACGCGCCGATGGATCCCCAGTGCACGCGCGGCGTATAGAGGTCGCCGGGAAGCTGCGCCCGCGGCATGTCGAGCCACCTGCGGACCAGCGGAATCGCCGCCGAGAGCGGGTGGCGGAACGACGTCACGTTGTACTCGGACCACACGCGCGCGCGAAGGTCGCCGCTGCGATCGGCCGCCGCGAGCGCGATCGTGTCGTCGATGGCGTCCACGATCATCTCGTCCCAGGTTCGGTACTGCGGATCGAGCAGGTGCAGCGGCTGCTCGGTGGCGAGCGTCCAGATGGCCGCGTCGCGGCGGCGCACGGTGCGGTAGTCGAAGGCGCGATCGGCTTCGTAGCACTCGGCGAGCACGAACGCGATCACGCGCTCGGAGAGAATCTCGCGGAACTGCCGCGTCAGGCGATAGCCGGCGGAGTCCGGCGTCACGGTGCCAGGCCACCAGCGGCCGACCAGCTCGTGGAAGAGACGCCGATCGGCGGAGTCGCCGATCACCGCCGGCGTCAGCGTATGCAGGATCACCTCGCGCCACCGGCCGAGGAACGCGGCGCTGGTGTCGAGCTGGATCGCAAGCAGATCGCGGGGCGTGAACTGCCTGCGCTCGGCGAGTCGATCGCGAATGACGCGCGCGCGGGATCCGATCTCGTAGCTGCCGTCCCCGAGCTTCGCCAGCATCTCACCGTCCACGACACGGGCGTTTGCCGTCCAGATGCGGCCCCCCGGCGGGTTCACGAGGCGTGGGTACTCCGTATCGTCCAGCCATCCGTCCCAGCGAACTGAGCCGTCCGCCCACGACGCGGGCAGATCGCCGCTGAGTCCCACGCGGCGCGGAATCGACCCGTAGACGCTCCAGCCGATGGCGCCGGTCTCGTCGGCGACCACGAAGTTCTGTCCGGGGGTGCCGAGACCATTCGCCACGTCGAACGCCTCGGCGACGGTGCGCGCCGACTCGAGCGGCGTGACCGACGCGGCGAGCTGCTCGGCGGCATGCGCGACCCAGCGGTACGCGCGCGGCCGGCCGCGATGATCGGGGCCGAGCACGGGCCCCCAGATCGTCCACAGCACCTCTGACGCCTGGTCCTCCTGTCCGGCGATCTTCAGTACCTCGTGATGACGCTCGAACGTCTTCCAGCCGTCCGGCGTCCGGTATCGATCGGGACGCGACGGATCGACGTCGAGAAGGACGATGTCGCTCCAATCCGCGTACGTGTTGGTGAAGCCCCACGCGACGTGCGTGTTGCTGCCGACGACGACCGCGGGGACACCGGGCAGCGTCACCCCGCTCAATCGGTTGGAACCTCACTCGAGCGCCGCGCGATACCACGTGTTCGGCACGCGGATGCTCAGGTGCATGTCGTTGGCCACGAGCGCGCCGCCGTTCGGTGTCAGGCTCCCGGCCACCGCGAAGTTGTTGCTGCCCAGCGCTTCGCGCTCAACGCCCAACCGCCGGCTCCCAACGCCCAAGTCGAGCATGGAGATGTCATCGGGCTGAGGCCGGGGGATCGGCTGCGATGGGCGCCCCTCGCGGCGCGAGCGCAGGTCGTAGACCTCCGGTCCCGGAACCGGCGCCATGGCGAACGGGCCGCCGACGATCGGCGTGTCCCAGTCGGAGCCGCGCGGCGCGAGGAAGTCGAAGACGGGCCGCGGCAGCAGGTCCGCCATCGTCGCGAGCGTCGCCTCGTACGAGCCGTCGCTGTCCTGCAGCGTGATGAACATCGACAGCACGACGAGCATGCTGTCTTCTGCCTTCCACGGCTCCGCGGGCTGCCGCAGCAGCAGGTACTCGAACGGCGGCGCCTCGAGCGCGGCCAGCCCCGCGTTCACGCCGTCGGTGTAGGCATCGAGGATGGCGCGCTCGGCGGCGGGCATCGCCGCGACCGCGCGCTGCGCCTGCGCGCGGAAGCGGTGGATACGAATCTCGCGGTCGAGCGCCAGCGCCCGCGGTCCGGCCAGTGCCGCGAGCTCGCCGGCGGCCCGGCGCCGCGCCAGATCCATCTGGAAGAACCGATCCTGGGCGTGCAGGAAGCCGGTCGCCCGGGCGACGTCCCCGCGCGATGCCCCGCGAACCGACGGGATGCCCAGCGCGTCCCGCTCGATCTCCACGGGCGCCGAGAGGCCCGGCAGCTGCAGCTCGCCGTCGAGCACCGCCAGGCTGCCGCGCAGCTCCGCGCGCGCCCAGAACGCGGCGGCCATCGCCGCCACGAGGAGCACGGCAAGGCCAGCGAGCACGGCGCGCAACACCCGACGCATAATTGGGATCTTAGCCGTGCCTATTCCTTTCCGGTCCGACCTCGAGCCGTTCCTGCGCGAGTTCATCACCACGCATCGCGGCCTGCGGATGGGCAGGATGTTCGGGCTTCCCGCGGGGTATGCGGGACGGCGCCTCTTCGCCTGCCTGATCGAGGACGGCGTGATCGTCCGGTTGCCGACCGACGTCGCGAAGCGCGAGATCACGGCGCGCCGCGGCCGGCCGTTCAGCCCGAAGGGGAAGGCGTCGGGCGCGTGGGTGATGTACCGGCCGCGCGACGCGTCCGCGGCGCGGCGGCTCGCGCCGACGCTCGAGGTCGCCGTGGACGACATCGCGCGGCGCCAAGTGGAGGAGTTGACGGGCGTGACGCTGCGAACGAGGCGTTGATGCGCACACGATACGGCACCTCGCCGTGGACATCCGAGTTTCCCGCCTCACGCCGACCGGCTTTTCCCCGCTTCCGCAGCGACCGCCCCGCCACCGTCGTCATCGTCGGCGCCGGGCTGACGGGGAGCGCCATCGCGTACGCATGCGCGGCCGCGGGGATGGAGCCGGTGGTTCTGGAAGCGGAGCGCATCGGGTCGGGGACGTCCGGCCGCAGCGTCGGCCTGCTGAATACGGGCCCGGGGCCGCTCTTCCGCGACGTCGCCGCCGCGCACGGGCTTCGCGCCGCGCGCCGCGTGTTCGAGACGTGGCGGCGTGGAGCGCTCGACGGCGCCGCGCTGCTGCGCCGGCTGAACATCACGTGCGATCTCGGGCCGGCCGCAGGGGTGCTCGCGGCCCCACGGGAAGACGAGAAGGCGCTTCGTCGTGAGTACGACGCGCGGAGCGAGGCCGGGCTGGACGACGCGTGGCTGAACGCGAAGCAGCTGCAGGGGGCGATGAAGCTCTCAGCGGCGGCCGCGCTGCGCACGCGCGACGGCTTCACCGTGGACCCGTACCGCGCCGCCGTGGGCCTCGCGTCGGCCGCCGTCGAGCGCGGGGCGGCGGTCTTCGAGCAGTCGCGCGTGAAGAAGGTGGGCTTCACGCGGAAATACGCCGACGTCATCACGGACGGCGGCACGATTCGCACGACCGCGGTCGTGGTCGCCACGGGATCCGCGACGCCCGAATGGCGGTCGCTCCGGCGCCACTTCAAGCGGCGTGAGCTGTACGCGGTGATGACCGAGCCGCTCGGCGCTGCCATGCGCGAGCAGCTCTTCGACTCCCGGATGACGCTCCGCGACACGCGCGTGCCGGCGCATCGCGTGCGCTGGGCGCGCGATGGCCGCCTGCTCGTCGCCGGCGGCGACCAGGACGAGACGCCGGCGCGCACGCGCGAGGCGGTGCTCGTGCAGCGGACCGGTCAGCTGATGTACGAGCTGCTGACGATGTATCCCGCCATTTCGGGGCTGCACCCTCAGTACGGGTGGGAGGCGTCCTATGGGGAGACGGCGGACGGCCTCATGTACATCGGCCCGCATCGGAATTTTCCCCATCACCACTTCGCCCTCGGCGGCGGCCGCGACACCGTGACCGGCGCCTTCGTGGCCGCGCGCCTCATCGTGCGCGCGATTCAGCGCACGTCGGAGAAGGGCGACGACGTCTTTGGCTGGAATAGGTAGTTGGTAGTTCGGCAGGTTCTTGTTCGGAGGTTCAGATGTTTCGCGTGTGTGCAGCGTTCCTGATCTCACTGTCGATCGCTTCCGGCGCGCTGGCGCAGGGCCAAGCGATCAACGGCACCATCGAAGGCACGGTCACCGACAACTCCGGCGCCGTGCTCCCGGGCGTCACCGTCACCGTGGCCAATACCGACACCGGCGACACGCGCGTCGTGGTCACGAATGAGAGCGGCGTCTATCGCGCGCCGCTGCTGCCGCTCGGCTCCTACCGCGTCACCGCGGAGCTGCAGGGCTTCCGGCGCTACGAGCAGAGCGGGCTGCGGCTGTCGGCGGGCCAGGTGGCGGTCATCGACGTGGCGCTCGCGGTCGGCGCCGTCACCGAGACCGTGTCGGTCACGGCCGACGTGCCGATCGTGGACCTCGGCAAGATCGAGCAGGGACGGACGCTCAACGAGCGCGAGATCAAGAACCTCCCGCTCACCTCGCGCAACCCCTACAACTTCGCGCTGCTCCAGCCGGGCGTCACCGGCTTCGAGACGCAGGAGTTCGGCGTGCCGCGCCTCACCGCCAACGGCGCGCTGCTGCGCGTCAACTACCAGATCGACGGCAACGACAACACGCAGAAGGACCGCGCCGGCCTGCGGCAGATGCCGATGTCGGAGGTGATGATCCGCGAGGTGAAGGTGGTCACGACGGGCTACGCGCCCGAGTTCGGCCAGACGATGGGGCTCGTCTACAACGCGATCACGCCGTCGGGCACCAACACGGTGCGCGGGCAGGGCAGCTACCGCTTCCAGCGCCGGCCGTTGGCCGCGTATCCGTTCTTCGCCAACCGCAACCTCGCGAAGCCGCCGACGGACGTGAACGTCTTCACCGCCGACGTGGGCGGGCCGCTCGTGCGCGACCGCACGCACTACTTTGCCGGCTTCGAGAACGCGCGGCGCGACTTCTCGGGCGGCCGCGTCATCACGATCACGCCGGCGAACGCGACCGCGCTCGGCCTGCGCGAGCCGGCCTACATGCCGGCGGCAGGCGACACGAAGTTCGCCATCGGCAAGGTCGACCACCAGCTCTCGCCGACCAACCGCCTGAACGTGCGCTACATCTTTTTCGACAACTTCATCAGCAACAACGTCGGCGGCGGCCTCAACTCCGTCCAGCGCGGCACCGACTTCACCGACCGCCAGCACTCGACGGCCGGGCAGCTCGTCTCGACGATCGGCACCGCGATGCTGAACGAGCTGCGCGTGCAGTACGCCACGCGCAGCCAGTCGCGCGCCCCCGGCTCGCAGGCGGGCACGGGCCCGGCGGTCAACGTGACCGGCGTCGCCAACTTCGGCGGCCCGATCGCCGGCGCGTCCGACGCCGGCTTCGGCTTCACGCAGAGCATCTTCCAGATCGTGGACAACTTCACGCACATCCGCGGCAACCACTCGTACAAGTTCGGCTTCTCGGGGCAGTGGGTGGACGACGCGCGGACGCAGACGCAGTTCCAGCTCTACACGTTCCCGAGCGCCGCGGCCTACCTGGCTGCCCAGTCGGGCGCGAACCGCTTCGGCTACACGTCGTTCACGCAGTTCTTCGGCCAGCCGAGCTACGACTACTCGACCGCGATGTACGCGTTCTTCGTGCAGGACGACTGGCGGCTGGCGCAGGACTTCAAGCTGCTCTACGGCCTGCGCTACGACGTCTACGCGCCGCCCGACGGCAACACCGCGTCGCTCGTCGCCACCTCCCGTGACTTCGCCACCGACACCACCAACTGGCAGCCGCGGGCCGGCTTCGTGTGGACGCTCGGCGAGGACAAGCGCACCGTCCTCCGCGGCAACACGGGCCTGATGTACGACCAGCCGATCAACGCGATCTACGAGCAGGCGATCGTCAGCGACGGGACGACCACGCGCGGCAGCGCGACGCTGCAGCCGACGCAGCCCGGCGCCCCGGCGTTCCCGGCGGTGCTCAGCGCGGGCACGGCGGCGGCGTCCAACACGGCGTGGACCGTGGACCCCGACTTCCAGATCGCGCGGATGTGGCAGAACAACGTGCAGCTCGAGCGCGGCCTGAGCGACATCTACTCGGCGGCGATCGGCGTCTCGTACACGCGCGGCTACAACCTGCCGGTGGTCAGCAACATCAACCTGATCAACCCGATCGGCAGGCTCGCCGACGGCCGGCCGATCTTCTCGACGGCCATCAACGCGGCCACGCGCGTGGACCCGCGCTTCAACGCGGTCTTCGGCACGCAGTCGATCGGCGAGTCCACCTACACGGGGATGACGCTGCAGCTCACGCGCCGCTTCACGCGCGGTATGCAGTGGGACCTCGCCTACACGCTCGGCAAGGGCGAGGACAACGCGCCGATCACCAACGTCCTGTCGGTCCAGGGGGACACCGGCGGGCGCAGCGACCCCGCAAGCCTCGACACCGACAATGGGCCGAACATCCTCGACCAGCGCCACACCTTCGTCGGCAGCATCGTGGCGCAGCCGCAGTTCGAGCTCGACGGCCCGGCGGGCGTGATCCTGAACAACAACCAGTTCGGCGTCGCCATCCAGATGGCCAGCGGCATTCCGATCACGCTGCGCAGCACGCAGGAGCGCAACAACGACGCGATCCTCGCCGAGCGCCCGGTCGGCGTGACCCGCAACTCCTACCGGCTGCCCTCGCGCCGCAACGTGGACTTCAAGTACGCGCGTCTCTTCCCGGTGATGGGCGCGACGCGGATTGAGTTCTCGGCGGAGGTGAAGAACGTGTTCAACACGCTGCAGTGGGCGAACGCCACGAGCGTGGTGGCCACCGACGCGGCGGGCAACGCGCTGCTGCCGCTGCCCGAGCCGGGAGTCGTCGAGCGCGGCGCGATCTTTCAGCCGAGCGGCGGCTACGAGCAGCGCCAGCTGCAGCTCGGCTTCAAGATCACCTTCTGATCACGGGCGTGTCTTACGAAAACGGCGCCAGTTTCTTGAACGTGGCGAGCACCCAGCGATACCCATCCGGGTCGGTGACGACGCCGACCCGGTCTCCCCACGCCTTGTCCTCGGCGTCATCCACGCCCGCACCCGCCTTCCGCGCGCGCGCCAGCGCATCGTCCACGTCGCCCACGTACGTGTAGAGGCCGGCGGCGCCGCTGGTCGGCGACGTGGCGTCGTTCCTGGTGACCAGCATCACGACCGAGGAGCCATGGCGCATCTCGGCGTAGCGGACCTGCCCGTCCGCGCCGCTGAGCACGACGCCGCGTGCGAAGCCGAACGCGCGCTCGAGGAACTCCATCGACGCGCCGACGTTGGCGACGGCGAGATACGTGTTGACGGCCTGCATGCCGGGCGCGAGGCCGCTGCCGTCGGGGCTCCGCCGCACCGGCGCCGCCGCCGGGTCCTTCCGCGGTTTCTTCGGTCTGGCGGGGCGCGTGAGAGATCGTCTGCGCTTCATCGTGCGTAGCATAGTGAGGGATGACACGTCCGTCCACGTACGACGCGCTCGTCATCGGGGCGGGCCCTGCGGCGATGCGCTGATCCCTGACGCGCTCGGCGCCCTCGACGCCATGGAGCTGCGCGGCGCCGTGGACGCCGAAGCGGTCCGCCACCGCCGCGTGCGCCGCCGGCGCGGAGCTCTTCGAGCGTCACGAGGCGGTCATGTCCCTCGTGCACGGCGCGCGTGTCGAGGGAGGCACGTTTCGGTCGCCGGACGGCACGCGCGCCATCTCCGCCGCGTTCACGCTGCTCGCCACCGGCGCGAACGCCACCGCGATGTCCGGCGTTCGGGCTCGGCGCGCCGCTCAAGCCCAACGCGGTGGCTGGCCGCGCCTATTTCCAGGTGCCGCCCGCTCTCGCCCGGACGTTCGACCACCTGTGCATCGCGTTCGAGCGCTCTCTCCTGCCTGGCTACGGGTGGATCTTTCCGGGCCCGGGGAACCGTTACAACCTGGGTTGCGGCTACTTCGACGCCGACCGCGGTCCCCATCGCAGCCTGCGGGAGCTGTGGGAGCGCTTCACCACGGCCTTCGAGCCGGCGGCGGCGATCGTGCGCGAATCCACGCGGCTCACCGAGTTCCGCGGCGCCCCGCTGCGCACCGGGCTCTCGGGCGCGCGGTTCGGCCGGCCGGGGCTGCTCGTGCTCGGCGAGGCGGCCGCGATGAGGTATCCCGCGACCGGCGAGGGGATCGGGAAGGCGATGGAAAGCGGCCTGATCGCCGCGGACCTCGTCGCCGACGCGCTCTCGACTGGCGCAGCGGGCGACGGCGTCCACGAGCGATACGAGGCCGCATTCCGGGGCCGTTTTGCCGCCCGCTATCGCGGGTACGCGGTCGCCGAACGGTGGTCCGCCCATGCCTGGCTGCTGAATCTCGTGGCCTGGCGCGCGAAGGCGGGCCGCGTTGCCAGGTGCGAGCTCGAAGCCCTCATGGCGGAGGAGGGCGACCCACGCCGCCTGTTTTCACGCTCCGGCCTCCTTGCGTCGATATTCCGGTAGATCGCGCGTCAACTGGCAGGGAATTCGCACCGGGGAGGGCGTACCCCGGAAAACGCTGAAAATCCCCCCGGGACTGTAATCCCCCTACGTAATTTGATGCAGGACCGGGGCGGCGGCTACTAGAATCAGGGGACTCCTGGAGCGTTCATGGCACGAGGCAACTGGCCGGTCGAGCATCTGTTGCGGCGGGCGGGATTCGGCGCGAGCGCCGACGACCTGATCCGCTTTGAAGACGCCTCGGTGTCGGTCGCGGTCGACTATCTGGTCGAGTACGACCGGCAGCCCGACGACGTGGATTCGAAGATCGGGCAGGCGGCGTATGTCGGCATCACCACCGGCAACGGCCCGTTCGCCCCCTACACGAACATCGAGCACGCCCGCCAGCGCTGGCTGTTCCGGATGGTGCACTCGCAGCGCCCGCTCCAGGAGAAGATGGCGCTCTTCTGGCACAACCACTTCGCCACCGCCTACAGCAAGCTGGCCGGCGTCGTCAGCGGCGTGCAGGCGACGAAAATGCTGGCGCTGAAGCGCGGCGAGCTGCCGGGCCCGCAGGGGCAGATCGAGCTGTTCCGGCAGTTCGGCATGGGCAGCTTCCAGACGCTGCTCTTCGAGGTGGCGCGCGACCCCGCGATGATCGTGTGGCTGGACGGCCGCACGAACTTCCGCGCGCGCCCGCAGGAGAACTTCGCGCGCGAGATCATGGAGCTGTTCACGTTCGGTGTCGGCAACTACACCGAGAGCGACGTGTACACGGCCGCGCGCGTCTTCACCGGCTGGAACCTGCGGCTCGCCACCCCAGGCCAGCGCAACGACGACCCGAACACCTACTACGAGTTCTTCTACAACCCGAACCAGCACGACATCAACTCGAAGGGCTTCACGTTCGCGATCTATCCGAACGGCAGCGGCACGATTCCCGCGCGGCCGGCGTCGGAGGGGATGCAGGACGGGATCGACCTGATCGTGGCGCTCGCGCGCCATCCCGAGACGGCGCGGCGCCTGGCCCGGAAGCTGTGGGGCTTCTTCGTCAGCGAGATCCACGCCCCGGAGCCGGCCTTCGTCGAGGCGGTCTCGCGCGAATACCTGCTCAACAACACCGAGATCCGTCCCGTCATCCGCTACATCCTGCGCTCCCCGTGGATCAACGACCGATCGCGCTGGTATACGCGCTATGCGTGGCCGGTGGAGTTCGTCGTCCGCTCGATCCGCGAAATCGGGTGGAACGGGCTTTCGATCGACACCGCGCGCACGCCGCTGACGAACATGGGGCAGCAGCTCTTCGAGCCGCCCGACGTGGCGGGCTGGTCGCTCGGTCCCGAGTGGTTCTCGACGGGCGCGATGCTGGCGCGGATGAACTTCGCCTCGCAGCTTGCCGCCAACCAGCGGTTCAACCTCTCGCGCGACGCGGCCGTGGCGCGCCGGACGCCGGAAGACCTGCTGGGCTTCTTCATGAACCGGCTGTCGCCCGCTCCGTACGACAGCGCTCCCTACAACGAGCTGCTGAGCTATCTGCGCACCGGCGTGACCTGGCCGCTCAGCGACGCGAACCTGACCGCCAAGTCGGCGGGGCTGGCGAAGCTCCTGGTGGGCTCGTCCGAGTACCAGTTCGTCTAAGGAGCGAGCCATGAAGATTTCACGACGGGAATTCATTCGCGACGGGGTGGCGGCCTTCACGGTCAGCTTCGCCGCGCCTGCGTTCCTCAACGACCTCGCGCTCGCCCAGGGCGTCCGCTCGCGCAACCTGGTGGTCGTGTACCTGAGCGGCGGCAACGACGCGCTGAACACCGTGGTCCCGTATCAGGACCAGTTCTATTACAGCCGCCGGCCCGCGATCGCGATTCCCGCCGGACAGCTGCTGCAGATCGGCAGCGACAGCAGCGGCAAGGCGCTCGGCCTGCACCCGCGCCTGGCGGGGCTGCGCACGATCTTCAACGAAGGCCGCCTCGCCATCGTGCAGCGCACCGGCTACGCGAACTCCAGCCGCTCGCACTTCCAGGGCACCGACATCTGGGGCACGGCGAATCCGGCAACGACCTCGGGGCTCGGATGGCTCGGGCGTTATCTCGACACGCTGCCGTCGCCGGTTGACGCGCTGGCGGGGTGGAACTCGACGCGGGAGACGCCGCGCGCGCTCATCGCGCAGCGCGTCGCCGTGCCGGCGATTCCCGACGCCCGGACCTACAGCCTGGCGAGCCCCAACGGCGCCGCGGAAGCGCTGAACGAGCGCAACGCCGCCACGCGCATCGCGTCGAACGCGCCGGGCGACCGGCCGCATCTCTCGTTCGTGAACGGCTCGCTCATCGGTGCGCTCAGCACGCTCGACCGCGTGGCGTCGGTCAACACCTACGCTCCGTCGCTGGTGTATCCGAACAACGGCTTCGCGCTCGCGCTGCGCACGGTCGCCGGATCGATCGCGCGCGGCATCGGCACGCGCGTCTACTGGGTGCAGACCGGCGGGTTCGACACGCATTCCGCCCAGGGCAACGCGGGCGGCGGCGCCTACGCGAACCTCATGGGCACCTACGGCGACGGCATGTTCGCCTTCTACCAGGACCTGCGCAACCAGGGGCTGCTCAACGACACGCTCGTGCTGCAGTTCTCGGAGTTCGGCCGCCGCATCTCGGAAAACGGCAGCCAGGGCACCGATCACGGCGCCGGCGGCGTGATGATGGCGATGGGCGGCATGGTCCGCGGCGGGCTCTACGGCACCGCGCCGTCGCTCGATCCCGCGTCGTCGAACGGCACGCTGGAGAACAACGGCGCCGACGTGCGCCACGAAACCGACTTCCGCGCCGTCTACGCCCGCGTGCTCGAGAACTGGCTCGGCGCCAACTCGGCCGCCATTCTCGGAGGCAATTTCCTCGCAGGCGCTCCAGCTATCATCTAGAGGCGGGCCGTAAAGACCCGCCCTACGGAGCGTTCCATGACACGCGTACTCGCCGCCGCCGCGGCACTCCTGCTCGTCTTCTCG
>Ga0194120_10005034_pt1 | contig 19783 bp, 8 predicted proteins | sample TA2MahCa65mmetaG_FD_148642 | JGI IMG/M metagenome (GOLD analysis project Ga0194120, IMG submission 148642) | Freshwater microbial communities from Lake Tanganyika, Tanzania - TA2015019 Mahale Deep Cast 65m | ecosystem: Environmental > Aquatic > Freshwater > Lake | place: Tanzania: Lake... | reverse complement strand
AATATAAATTGAGTTTGTGTCAGTGTCTTGGACAATATTCATTCCACTAATATTTGCCCAACCATTTACAACTAAGTTAGTTGTAGCAGCACCAACAGCACCAACTGTAAGTTTACTTGTCGGATTTGTGGTTCCGATGCCAACATTAGAGAGTGTATGAATACCAGCAGCAGTGGTTACGAACTGGGATGATCCACCACTAGCAGATCCGGTTACAGTCACTACACCAGCAGAAATCGGAGAAACTGTTAAATTATCTCCAAAATCAATCGTTCCTGCTGTTCCTACGGTGGTTCCAGAGTCTTTTATGATAAGACCCGAACCAGAACCAACAACACCAGTCAAACCAGAACCATCACCAACGAATGATGTTGCGGTAACTACACCAGAAACGTTTAATGTGGTAACTGATGTGATTCCAATATTATATCTTTCAGTGCCTGTGCCTACAGTTCCATCAGCTTCCGTATTAACTAACTCTACCCAACGTGTATGAGCATAATATAACTTACCAGTGTCATGTGCATGAGCAACCGCACCGTGATAAGTAGAATATGATGGAAGACTTGCGTATGTATCGTAATAGAAAGGTATGATACTACTAGTCAGTCCTGCAGTGATTCTACCAGCTGTAATCAAACCAACAAAGGTTGACACACCAGTAACAAAAAGTTGAGATGTTGATGTTCCACTACCAATTACAGTAAGAGCACTTGTTGGATTTGTGGTTCCAATCCCAACCAATCCAGCACTAGTTGTGGTAATTACAGTTCCACCAGTACCAACATTAAGTGTGCCTGGAGAATATACAACTACGTTACCACCAACATTTAAATTACCAGGATCAACATTTAAATTTCCACCACCCAAGATATCCAAATTATATCCACCAATGATTAAATCCGCAAAAAGTTCAACAGGATACGTGCTTCCACCAGTAAGAATTAAACCATCTCTAATTCTTGCATATCCAGCAACATCTAAAGTGTATGCTGGTGGATTTGTTGTCGCTCCAACTCCAAGATTATCTTGGAATGTAGAAACACCGGTAACAAAAAGTTGAGATGTTGATGTTCCACTACCAACCACTGTAAGAGCACTTGTTGGATTTGTGGTTCCAATACCAATATTAGAGAGTGTATGAATACCAGCAGCAGTAGTTACGAACTGGGATGATTCACCACTACCAGTTGCAGTAATCGTTACTTGCCCCGTAGATCCAGAGACATTTATACCAGTGCCTGCAACAATGGAAGTTACCGCAGCGCCAGTTAAAGTTGTGCCACTCAAGACAATGGATGTTGCACTAATAATACCGGTAGATCCATTAATAGTAACACCGGTGCCTACATTAATAATATTCGTGGACCCATTAAGAGTGATAGACGAAGTTCCAATACTTAAGATTCCAGTGATTCGTGCATCACCATTTACGAATAATGTGGTTCCTGATGTCCCAACAGCACCAACTTCCAGAGCAAATCTTGGATTTGTTGTTCCCATTCCAACATTTCTCAATGTGTTAATACCTACAGATGTGGTATTCCAAACAGGTGCAGATAGGGTTGTAGTGCTCCCCGCCCCTAGATAGGTGTAAACCTCAAGAAAGTTATCATTAATAACACCACCAGCTGCTCGCAGAGTATCACCTGTGCCATCGTTAGCTGCTGCTCCAGTGTTTATTGCTACTCTTGCCATTATAGATGTTTTAGTTTAGAAGTATTTAGATTAGGTACTTTTTAAATTTAAGAGGTTTGGTTCTCTGAACAATCGCTGAAGTCGTGATGCCACCAACTCTCCTATCACCATAGAAATTAAATTCGTTAGATTCTGCCCTTGCAGTAAGATCTATTCTACCCCAACTAAAATTACCAAAGTAATTTGATGTTGTCACAATTCCAGTGTATGCGCTTCCAACACTACCTATAGAATCAAAAGTAAACACTGTAGAATCAAATGTTATTAATGTGGAACTGAAGTTAATTGTTCCAATATCTGTTATTCGAGCAAAAACTCTTCTTACATGAGTCAGTCCAATTCCAGCCACAGTTGATTGTGTTGTAAAAGCAGTATCAACCTGATAAACGTTGTCAACAAAATTTGTCCCTATGCCGACTATGTTGTTTAAAACATCTTTTGATATTAACACTGTGCTTCCAATACCAACATTAGAATTATAAACAATGAAATAATCATTAACGTTTATTGAACTTAATGTAATTGCAGTTCCAACGTAGGTGGTGTTTCTTAAGAAAGAATCTTGTGGGATATAAAAATCAAATATAAATTTATCAATAAAGGATTGTGTTGTTGTACCAAATCCAACAATCACACCAGAATCACCAGAGAATGAAGACACGTTATTTGTTTCAACCACAGGGTTGGGTGATGAAATAAGGACTTGAGGTGGATTGGATGAAGTATACCCAACTCCTGGACTTGTGATTGCTACGCCAGTGATAGTTCCGCCAGCTCCGATTGTTACAGATCCAAATGCTCTTGTAGAGGTATCAACTCCAACAGTTGATCCAAAACTTACAATTGCTGTTGTATAACCAGCACCACCATCAGAGATAACAACAGAGGAAATTGTCCCTAAACCAGAAACAACTGCTGTAGCTATAGCGCCAGATCTATTTTCCTGTGATATAATTGTAATACTATTTTGGAAAGTTAAAGACGTATCATTTTCATTTCGGGCATTAAAGAATGGTCTAATATTATCAACATAGATTGCAGTGGACCCAACACCAACTGTTTTTATAACATAACCAAAGTGATTGATATTTGGTTCGTAAAGTTCTCTATCCTTTCCAACATCTTTTTCATTAATTATTTTATCTTCAGTTTGTCTGCACCAAACAACTGGTCTTAACAAAGTTTCATCCTCAGTATTTCCTGGTCCAAAATACGAAACAGTGGATACTTCATCAGTAGAATTAATAGAGGTTACTATTCTTTCTTCCTCTTGTTGATATGGTTGTTGACCAACGGATGCATCATATCCAATCGTTAAATCATCACCAACCTTGACAGTTTCAATAATTTCTCTACCTACAACATCAACACTTCCACTTCCCTTATAGAAAATAATTTTTGAGGTATCTCCAACTTTTGGAGCCTCTGTAAATGTTATGATACTTCCACCTGAGAAAACATAACCCTCTCCAGGAACTTGAAGAATATCGTTAATAAAGATGAGTAAAGTATCCTGAACAATAATATTTGATCCTCTTGCAGCGACGATTGATTTAATGAGTCCACCTTTTGTTAATTGGAAAGTTTGAGTGTTACCATCGAATAATTCATCAAAATTATCAAAAACATCAAGTTCACCAATAGACCATCCACTGAATTCATCAGTGAAAATATTTTGAACTGTAAGTTGAAATTCTCTAAAATTAGCAGAAGTTGGAATGCCAGTTAATCCGCCAACAGGAACAGTTAGTATGTCACCATTTCTATAACCATAACCAGTATTAGTAACTTCAAAATCTATTACACTTGAACCTTGTCCAACAACAATATCGACTTTTGCTTCTGTTCCAACTCCAGACGAAGATGAACTATAACGAAGAGGAATATTAGAATATGAGTCTGGACTATCAATTACAACATATGGTGGATTATTTTTTTTAAATGTTATAACCGTTCCAATTCCAATTGAAGAGGGTGAGGTGCTGCCAGAACCAATCGTAAATGATGTGGATGCAATTCCAACGATGGATGCATTTGTAATTGCAGTGCCAACAGAAACAACATTTCCAACATTTACATTAGTTAAGTTAGATGTAAATATTATTGTGCTTCCAGAAGAAACTGGATGTGAAATCAATTCGGTCTTAATTAATGAAAGTGCTGTATAACCAGATCCGGCGTTAGTAATCGTTACTGTTGTTGATATGCCCCCAGAAATAATTGTAGCATAACCAACATGCTCAATTGTATTAATTCCAACGGAACCAGTGCTTACACCAATATTAACAACTCCAGTCTGTGGATTTGATATCTTAATTACTGCTTGTGTTCCAGATGGGATGGCATATTGACTTGTTGCAGCAGTTCCTACCTGAACAAAGGTAGATCCAACTGAGGTGATAACATTGCTAATTTCAATAAATGTTCCAACCCCAATACTACAATTCGACCCAGTATTAAGTAGACTTAATAGACTGAAGACACTATTGTTATTTTCTAAGAAAATGATGGTTGAACCAATTCCAACAGAATTAGAAACATCAGTGAGAATTTTGTATGTTGCTGCAGATCTGTAACCAGAACCAGTATTTCCAATTGTAATTGATTGAACTGTTCCAGCGGAGGAGACAGTAACTGTCCCGCCCGCAGAGACTAATGGTTGATATCCGGATCCTTCAGTTGAACCAACAGAAACAATAATTCCACCTTTAGGGAATGAAGATATTCCAACATCAGATGTTATAACTTGTGCGGTTCCATTAAAACTAATTGTGATTATTCCAGAACTTTCATTTAAAACATAGGTGGATGAGTTTCCTCGACCTTGGAAGACATCATTAATCAAGATTACAGCATCGCTGGTTATCCCTGAGACATTAACTCCATTAGATTTTAAAGTAAAATTTTGATTTGTTCCATTAAATTCAGATGAAATATCATCAAAGACATAATTTTTGTGATACGTGTCGTTAGAGGAATTTTTTATTCCAGATCGAATAAATGATCTTCCGTGGAAAGATGATGATGTGGTTATTCCAGTCCAATCTCTCTCATCTGGTGGATTTGTACTTGTACCAAGAGGAGTATTACCATATGGAGCTTCTGAAAATGTAATAGTATTATCAATAATATTATAGTTACCATTAACCTTTGTAACTAGTTGACCTGTAGAATAACCAGCAAGTGATGTGCCCATCCACTCTCTACGAACTTTAACTGTATTAGTGCTCCCTATACCAACACCCTCAATTTTCATAATTTCATTACTAATCTTAATTAAGTCTCCACCGAAGAATGAGGTTATTCCGCTAAATTTGATAAGATCATCAGTTGTAAAAACTTGATCCGCAAGAGTAGTGGTTACTGCAGTTGATACAACGGGCGATTGAATAATATTGTCTAGGGAGATAACAACCTTTGCGTTTTGATTTGTGGAAACAAAACGGTGTAAGGTTCCAATACCAACACTCGTTAAATCTAAAACATCTGGAACAAATTTTAGTGCATTTTGTGCGCTGGACGCAAGTTTAATTTTATTTGAGTCTACTTTTACAATAAAAAGACTATTTGTTGTTGTTATTCCTGGAGTTAATTTATCTGTAGATCCAACACCAGCGATTGTTGTTGTTGCAATTCCAATTGCCTGGGTTGTTCCCGCTCCAGATTGATAGTAAACAACACTCTCTCCAGTCACAAAGAAGTGATTTGGAATGGAAATTGTATCATTTGTTAGATCTACGATCGAACTACTACTTCCATTAAAATATCTCTCAAAAATTGGATCTGATTTATGTTTTAAATCAAAGGATCTCTTAATATCTCTCTCAGTTCCTGTATAATTTGAAAGGAAAGTTTCAATAGTACCATTATTAAAACTTATGATATCTCTACTATCATCTTGATGACGTAGAGCATTCATATAAACTTTTACTTGAGTGGCAATACTTGGGATGGGAGTAAAAAGCAACTCAACAGTGCCTGCTGCAGACACTCTTGAACCAATTGTTCCGAGACCAGAATGTGTCTGAACAATACCAAACTCAGTATCATAAGTATCATATGAAGTTGTTGTGTCAACATAATCATCAACGACAATAACCTCTGACATTTGGCATCTATTATTTGTAGTATCTACAATTTGAACTACAAAATAAGCAGCATCATATTCATTTGGATATTGTCCAACTGTAGTTAGACCAGGAGATGCTGAGGAAGATATTGAGGTTGTTCTTACTTCAAGTCTAGCATGTTTTAAATCAAGTGTTCCAATTCCACTAAATGACGAATTTGCCAATCCTACCTGTATGGTATTGACTGCACCAGTTGTCCCAATGCCAACTCCGGAATTAGGTATGAAATCAATTTTTAAGTTTGATCCACTAAAATACGGATGATATGTTCCTAAACCAGAACCACCAAAAGCAGTTGGAATTGTTGTTAATTGTCCGTATTCTAATAATTCAATATTTGTTCCGTCATGAACAATATTTAATTCTTCAAACTCAAACTTATTAGAATTAATATCAGGAGTTATTTGAACGAGAACTTTGACAGAGCTATAAGTGCTAGCAATTCCAACTATGCTAGTCGTGACTCCGGAGGATAAAGAAACACTATCAGTATCGATTAATAGAACTCCTCCAATGCTTGTAGATCCTGTGCTTAAAAGATTATCATCTAGATTATAAGATAAACAAGTTACATTATAATCATTAATACTTGATTGAGTTGGGTAAAATAAAAGCTGACCATCTGATCCAGAAACTGAAAAATCAAATGATCCCTGATCATAGGTAGTTTCAACTCTCCCGTATTGATTCATGTAAGCAAAAAATCCATCATGAATTAAATCAACAATTAATAGTTGTCGTTGAGCGGTGTATCTTCTGTCCGTTACAAATGTAATGTATTTCTGTGCTCTAACAGAGGATAACTTAAATGTATTAACAATACTAAATGCCGTCGCTCTTGGATTACTATTAAATAATCCACTAATATCATCGATTAATAAAACTCTATTTCCAATTGATTCTTCATAATCAGTTAAAATTCTATTTGAAAAAATAATTTTATCCGAGATAATTGAAGAGTTAAGATTGATAGAATTTTCTCTAACTAGATCAAAATCAAATACACAGTTTAAATTAACAAACCTGGTCAAGTCTAAAACAGATTCAACATAACCTAATTCAGTTGATAAACCAATCTTCATATCAGTTTGTTTATCCCTTGGAAGAGTTGACTCTAACTGATAATCAGCAAATTTTTTAAAACCTAAAGTATGGTTCAAGGCGCCTACTGGATCCTTCCAAGTATCAAATGCTACTTTTGATTTTAAAGAGTATGAGAATTTTTGATAGTAAAAACTATCTTGTACTCTTTGAAGATTATTATTTAAGAATCCAAATATGTTTTGCCATCCCTGAGTAATAGTTGAAGAGGATCCAACAACAAAAGACGTATCAAAAGATGTGACAGATGAAGCAAATCCTTGAGTTTTGGATGATAAACCTTCAATAATTTCACCACTAATAAATTGATCCTTGGAAGAAATTTTTAAAATTGTATTTCTAGAATCCCAACTCTCAACAGTTCCTGTGATAGATGATGATTTCGATTTTACGATTTCTCCCACATTATAATTATTTGTTTTTAATTTAGGATTAAATACTGGGAAATGTTTTTCAGGAATAATTCTGCCAGATGAAGTTGCTGTGCTAAATGTTCCTACAAGTTCTCCATCATTTACCAAACCATTTAGACTATAAGTAACAGATCCAATTCCCCCGAGATTAGTTGTTACACCAGTTAATGTGAACAACTTGTAATTATAATTTTGTGAATTAAATCCTTTTCCTGTAGATCCAATACCAATACTAACATTTTCAATCAGAACTTTATCACCAATAGCAAACGGCCAAGAATCTGCAGTGCTAAAACCAACTGCAAGTTTGACTGTAACATCTTTACTTGTTGTATTATATCCTACGTGCTGAATCAAAACCCCATTTGTATTTTGAGTTGGAAGTATTATCGGTTTTACATTATTAATACCAAATGTATTTTTAAATATTTTTACTTGGCTGTCACCTAAAGAGTACCTTAAATCAACATCATTAACCAGAGAATTTGTCCTACCATCAAGAACAAGTAATTTTGGAGCACGAGAATAACCTCTGCCGGCAGAGGTTATTCCTATAAAATCAAATGATGCTAAAGCCTCTACTTTTATTATTTGAGGAATTGCAGCAGTTGGTCTGACTGTTTTATCAGATGCAAAATCAAACCCAATATCTTTTATTTTTACTTTTTTGATTTTTCCTATCGAAGTACTAGAGATTTTTAAAATAGCTCCAGAACCAATACCAGATCTTATCGAAGTAATTTCAGGCAAAGCATAATAGTTTTTTCCTTTATTTTTAATTTCAATTTGCGAAATCGGACCAAAGGCATGTACACAATCTGTTTCATATCTCAGAGATGATGTTGAGGAAACATAAGATGATCTCTCTGGTTTCATACTTAAGGGGTAAGTGAACGCCGTTGAAGAGATGGAGGTTATTACATGTTTACCATTATACAAACTAAATTTAGAAATCACTCTATTATTCAGTTGAACTTCAGAGTCAACATTAACTTCAGATTTTACTGCCGGTAAATCATTATCATAGACAGAATCTAACTTATAGAATAGTGTTTGTGGTGTTTTTTCGTTTATAGTTAACGTAACCTTTGCATTAGTTGATACACCAACGACTCCAACTCTTTGAATTTCAAAAGTTGCACTTTCTAAATTTTTATCATAAAGTTTAGTGAAATTTTCATCGGTATAAAAGTTTAATTCAAACGCGGGATATAAAGTTGATTGATTAATGTACGATAATGTAGAACTCGATAGATCAAAAGTCAATGTAGAGTTTCTATAAACCTCTAATGGTGGATTAATAAGCGAAAAAGTCCCACTAGAGGCACTAGAAATACCTATAGTAGATGGTTTTAATTGAATTGAATCAAAATATGTGTTTGATAATTTAAAACTATTATCGTTTATTCTAACTATAAAATAACTTTTATTATTAGAAAGTCCTTGAGATGGAGAAGTGGAAGTATGTAAAACTTTTTGACCTGTTTTATATCCATGGTTAATAACAGTAAAAATACTTGATAATGTGTTAATACCGGATGAGTTAAAAGTTTGTGGATTAATTAATAATTTTCTAGAGTAATCGCTATAAGTAAGGGTAAATGTAGTAGATATTGATGGATTTATATCAACATTTACAGTATGACCTGTTTCTAATCCATGAGTTTGAGCTGTGGATACAGTGACGAGGTTTCTATTAATTTCTCCAGTGATTACTTCATAATTTGTTTTAAGACTATGAGTATTTCCAACACCAATGCTTTTAAAGAAAAGTGTTGTTGAAGAACTTACTGTACTTGCAATTCCGACAAAGGTTCCGGTCGTTCCAAGTCCGACTCTAACGGTTGATAATCCAATCAAATTATTATCAATTTTTGCAACAAACAGAGTTTGACCATTAGATAATGTTGTTCCAACTCCAACATTATGTTGATCCTCAACAACGATGCCACTCCCACCATTCGAAGAATATGTTACAATATCTCCAGTTTCAAGATTATGATTTTTAATAAACAGAGTTTTAGTTGGAATGAATATTGTCGTCGCGGCGCCAGGATTGGAAATTGTTATTGTTGATCCAATCCCAACCCCTGCTGATGTTCCAAGACCAACAACCTCTGCTGGATCAAAATAAATTTGTTTATTTTGTTTATAATTATAAGACGTATTAAATCCTACATTTACTATAAGTCTTCTTGGGTCAGCATAAAGAATAGTGGTCACTGTATGTGCTGATCCAGCGACAGTTCCATCAACGCCTCTTAATACTCTAATTCTAGAAAATTCAGGTTGTACATTTAAAACTTTTACTCTCTCCGTTCCAATACTAAGAATATCATTTTCTCGCAAATCAATAAAATTACCCATGACACTGAAATATGTTACTATCCCAGTAATGCCTATCGTTGATATACCAGAAGAGGTTGTTCCTAATCCAGCGACAGTAAGAAGTGCCGTATTTCCGATTCCAACTGAATAAGAACCTTCTATTTTTGATGAAGTGGTTGATAGACCAGTTATATTAATGATATCGGTATTTTTAAATTTATGTGGACTATCACATATAATAATATACTCGCCCTTATTTTTTGATGGTGATATTTCTACATTGTTTATACTGCTAGTAGCAACGCTTACACTATTAACTGACTTTCCTAATAGTTTTGAAACTTTTGCCATGACACCAAAACCACCTGTGCCAGTTTCATCAAAAATAATAGAATCATTTATTTTATAAAAATTTCCCCCAGTAATAATTCCAATATTTTCTATTTGTCCTGGAGTCACTGATGTAATATCTGTTTTTTGATTCAAACTATTTGGTAAATTAAGATATTCATAGTTTACTAGTTCATTTATTAAATTATATGGTTCAGTATTTCTCAATAAATTAGTATTATTTAAATCATATTCATCTTGATTTGATTTAGGATCAAAATTAAATTTATTAGGAATTCCTTTAAAATTCTCTCCAACCAAATATGGGAATAGTGGTCTTTTATATCCTAAAAATGGTAGAACAGTATCAATTGAGGAGGTGTTAATTGTAGCAAAATAAGCATAAGTTCCTTTTGGAAATTCAGGAGTCACGCAAAATCTACCATTGTTTTCATCTAAAACTGTTTCATCGCTCACATTTTTATAAGTATAATCTTCAACAAAAAAACCTAAAGGATAAATTGAAGTTGGTGGTCCAGAACTTCTAGATGAGTTTAATTGGTAACCAGATTTCATTAGAGCAACTGTGCCGCCAGATTTTGTGACGTATCCATATGGTCCATAAATTGGATGCCCATCATAAGCCCATCCAATAATTGGAGAGTGCCCCAAAGGAGTTGTTTCTAAACCACCAGGTCCGGTTTTTCTTAAATCTTTACTTTGGTATAAAGTTTTTCCAGATGAATCTGTTGAAAATAAAGTTTCTCTTAGCTTTCTCGGTGAGTACAAATGACAATATTGAAGTTCATACTCTGATTTCATTCCCTCAGTTATAAATCCATCATCCTGAGTGAAAGTATTGAAATGTTTTTCGAACAGATTTATTCTCCAGTTCTTAATTCTTGGTATAAATTTGCAACCAGTTCCAGGAGATAGAACTTCAATTGAGGTGCCTGCTTGAGTATAACCACTTCCCGATTCAATTATTTTTATCGAAGTCAAATCACCATTTTGAATAACCGGAGTCAATACAGCGCCAATTCCATCTCCGTTTATAACGATATTGGGGGGAGAATTGTAATTGGATCCTGAATTTAGAACTAACACCTCAATTATTTTTCCATTATTAATCACAGGAAGTAATTGTGCATTTTTGCCGGAAATTAAAGAGATATCTGGTACTCTTTCAAAATTAATAACCTCTGAAGATCCATAACCAACACCTTGATGCGAGAGATGAACTGAAGAAACGTTACCTCTAAAAATTGGTTGAATTCTTGCCTCAAAAGTCTCTGTTCCAATCGAGGAAATTCCTATTTTTCCAGATAAAGTAACAGTTATATCTGGATAGTTAAATGAGTGAGTTCCAACTCCCACAGAACTAAGTTCAACGTACTGTTGAGTTCTATAGTAAAATTCTTTGTCAGTAGTACCACCAACTTGAGATAATTTGAAGTTATCATTATCTACTTTTGTCACATAATATTCTGTTCCGATTGTTAAACCACCAATAGCAGTTTCAGATGGTGTATATTTAATTTTTTCCCCAGAATTATACTCATGATTAACAATTGTTATTTGATTAAGTGAAGTGTTTATGCCAGAAATATTAGTTGTTTTTTGTTTGTTTTGATAGTTTATCCCAGGCGAAGTAACAGTAATGCTTTCTACAACAGATTTTTTGTTAACTGATTTTAAAGTATGCTTGCCTATTCCAAATGAACTTAAAACTACCGTATTAATGCCAATAATGGCATCATTTTGTGTTGGATGAAGTTTTACAGTTGATGGACCAACAACAGAAACATAGTAAGATGAGTTAGTATTAATCCCGCCAACAGCAGTTTGAGATTTGGTTTGATATATTACTTGTTCAGCATTTCTAAATTTATGGTATGTTGTGAATCCAATTGTAGATTGTGTAGATCCAATGCCAATTCTAGCAGATCCAGAGTCAGCAAAAAAATCTGCAGAATGATCAATTAACTTCATGTTTACTGAGGCATTAGCTCCAGATCCATTTCCCCCAGATATTGCTACAGTTGGTGTTTTAATATAATCAAAACCAGAATCTAAAATTCTGATTTCTTGAAGTGAACCAATTACCGATACATATCCCGTTGCTCCTGTTCCAACATTATCAGAAACAAATAAGTTTGGAGGATTAATTATATCATAACCAAATCCTGGTGTTGATATATCAATTGTTTCTAATTTTCCATAATAGATCGTATCTGATGACTTGTAGTTAAGGATTTCAACTCCATTTACTAATATCCCAGTAAATCCTGGTTTTGTTTCATAAGATTCTCCATCTAATATTGGATCACTAATTTCACGCAGAAGTTTTTGTGGTTTTAATGTTTTCAACCTAAAATTATATGGGCGAATATTAGAATCAACTACACTAGTGTTGCCTATTGATATAAAGTTAGAATTGTAAATATCATTTTTAGTTTTTGCCAGTTTAATTGTATTAGAATCAATTCTTTTTATGTAATATAATCCTTCACTTGGAGGTTTTCTATTAGAAACTTCTTTAGGACCTACGGTGCCAGTAATTACGAATATTCCTCCAGATGGTGCAACTCTTTTTCCAGAATCATCTTTAGAATCGAGACTGTAAAATAATGATGTTTTAACTATTACACCAGTTGATGTTATGCCAGAATTAGAATCAACATAATTTACATTTATTTTTTGAGGTGTATAATAAATTGCATCGCCTGTGTAAAATCCATGATCTACAATTGTTAGAGATTCTCCAGAAAAAGTTCCTGTAAAAGTAATAGATCTATCTTTTGTATTAATCGGTTGTCCGAGGTAAGATGGTATTGATGGGGAGGATATTAAAATTTTATCTGGTTTTGTATCAGATGTTTCAGATTGATTTAGATAAACATTTTGAACGTTTGTTGAGAAATTAGATGCAGCGAAAGTATTTGATTTTACTTTTAAAATTTTTCTCTTAATTGTATATCTAATATTTGTAGATAAAAGTCCTTGACCTTTAATTAAAATTGATTTATCTGATAAAATATCTGTTATAGTTGAATTTTTATCAATCAAATCTGTGCCGGTGATGAAAATTTCATCACCTATTTTTAAATAATGATTAGTCTTTAAATTTATTCTATATGTGTTATCTGAAGCATCAAACAAACTTATACTACTCACTTCGTATTTTGATGCTACATTATAGAACCAATTTTTAGATAAAAAATCTCTTGATCTTGACCCTAAAGTTTTAATTAAAATAGTATCATCTGAATCATAATAATAACTTTCTGTTGGTATCTGTAGATCTTGTATAACAGAGTTAATTCTAAGTTTTACTATATTTTTAGTTTTAACCGTAGAATATGTTCCTACATTTTCATATGAAAAATACTCGCCATATGCGTATGTGTTTATCCCAATACTTGACTTATCTAAAATTGTTTTAGTAATACCAGAACATCCATAAAACTGATTCAGTGACTTTGAAGTATAAGCGACCACTCCGTTAGTGTTATCATTAAAGGTAACATAAAGTTCTCCTGTATTTCCAAATCCAACAGTAGAATCGACATCCAGTGTTGTTGGGCCAGACGACACTAGAATTTCTCCTCGCATAGAGGTATGATTCTGACAGACATAATAATATATGCCAGGTGCTACTCCATTAGTATCCCATGAGACGGTTCCGACTTGCGCTCCATTATTTGTTAAAGTCCCAGTAGTAACATTATTACTAGTCCCTGTGGAATTGATTGTTTTTATTCTAAACGGATGTCCAGATGCATTTATATTGAATATTAAAATGTCTCCCACCACCACACTGAGAGTTGGATTACTTCCGATAGCATCACCAGTAAAAACATAGTTGCCCGATCCATTATTTGTTACACCATAAGTTTTTGTGGCGCCAGCACTTATAGTTCCGATTAGTTTTGTTTTTGGGTGAATCGAGAATGCCCCATAGGTTGCTCCATCAACTCTTGAATCTCTATCATATCCAGCATCAAGACTTAAAGTATAGTAAGTTTGTCCTAACCCAGAGACATTTTTTGAAATATTCCCTATTGGTGCATATGCTTTTGTAAATAAATTGCCGTATTGATTTTGTTTTAACGTACTATTTTCTAGTTTTAGAGGATCTCCTTCTATTGCTTCTACAACCAGATTTTTTACAACTTGATAATTTGCAGATGAAGGAGTAAAAAGATAATCACTAGGTCTAACAATCTTTACCTCTTCATTATACAGTGATTTAAATAAAATTTCAAAAGATCTATCAGTTCCTCTAGTTGAGTAAAAATCTTTAGACTGTTTTATAAAAAGATTTTGATTTAATTGATTTGTTAACTTTCTATTCTCTAATCCTGGCAGAAATTGTTTTTTTAATTTAATTAAAAATTCTTTTAAAAATAAAATACTTAGATTTTTTATTTCATCTCCTTTTCTGATCAATACATTGGATGAATTATAGTCACTACCCTGATGTTCTGCAGAATTTGAGGAGGAAAACGTTAGTTGCTCTGGTTTATTATTAGTAATATAAGTGGTTATACCACTAAAACCCCTAATGCACCCAGTAAAACTACTGGTCGTAATTCCGGTGTATGTAATAATTTCATCATTAATCTTTAAAAGTCCATATGAGTTTGGAAATCCTCTAGTTCCACTTGGAGACTGTAGTAAATCAATGTTAATTGTTGTAGTTCCAAATTCCAGATCATTTGATAATATTACACTATCTGATAAGTTTGTAATTTCATTTAATTTAATATATTGATCGATATTATTGAGAAGATCAATTGGAGCTCCTTGAAATTCTTGAGAGATGTAGTATTGTTTTAAAAATTCTGATATTAAAGGGAACTCCTCCCTAACATAAGAGGGAAGTTGATTTTGAACTACATTGCTAAATTGAATTCTTTTTTCTGACATTTTAATATTTTATTCTTAATTATGGGTATCCATATGAACCAGATGAACCAGATGAACCAGATGAACCAGATGAACCAGATGAACCAGATGATGATGTTGGTGCTGAGTAAGTTCCAGCGGCCGCAGATGAAACTGATGTAGTTGATGTAGTTGATGTAGTTGATGTGGTCGGAGTTCCAGTTCCAGTTATAACCGCAGATGACTCAACCAATCCCCCAGGACGAACGAGGAAACCATTCGCATAACTTGAAGATGATATGTAAGTTGATGCTGATGGATCTAGTCCAGATGAAATGTTATCTACAACCATATCAAAAATACTATTACTAATATCTAGTTGTAAATATAAGTCCTGTAATCCTACAACGTCATTAGAAAGCGGAGAGGTTGAAATTTCTATGATTGTCTGACCATCTTTTATTTTTCCTGCTTGAACATTAACTGGATTTAAAGTTATGATCCCTTTTTTATAATCAATTTTTCCAACATTTCTTCTTATGATTGTTGGACTTGTGGAATTTGGTGATGGAACTGTAAAAAAGAAGAGAGATCCAGTTATTCTGTTTGTATCTGGTATGTCAGACAGATAAACATTTTGTTGAATTCCAGCAATTCTAAAAGCACTTGATTTAATATTATAACCACTCATGTTCTTAATATGAAATTCATTTCCGAATCCAATTTGATATTCTGCAAAGGTATTTAATGTTACTCTTATATCTCTTCTCATTTGAACCGTGGTAATATTCGAAGTCACAGACTCATGACTATTATCAATAATTCTTAAAAACTTACTATATTTAAATCTCGCACCATATTTGTTTAGTTCTGATGATTCTGAATATTGAGATGCATTATTTTGAACAACCGTAGAAACATATTCTGGAGAGGGAGCCAAATTGGTATTATAATAAACTCTTGAACTAACTTCCAAATAAAGATATTTTAAATCAAGAATTTCTGGCACAATTCCTGCAACTGCATACTTTTTGAGTTTAAGTTTAATATTTTCTTTAATTAAATTTGGGATAAAATCTCCAGTTTTTGGTTTAATGCTAATAAAAACCTTTCCATATTGTGGAGGTATGGTCTCCTCCCCACCAAAAACAGAAATTGATTCTGTCTCTGGATAAATTCTTGCTGGTATGAGAGTTTCATAATCTTCTGCAGTTAAGACTCTATTTTGAGATGCGTATATGCGAGGTGCAAACTTTTTAATTGAATCCACAGATTCAATTTGCTCCCCACCCGATGCGATTAAACCAGTTGTAAGTAAAGAAATACCAGAGGTAACTGTATAATCGACAGAATTTCTAGTATAGGTGAGTCTACCCGCAAATGTAAATTGACTTATTCCATTCGCACTATCTCCATTTGTTACGATGTAGTCTGCAGTGATATAGTTTCCTTCCTCTAATTTTTTTCCAAATATACCATCACCAAATAGTATTTCGTACCTTTCATCTTCAATCTCTTGAAGATAATAAACATTAGAATTTGATTTTACTTCAAATAAACTATCTTGTAATACATAATTAACTTGAGATGTTGAGGTTTCGTTCGATCTTATTTTAACAGAAATTAAACTAGTATCAATACCAGCATTTGGAAGTATAAATCTACGATTTGGATTTCTTAAATCATAAACAAAGTTTGATGTTAATAAATTACCTTCATAAATTTTAAGATCATCAAAAGACGCGATTCCATTAACAACAGCAACAGTGATATCATCTAAAATTGAAAAAACAAAGGATTGATTTCCAAAAGCTCCAGATGTTGTAGCGACCGGACCTTTCCTTAAAGTAATCGTAGCTGGTGGAGGTGTAATATTTGTAGTGTCAATAAAGAAACTAACAGATGCCCTTGCTGCTTTTTTTGATTTAGGAACATAACCAATATTTCTTGCAAGTGCAACAACGTTTTCCCTAAGCGTTGCACTATCAATAAACACTTCATTTGCAACCATGTTTGCATTATATGAGGTAATATAGGTGTTGTATGCCAGAACATCAATAATTGTAGAGAGGTTAGACCCTTCAAAGTCATAATCAGTGAAGTTAGAGTTAGACTTTAAGTAATCTTTAAGAGTAGTTTTTATCTGATCGAAATCAAGATTTGAAAAGTTTACTAGTGGCATTTTATCTAGTTGGTTGCAAAATAAATTGTAATTCTTGCGAAGGAGAGTCGATCCCTACTATATTGTATATGATTACTGTATTGAATGAATTATTATCATAGTCAGGAAACACTTCAACATTTTTTAATTCTACTCTTGGTTCAAAATTTACAATGGATGTTGCAATTTCATCCCTAATATTTGATGCTGATATCTCATCAATATTTTCAAATAATAATCTACTTACTCTAGATCCAAAAATAGGGTTAAAGAATTTTTCCCCAGGAAGAGTAAATACAATATTTCGTATAGAACGTGCAATTGAAGTTTCATTTTTGAGTGCGATTAAGTCACTATTCAGGGGATTAATCTGAAAAGTCATACTAATGTCTTTAAACCCTTGACTAACCCTTTCTAGAGGCATCGAATACTATAATTCTACCTTATTTATTAAGGATTTTTGGATTCATAAAGAGGTTCAGTTCCATATTCCCAGTCATCATAATCCTCATCATTGCGAATTTTTTCATGAATTTCATTTTGATGATAAAAATCGTGTTTTTTGGGTGTTAAATCATCATTTGCGATCTCACGAAGCATTTTTGGCTTCTGAATTTTGGTCTCCCAACCATATTCACTTGACAAATACTGAGTTCCCCACTCATTTTTCATAAAATTTTCATCTTTATCGACTTTTTTGGTCATTTTGCGCTCCTGATTCGTTAAAATCAGAACTTTTTACGGGGTTGCTATCCCGTTCTTGTGCTGTTTTCCAAAAATATTCGTCTTCATTACCCATCGCAAGTCGTTCATAACTGTTTTCAACCTGATAATACCGAGTGGAGACCTTAAAATCGGGTGTTTTTGGTTCTTTAGGCGTCAAACTATTGTCATAGATACGAATTCTGTTATTAGGATAAAGTGCAAACTGCCCGTTTTGCAGTTCAATTAGATTATGTGACTTGTGTTCTGCTGGATTTTCACTTGTTGCATAGTCAATCACATCTGGATCTTGATGATAGTTGTCTAGAGTGCAGATATATGTGCCTTTTTGAGGTCCAAAGTCACGGGTATAACACTCATAATCCATAGATCCAATAAATTGTTTCTGAACTGCAACAACTCCATAGTCCATACAATTCCAGAATTGTAGATTAGGTAAGTTCAGATCAGGATCTGGTGTTTCAGGACGTGCTACAAAGGCACTGATAGGCAGCTTATCGTACATTGCAGCATACTCTGGTAAATATGTCTCAAAATAAAAAGCGCGTCCAGGTATCGACTTAGCAGATACCCAAACGCCTTTTACAAACTCACCCCAACCACTTTGATGATCAGTCAGATACTCTTTACGAATCCAGACTTCTTGTGAAGGTAGATTAGTGATTAAGCAAGACATAGATTAAGTTTTATCTTTTAACTATTTACCCTGTCCGCGATACTTTTTTTTACGTCTATTACGAGAAGTTGCCGAGAGAAGAGTCCGAGGAGAACGCCCTTGACGAGTTTTCTTCGGTGCTCCAGGTTCAAATATAACCTTATTCTGTCCTTTAGCCATTTAGAGTGCCTCCATCAAATAATACGAGTCTTTTCGTGCCCAACACGAATACGAGGATCACACCAAATCTCAAATCCCGCATCCTTTGCATCCAAACAGAATGAAACATCCTCACCACACATATCCTGCACATTACCAGATTCAAAGACCTGCATTTTCGGAGCAAACCAAGGATATTCTAGATTTTCAAAAACACCTTTCTTAATCAGAACCCAACCAAATCCAGTGTAATCCACCGTGAAAGGCTTTCTACGCTTTTGAATTGAATCAACTGTTTCATGATTCATTACTCCACCATTTTTGCGGAAATCATCTTCCTCCAACCAGTGTGCGACAGAGGTTGTGTGGCCATCTTCGGTTGCATACCATCCAGCAGCAATCTCTCTTTCTTCACCATTCTCTGGAAGAGCGAGATCACAAAGTTGCCAAAACTTGCTTGTGTCAAAGACAATATCCGAGTCAATCCAAAGTTGATAATCATACTCCAGTTTGCCGTCCCAAGGAATTTGTTTCGGACCACGAAGAACATTCGCACCTAAACACTTACAACGTGCAAAGTTCACCATTGATGAATAATCTTGAGAGATCTGAATACTCATCTGATTCTGTACCATATCAAAGCACAGTTGTACGAAGTTCTTCAGAAAAATAAAAGAACATCCACGACCAGGAAGACAGAACACGATTGTCTTTCCACGCATTCTTTGTTTAATCTCATCAATATCCCACTCTGCCTCTTTTGGTTTTGGAGCGGTTGCTTTTACAGTAAATCCTTTTGCCATAAAGTTAGTTTAACCTTCAACTTCAATTTTAACAGTTTATATATGCTTTTGTCAATGAGATGAATTTATAATTGTTTCTTTGTTCGCGGTCAGTTCTATGAAACTTAAATCGGTTTCCGTGTATTCAGTTTTCATTATCCCTACCAGTCTATGTAAAGTTTCCCATGTTAAAGCAAACTCTTCTTCCTTCAGAGAGTGAAATAAACATTTATCTTTTGCGTATATGTGATAAACCTTTTCCATGAAAATTTTATGGGGGCAAATTTTTTTTTGCGTAATGTATATAGAACCTGATTTACCCTCCGGAAAATTTTTATGATTGTAATAATTAGAGGTCGATTTGTCACCTCTGTAGGTTAGGGTAGTTAGGGGTTTTTAAAACGGCATCACGC
>Ga0194120_10005024_pt1 | contig 19803 bp, 14 predicted proteins | sample TA2MahCa65mmetaG_FD_148642 | JGI IMG/M metagenome (GOLD analysis project Ga0194120, IMG submission 148642) | Freshwater microbial communities from Lake Tanganyika, Tanzania - TA2015019 Mahale Deep Cast 65m | ecosystem: Environmental > Aquatic > Freshwater > Lake | place: Tanzania: Lake... | reverse complement strand
CAGTCGCATGGCGCGCATTGGTGCCCGCTGATGAAGTCTTTGAAGCGTTTCGTCGACGAGAGAGCAATCTTTGGTTGCTCCCTGGCGGGCATGTTGTGCATTATCCCTTACGTGGCGGAAAAATAATAAATATTGTTGTTATTCTTGATGCGCCTCTAGATGAAGATGACGAGAAAGAGATTGATTGCGATACACTCAGGAAACGCATTATTTCTCATAGCGCTGCTTTTGAGCTAGCTGATCTTATTTCGGCTGCGCCCTTATGGCGTCGATGGCCTTTTTTTATGCGACCAACATTAACAAAATGGACGCAAGATAGCGTAACCTTATTGGGCGATGCTGCGCATCCGATGTTGCCGTTTCTCGCGCAAGGCGCGGCTCAGGCTATTGAAGACGCTTTAATGCTTGGACAGGCTTTTGGCGCCTCCAACATTACGGTAGAGCGCGCCTTTTCAGCCTATGAACAAAAAAGAAGGAAACACGCGCAGAACGTGGTGGCCGCTTCCCGTCAACAAGGTCGATATTTCCATCTTTCGGGAGGATTGGCGCTAGCGCGGAATATCGCTATCCGCTTGTTGGGCGGCAAGGGCATGCTGGCGCGCAATGCGTGGCTTTACCGCCAGTAGCAAATAATGTGGCCGGCTTTGGCTAAATTAACCAAATCTAACGTCTCGTTTTTTACCTATATGAAGAAAAAGTAAATTATTTAGCTAAAGGGGCAGCGGGAGCCGGCCGTTCAGTTTAAAATAATACAATAAGAACAATAGAATAGCCAAGAAGGCGTTCTACCGATCAGCGGAATAAGTAAAAATTAATCTTACCTCCTGTCAGCATAAATCTAAACGACATTGCATAAAATGCGTTGGAATTCCTTTGCATAATGGCAAACCATCCCGGCTAGTCTCATTCCATCAAAGGGAGCGAGAGATGCGTGGTTTTCTAGGCAAGAAGTTTTGGGTTTTAGCGGTTGCCGCGGCAGCGCTTCTTACGCAAACCAACAGCGGCTTTGCAGCAATTGATCCCGCAGGGATTACGCCTCTTGGTCTAGAGACAAGCATTCCATTTGGTTGGGTTGATTTTTGCCAGCGTCATCCAGAAGAGTGCCATGACAATGATCAGGTCGCCCAGGATATAAATTTAACCTCGGAGGCGCTGCGAAAAATTTCTCAGATTAATGTGCAGGTAAATAAATCAATTGATCCTATCACGGATCAAGATCAATGGGGCGTTATCGATCAGTGGGATTTTCCTAATCAGGGACGTGGAGATTGCGAGGACTATGCCCTGTTAAAACGTCAAAAACTCATAGAGTCAGGGTTTCCGAAATCAGCTTTGTTACTCACTGTTGTCAAGGAACAAAATGGCGATGGTCACTCGGTGTTAACGCTTAAGACGGATCGCGGCGACTATGTGTTAGATAATCTGAATAACCAGGTTAAACCCTGGAACAAAACAAATTATCGTTTTGTCAAACGTCAGTCGCAGTCGAGTCCGAATATTTGGGTTGCAATCGAGACTGGGTCAACAGTAGCTCTCTATGGCGTAAACTGATGTTAATTCAGCGCGCCGGGCAGCTCTTTGAGCGCATGCGCATATCGTCGGCCATTTTCTACATAATGTTTTGCAGATTCCAGATGGCGTAACCGCGCCTCATCCCCTAGAGTGCGAATAACTTTTGCCGGGGCCCCAACAATAAGTGAATAGTCAGGAAATTCTTTTCCTTCGGTAACGAGCGCGTTAGCGCCGACTAAGCAATTTTTACCAATTTTTGCGCCATTTAAGATCGTTGCGCCCATTCCGATCAGGCTGTTGTCATCGATTGTGCAGCCATGAAGAATGACATTATGGCCAATGGTGCAGTCAGCGCCGATTGTTAATGGGAACCCCATATCAGTATGAAGGATGCTGTTATCCTGGATGTTTGTGCGGGGGCCAATCGTGATCCATTCATTATCGCCGCGCAAGACGCAATTAAACCAAATATTAGCGTCTTCGAGGAGCTCGACGCGACCGATCAAATGAGCGCCTGGGGCGATGAAGCATTGGTCGCTTTGGGGCAGGCGGGGGCTTATATTTTCTAAAGAATAAAGAGGCATGCGCATTTCACCCTTAAGCAAAAGATTTTTTGAGCCTTTCCGCACACACGGCATTAGCGTATCTGCGGGTCGCACCCTGTAACAAGCCTGCTTGCAGCCAGGAAGCGAAACGATTAGAGCAGGATAGGGCTTTCCTGCTAGACTTTTTCCTACAGGTTGAACAATAAAGTTTCAAATGACGCAGGCCTTTACCCGAACGAGCGCGCGCCTCTCGACATGGAGTCTACTTCCCTGAACGGCAAGAATTCACCCGGCTATCCAAACGCCAGCGGCGCTTTCAAAGGCCGGATCTTGCGACGACTAAGAGCTTTATACCATTCTCTTCGCGCAAGAGCGATTTTAACGCCAAAGCGTTTATGGGTCGCTCCACCCCAGATCCGCGCAATCGATCCAACGATCTCCGATGAAATCCGAGCGGGTTATTTTTCTTTTAATGGAAAAACGCTGCGGATCAGAGATGGTGAGTCCATCTTTTCCCAAGCCGCACCAGGGCCAGATTGGCAGCGCGGGCTTTTGGGATTTTCCTGGTTTCGTCATCTTCGAGAAAATGACTCTGCGGCGAGCCAAAAATTCTTGAATGATTTCTTAAGTATAAAGCGTTTTGATCCGCTCGACTCCGTCTATGAGCCTGCTGTTGTCGCTTGCCGACTATTAGCCTTGCTGTCTCAGTCGCCAATCATTTTAAATGGATGCAATACAAAATTTTATGACGCATTCATGCAGGCGCTGGCGCAAGAAGCGCGCTTCTTGTGGCGTGCGCTCAATGCGCATCAAGTATATGGATCAGATAGAATTCTATGTGCGATCGCTTTGCTTGAATTTGCTGTTTGCGCTGATACGGGGGCGGCTATAGTTCAGCGTGCGCAACAGCTGCTCGCAGATGAACTGAATCGACAAATTACTAGTGATGGAGCCCATATCAGCCGGAACACTCAAGCGACTCTTGAGCTATTACTTGATCTTTTACCCTTACGACAAGTTTTTGCTGCGCGTGGATTGCCTCTTGGCGACACAATATCGCGCGCTATTGATCGAATGATGCCATTCTTGCGTATGATGCAGCATGGCGATGGCTCTATGGCGTTATTTAACGGCGCTGGAGAAACAGCCTTAGGACAGCTCGCGAGCGTTCTTTCCTATGAGGATACGCGTGGCGTTTCGCCGCTCAATGCGCCTTACGCAGGTTATCAGAGACTAGAGGCTCATGAAGCCTTAATCCTGATTGACGCTGGCGTGCCGCCGCCTATTGAGTTTTCAGCCAATGCGCATGCTGGGTGCTTATCTTTCGAGTTTTCTTTAGGGGTTGAGCGTGTTGTCGTAAACAGTGGCAAGCCTTCAACGCAACAACATAATTTGCGAGATCTTGCTCGCGAAACGTTGGCTCATTCGACGCTTATGCTTGAAGGTAAATCTTCAGCGCGCATTGATTTTGCACCTAATCTTGTCGTCGGCGAAAAATATCTTCTTGATGGACCAAATATTGTAACGGTTGAAAGAGAAAAATCTGGAGATCATGTGTCGATCGCTTTGACGCATGATGGATATGTTAGAGAGTTTGGTCTAATCCATTCACGGACGTTTATACTTAAGAAAGATGCCGCGCATTTTTCTGGGAGAGACCGGTTAATTCTGGCAAATAGCGAATTAATCCGACGTAAATGTGATTTTATCATTCGTTTTATTTTTCATCCCCGCATCACTCTAAATCCTCAACCCTATGGCGTTGAGATCATGTTAGCGAACGGACAAAGATTGGTGTTCGAATCTATTGGGGCGTCGCTAGAAATTAAAGAGAGCGTATTTCTCGCTAGCCCAGCAGGAGCGCGCAGATGCCAGCAAATTTTATTAAAGGGCGAGGCGACAGAAAGGGCGGATGTGTCATGGTCTTTCCAACGACTTGAGCCCTAGCGTAGAATTCCATAAAGCAAAGTGGCGGCATCTTACTATAATCTATTTTACGGGAAGGTTCTTGAATGTCGATGGATCAGCGTAAAGTCTCTCGAGCCCTACTTTCAGTCTCTGATAAAACTGGGGTGGTAGAATTTGCGCGCGCGTTAGCGAAAATTGGCGTTGAACTGGTATCAACGGGCGGCACTCGAAAATCCTTGGCTGATGCCGGTCTACATGTTCGCGATATTTCCGATCTGACGCATTTTCCAGAAATGATGGATGGGCGAGTAAAAACACTCCATCCAAAAGTTCACGGCGGACTTTTGGCGATTAGGGAAAACCCGGAGCATGAGGCCGCTATGCTCGCACATGATATTCAGCCGATCGATTTACTGATTGTGAATCTATATCCCTTCGAGGAGACGCTAGCCAAGGGCGCAAGTTTTGAGGACTGTGTCGAGAATATTGATATTGGTGGGCCTGCAATGATCCGCGGCGCCTCAAAAAATCATCAGGATGTAGCGGTTGTTGTCGATCCAGGCGATTATCAATGCATCGTAGAGGAGTTAAACGAGACGGGCGGCGCGACACGGCTTGCAACTCGTCGACGGCTAGCGCAAAAAGCTTATGCCCGAACGGCGGCCTATGACGCTGCGATTTCTAACTGGCTGGCGGAGCAACTCAATGATGAACAACCGCCCGTAAGAGCCTTTGGGGGCCGTCTAGCCCAAGTAATGCGCTATGGAGAAAATCCGCATCAACAAGCAGGTTTTTATCTAACCGCTGATGCGCGGGTAGGCGTAGCGACCGCTAAACAGACACAAGGCAAGCAGCTATCATATAATAATATTAACGACACAAACGCAGCTTTTGAATGTGTATCCGAATTTGATCCAGTGCGAACCGCAGCTGTGGCGATTATCAAACACGCAAATCCCTGCGGCGTGGCTGAAGGGACGACGCTCGTTGAGGCTTATGAAAAAGCCTTACGCTGTGATCCGGTTTCTGCCTTTGGCGGTATTGTTGCATTAAATCGCAAGATTGATGTTGCGACAGCTGAAGAGATTATAAAAATCTTCACAGAAGTGATTATTGCCCCAGATGCAGATGATAAGGCTATTAAACTTATCGGTGCGAAGAAAAATCTCCGCTTACTGTTGACTGGCGGGGTGCCAGATCCACGGGCGCCAGGTCAAGCTTTTCATAGCGTCGCTGGCGGGTTTTTGGTTCAAACACGCGATCGCGCGGTTGTGGAGGATATGACGTTAACTGTTGTCACTAAGCGCGCGCCAACAGCGCATGAACTTAGTGATCTTAAATTTGCTTATCGCGTCGTGAAACATGTAAAATCTAACGCGATTGTTTATGCGAAAGATTGCGCAACTGTAGGTATTGGCGCAGGTCAGATGTCGCGAATAGACTCATCGCGCATCGCCGCGCATAAGGCGCAGGAGGCTGCAGATGCGGCTCAGATGAGCGTAAGCCTCGCGCAAGGCTCTGTTGTCGCCTCGGATGCCTTCTTTCCATTTGCAGATGGACTTCTCGCTGCTGCGGCAGCTGGGGCTAGCGCTATTATTCAACCTGGCGGCTCGATCAATGATAAGGACGTCATAGCTGCAGCTGATGCGCATAATCTCGCAATGGTCTTTACAGGCGTGCGCCACTTCAGGCATTAGGCTCAATAAGAGGAATGCCCAATGCGATAACTGCCCGGCAGTTACGGTTTTTTTATGCGTAATTTGTTAAGCAGATAAAGTGCCGTGTCGCTATTCGATCAGAGCAAAACCTATTTTAAAGAATCGAATATTTTTATGTGTCTCGATTTTATAAATCAGCGCTATTGGCCAAGAGTTTTTGTTGGTGATCTGTAATTAACGCATCAATGATTTCATCCATCTCGCCTTCCATGACTCTATCTAGTTTATAGAGCGTGAGGTTGATGCGGTGGTCAGTAACGCGCCCTTGTGGAAAATTATAGGTACGGATGCGTTCGGATCGGTCCCCAGAACCTACTTGCTGCTTGCGATCGTCAGAGCGTTCCTTGTCTAATCTTTGGCGTTCGGCGTCATATAGCCGCGAACGCAACACAGCCATTGCTTTTGCGCGGTTTCGATGTTGGGATCGCTCTTCTTGCATCATAACAACAATGCCGCTTGGAATATGTGTGATGCGTATAGCGGATTCAGTCTTGTTAACGTGCTGTCCGCCTGCGCCGCCCGCGCGCATCGTCTCAATGTTTAGATCTTTGTCGTCTATAGCAACATCAACGTCTTCTGCTTGTGGGAGCACCGCGACAGTTGCTGCAGAAGTATGAATTCGTCCTTGAGTTTCTGTATCTGGAACGCGTTGAACCCGATGCACGCCAGATTCGAATTTAAGTTTTCCATAGACTCCGCGTCCTAAAATCTCAGCGACAATTTCTTTAAATCCGCCGAGCGCGCCAGGACTTTCAGAAACCAACTCCATGCGCCAACCCTGCAGCGCGGCATATTTTTGATATGCGCGGAAAAGATCGCCAGTAAAAAGAGCGGCTTCATCTCCGCCTGTGCCAGCGCGGAGTTCGAGTATAACGCCTTTTTCATCTGCTTCGTCTTTTGGTAAAAGCGCCACTTGTAATGCTTGTTGGGCTTTTTCTAAATTTATTCCAGCGATTTGTTTTTCACTCTCAGCAAGCGCGCGCATCTCGCTATCTGTTGAGGGATCGACCAGCATCGCATCAAGATCATTTATTTCTTGTTGTGATGCGCGCCAAGTTTCTATTGCGTCCACAACGCCTTCTAAAGTGGCGCGTTCACGTGAAAGGGCCACATAGCTCTGTCCTTCAGCGCCTGCAGACAATTTAGCGCTGATTTCATCAAACCGACGAATGATAAGATTAAGCTTGTCTTGTGAGAACATGGATTTTCAGTTCAGGCGAGGAGACGGGAGATAATTAAAGAGAGCGTAAGCTAGACTGGAATTTCTCGCGTAAGCGCGAAGTCCCTTAGTCTTTCTCTCACAGAGGGTACGCCATCATCAGAAGCGAGCAATGTCGCGAGATAGATCTGCGCCTCATCAAGATTCAAATTCAAGATCATGGATTTTACAGGACCGATTGCTGCGGGAGACATGGAGAGCGATCGATAGCCTAGAGCGACCAGCGCTAAAGCCTCAAGCGGCCGTCCGCCTATTTCCCCGCAGAGCGTTACTGGCGTGTTCGCCCGCAGACCAGCGTGCACAACTCGCTCTAATGCTCTAAGAACGGGAGGCGATAAATTGTCATAACGTTTTGAAACGCGCGTGTTGTCTCGATCGGCAGCATACATATATTGAACTAGGTCATTAGATCCCACCGAGAGAAAATCGGCGCGTTGCGCAATGAGATCAATTTCCCAAAGGATTGAGGGAACTTCTATCATGGCTCCTAATTGCAAGGAGCTCGGTGGAGCGTATTTCCATCTTTTGATGTGGTCGAGTTCGCCAAGCGCAATTTTTTTCGCTTCTTCAAATTCCGCAACATTGGCGATCATTGGAAACATAATGCGCAAGTCTCGACCTGCACCAGCTTTAAGCATGGCGCGGATCTGCATTCTGAGTAAGGCTGGACGATCGAGGCCAATTCGAATAGCGCGCCAACCCAGCGCCGGGTTTTCTTCCTCAATCTTAATCATATAGGGAAGAATCTTATCAGAGCCGATATCTAGCGTACGAAAAGTTACTGGCTGATCAGGAGCGGCATCTAACACATCTTTGTAAAATCGGCGCTGCTCTTCCATCCTTGGGAAACGAGGCGCAAGCATAAATTGCAACTCAGTGCGAAAAAGCCCGATCGAGCCAGCGCCGGTTTCTGCCAGATGCGGCATATCAATCGCGAGACCTGCGTTCATGTGCAGTTTGATTTCGACGCCATCTTTCGTGATAGCGGGCACATCGCGCAATCGTGCATATTGCTCCTGGCGTCGCGCTCTCAGTCGTGCTTTTTCAGCATAAGCGCTTTGAACGTCAGGTTGCGGACGAACATGCGCTTCGCCCGTGGACCCGTCGATAATGATTGGATCGCCCGTATCGACAATATCGATGATGCCAGATACTGGCCCAACTGTCGGGATGCCGAGCGCCCGCGCAACAATTGCAACATGGCTCGTTGGTCCGCCCTCTTCAAGAACGAGACCCCGCAAGCGTTTTGGATCATAATCCAGCAAGGCTGCTGGACCCATTGTGCGTGCAACAATAATAGCATTATCCGGCATGCTGCTGCGATCGGCAACATAGCTTTGGCCAGTTAATTGGTGCAAAAGACGATTAGCGATGTCGTCAAGATCATGCAGTCGATCGCGAAGATAAGGATCTGTTTGACGTTGCATGCGTGCGCGCGCATCATTTTGGACTCGTTCGACAGCTGCTTCCGCTGTCAGGCCGGACATGACTGCTTCTTGGAGACGACGCACCCATCCGCGGTCATTGGCGACCATGCGCACGGTTTCTAAGACATCACGATGCTCTCCTGCGCCCATGCGATCGCCATGGGCGACGAGCTCGTCAATCGTAACGCGCATTGCATCGATTGCTTGTTCAAGGCGCGCCAGTTCGCCAGAAATATCCTCAGCGATAAGTTGCTTTACAACAACGCGCGGTTCATGCAGCAGCACATGTCCAAGGCCAATGCCTTCAACAATTGGCGCGCCTTTAAGCGATGCAGGTCGATAAAGCGCAAGATCGCGGAAATCTTGAATTGCTTGCAGCTCGCCAGAAGCGATGAGTTCCGCCAGCAACATCGCCGTAGTTTGAAGCGCTTCGATTTCTTCTTCAGAGTAAACGCGTCGAACCTTATTTTGTACGACCAATACGCCAAGCGTATTGCCGCCGCGCAAGATCGGCACGCCAAGGAAGGAATGATAGGCTTCTTCGCCCGTCTCTGGTTTGTACGAAAAGGCCGGATGGTCCTGCGCTTCCGACAGCGCGAGCGGTTCAGCGCTTTTAGCGATTAAGCCGACAAGGCCTTCGCCTGTATGCATGGTTGTCAGATGAACGGCTTCGCGATTGAGGCCCTCGGTTGCGTATAATTCCAGACGTTGATCTGCGCGTAGAACGTACACAGAACAGACTTCCGCCACCATATTTGCGGCGATTTGGATCACAATTTTATCCAGACGCGTTTGTGCGCTCACCGACTCTGCGCTGATTTCGCGCAGGCGGCGGAGCAGAAGGCGGGGGCCGCCAAGAGCGCTACGCATCAACTTTGGTTCCTGTCCCTGTCTGGTTCGTGTTCTTATGGGGCTGCCTAGGGCCGTCAGGTCAAGACCTATTACAATAGTCTCTAGATTTCGACTTTATGACGCTCAGGGGTTATCAAAGATCGGACATATGTCAACAATCGATTATTTGATAAGCATCAAATAATCATGGTTAGTTCACATCTGTTCCGCTCTTCTATGATCCTGTTGCGCTGCGGCGCTCCAGGCGACGGCATGCTCTGGCAAACTCCATACCGTATTTTACCAAGAATTGATTCAACTTGCGGATCTAACCTGAAGCCACTAGTGAAAAAGCCGTATTCCCGGCATAGTTGCAGCTTGCCGGGGCGCGAGGAGCTCAAAGCTCAGGCCGTAGCTATACGGCCTAGGATTTAACGGGTTCGCGCCCCTCCATGACCGTCGCATCGCGGCGCGCATTCGAAGAAGAGTCTTTAGCCGAGAAGAGAATGTGCGTCTCAAAAATTTACTGATCGCTCTCCTTCTGTTGGTTGGTTTAGTATCTGCGGCTCAGGCCATGGAGTCGGTGCGCGTGCCGCAGGGCGCGCGCGCAATCGATCTCACGCATGTCGTGGAAAAACATTCTTCTCAGGGCGATCGACTGCAGGTTTCTACAGCGCCAGGACCAGATGGCATTGTTCGACGCATTGAAGTGGGGGCCAAAGAGGCTGGAAGCCAGCCAAATTGGATCGTTTTTGCCTTAACGAATGATACGGATGAGCAGATTGAACGATTGCTCGTTGCGCCACATTTTCGATTGCAAGGGTCAGGCGTCATTTGGCCAGATTTAGGCGAGACGCGCATCTCCGCCATTACAGCCAGCCAAGGTTTTCCGCCTGAAGCAGAAGATAGCGCTGATGCAGATGTCTTCCGGTTAACCCTAGATCCGGGAACGACCGTTACCTACATCGCAGAATTACGCGCGCCCAACTTACCACAACTCTATCTTTGGGAGCCTGACGCCTACAAAGATAAGGTGACAAGCCTTACGCTTTACAAAGGTATTGTGATTGGCATTGCCGGCTTATTAGCGCTGTTTCTCACGATCGTGTTTGTTGTGAAGGGCGCGGTAATTTTTCCAGCAGCAGCTGCGCTCGCTTGGGCAGTGCTTGCTTATGTTTGCGTTGATTTTGGTTTTTGGGAAAAAATATTTGGAACAGGACCGGATGCCGATCGAATATGGCGCGCTGGTTCAGAGACGGTGCTCTCTGCAACGCTTGTAGTTTTCCTATTTGCTTATCTCAATTTAAGTCGTTGGCATGTTCGCGCTTGGCATGTCGCAGCCGTATGGCTTTTCATCCTTGCGAGTTTAATCGGACTTGCCTTATTTGACGCGCCAGTCGCAGCTGGCGTTGCGCGCATTTCACTTGCGACAATTTCAGTAGTTGGTCTGATCTTGGTGCTCTATCTCGCTACGCATGGCTTTGATCGGGCGATTATGTTGATCCCGACTTGGTTCTTGCTTGTTGTCTGGGTCGCGGCGGCCGGCTTTGCTATAGCTGGCTGGATCACCAACGATCTCGTGTCGCCAGCGTTGATTGGCGGGCTTGTTCTCATCGTGATGCTTATTGGCTTCACCGTCATGCAGAATGCTTTTGCAACAGGCGGATTTTCTCACGGCGCAATCGGCGATGTAGAACGTAAAGCGCTTGCAATGACGGGCGCGAATGAAATTATTTTTGATTGGGATGTGCCCTCGGATCATATCTATGTCAGTCCAGATGCCGAAGTTGCGCTTGGATTGGATAGAGGTGGATTGGAAGGCGCTGCATCGTCCTGGCTGGAGCTGCTGCATCCGTTCGAACAGGATCGCTATCGAGCCTGTCTTGATACGCTATTAGAACAAAGACGCGGGCGAATTAATCAAGAGTTTCGTCTTCGATCTGCTGATGGTCATTATCTTTGTTATCGATTACGCGCGCGTCCTGTCGTTGGTCCAGACGGTGAAGTGATCCGCGTTGTCGGCACGCTTCTAGACGTTACAGATGAGCGTAATGCTCAAGAGCGTATGTTACAGGACTCAGTGCATGATAACCTCACAGGCTTGCCAAATCAGGAATTATACTCAGATCGTCTAGAGTCGGCGCTTGTACTAGCGCGCACACAAAAAGAAATCCGCCCAGCAGTAATTCTAATAGACGTTGACCGTTTCAAGCAGATAAACGAGCAAGTTGGCGTCGCTATGGGCGATAGTATTTTGCTGACAGTCGCTCATCGCTTGACGCGCGTTTTGCAACCTCAAGATACATTAGCAAGATTACGTGGCGATACATTTGCGATCATACTGATTTCAAATACGCAACCCGATCACGTTGCAACGCTCGCTGATTCAGTCAGAAAGTCACTGTCTACGCCAGTACGTTTTACAGATCGCGAGATTGCGCTTTTTGCCTCCATTGGCGTCTCTTTATATGATCAGCAGGTCCATCCAGGCGCCGAAGACATGATGGATGACGCTGAGATTGCGATGCGCCATGCAAAACGCGGCGGCGGTAATCGGATTGAGATCTTTCGCCCAGCGATGCGAACGCTCCGCACAGACCGTCAGACAATGGAAGCTGATCTGTCTCGCGCCCTTGAGCGGAATGAAATTAAAATTTTCTTTCATCCGATTGTTAGGCTCGAGGATCGGACAATCGCAGGTTTTGAAACGCTGTTGCGGTGGGATCATCCCCGCCTAGGGCGGTTAGAGCCCTCGCAATTTATGCCGCTTGCGGAACAGTCAGGATTAATTATTGATCTGGGCCTCTTTGCGCTTGAGAGAACAGCTCGAGAGCTCGCAGCCTGGCAGCGGGCCTTAGTTGTTGATCCCCCAATTTACGCCTCTGTGAATGTTTCATCCCGCCAGCTTCTTCGTCACGATCTTTTGCGCGATGTTAAGAGCGCGCTCATGCGAAATGACGTCATGAAGGGAAGCTTGAAGCTCGAACTGACGGAAAGTCTTGTGATGGAAAATCCAGAATTTGCAGCGCAGGTTCTGGAGCGTTTAAAAGAATTGGGCTCAGGTCTTTTACTCGATGAATTTGGTGTAGGCTATTCCTCGCTTTCTTTCCTCCAACGCTTTCCTTTTGACGCCGTTAAAATTGATCGCTCTCTAGTAAAGCCCAATAATAAAGCTGCGCGGCCGGTTATTTTGCGTTCAACAATCACACTTGCGCACAATCTTGGTTTAGATGTCGTAGCGGAGGGAGCTGAGACAGAGTCCGACGCCATAGAACTCTATCAATTAGGATGTGGCTACGCTCAGGGGCATGCCTTCGGGCGACCGATTAGCATTCAAGAAGCGCGCCGCTTGGTCGGAGCTGCGCCGGAAACAGCATAAGACTTATGAACGCGCGGTCAGTTGATCATTTGTCATCGATCGAGGCGCGAATTGAACATGCGCGCTTAACAGAAGAACTCTCAAAACATGATCAGCGTTACTATCAAGAGGATGCGCCGATCATATCAGACGCGCAATATGACGCGCTTCGGCGGCGATATGAGGCGCTAGAAAAATTATTCCCAGAACTCGTTACGGATCAATCTTTAACTCAAAAGGTTGGATCTAAACCAAGCGAGAAATTTGCAAAGATCAAGCATTCTATCCCGATGCTCTCTTTGGGTAATGTTTTTACCGATGATGATGTCTCTGATTTTGTCGCTCGCGTCCGTCGATTTCTTGGTCAAACGGAAAGTCAGCAAATCTGTTTTACAGCAGAACCAAAAATTGATGGCCTCTCCTGTTCTCTCCGCTACGAGCGAGGCATGTTTATCTCGGCAGCGACACGTGGTGATGGATTTGAAGGCGAGGATGTAACCGCTAATATTAAAACGTTGAAAGAAATTCCGCTGCACCTCACCGGCGCGCCGCCAGAAGTTCTTGAGGTGCGTGGCGAAATTTATATGACTCATGAAGATTTTCAGGCGCTTAATCTGCGTCAACAGTCTCAAAGTAAGGCGCTTTTTGCCAATCCACGGAATGCTGCTGCTGGTTCTTTACGCCAACTTGACGCAAAGATTACCGCAACGCGTCCGCTCCACTTCTTTGCTTATGCATGGGGCGCGGTAAGTCAGATGCCAGCGGCGACACAAGCAGGCGTTCTGGGGGCATTTAAGTCTTATAGTCTTCCTGTTAATCCCCTAACGCGGCTGTGTTGCACGCTTGAGGAGATGCTTGACCATTTCCAGTTCATTGAGTCTCAGCGTGCGACTCTTGGTTACGATATTGATGGCGTTGTCTATAAGGTCGACTCTATTGAACTACAAACCAGATTGGGTTTTGTCTCTCGCGCACCGCGTTGGGCAGTCGCGCATAAGTTTCCAGCAGAACAAGCCACGACAATTGTTCGAGATATTGAGATTCAGGTTGGACGCACAGGCGCGTTAACGCCTGTCGCTCGACTGGCGCCTGTTACAGTAGGTGGCGTTATTGTTTCCAATGCAACGTTGCATAATGAAGAAGAAATTAGTCGTAAGGACATTCGAATAGGCGATACAGTTGTTATTCAGCGCGCTGGGGATGTCATTCCTCAAATTGCTCATGTAGAATTCAGCAAGCGTCCAAAAAGCGCCAAACCTTTTAGCTTCCCTGATGTCTGCCCGCGTTGTGGGTCAGCGGCTTTGCGTGAGATTGATGAAAAAACTGGCGTTGCCGATGTGGTGCGACGATGTACTGGATCTCTTGTTTGCCCTGCGCAGGCAATAGAGCGACTAAAGCATTTCTGCTCTAGGAACGCTTTTGATATCGAAGGACTTGGCGATAAGCAGATAGAGTATTTCTATCAAGAAGGGTTAATTGAAACAGCAGCGGATATTTTCACCCTAGAAGAAAGAGATCGAGAAAGTTTAACTAAAATTAAGAATAGAGAAGGTTTCGGAGAAACCTCGGTAAGAAATCTTTTTCACGCAATTAACGTGCGACGCAAAATAGAAATTAATCGATTTATCTATGCTTTGGGCATTCGTCATATTGGCGAAACAAATGCCAGACGTCTTGCCCGCCATTTTATAGATTTTGAAACTTTACGTCTAACAGCATCTCTTGCGAAACCTGATACGCCAGAGCGGGCGCGGATCGATACTATTGATGGCGTCGGGCCAGTTGTCGCAGAAGCGCTGCATGATTTTTTTTCTGAACCGCATAACTCGCGCGCTTTGGACGCTTTATTAAAAGAAGTTAAGCTTGAGCCTATGCCAGCAGTCGCGACGATGTCTGCCGTATCAGGCAAAACAGTTGTCTTTACTGGAGCTCTAGAGAGACTGACCCGCGAAGAGGCTAAAGCTCAAGCGGAGCGTTTCGGCGCAAAAGTCGCTGGGTCGGTATCAAAAAAGACCGATCTTCTGGTTGCGGGTCCAGGGGCGGGTTCTAAGCTTACGACAGCGCAAGCGCTCGGCGTCGAAGTAATTTCAGAAGATGAGTGGTTTAAAAGAACACAACAAAACTAAGGCAGTCTCTTAAACAGCCTTCGCTCCTGGCGTCTCATTGTTTCGGTAGGCTGTGCCAAAGACGTAATCCCACCAAATGGCGTGTACGCCAAATCCTTTTTCGGCATCCCGAAAATGATGAAGCATATGAAGTCTTTTAACTAGTTTTCCGAGCTCTGACGTTGGCTGACTATGATGGGTCCAGTAGTGAACACAATCATAAATCACATAGCCAATGATAAACCCGGCAAGCGCTGACCACATAAATGGCGCACCAAAAATAAGATAGATAATCGACATAGCGATCAACATAATCGGCCCTGAGAGTAAGGGGGGCATCACTAGGCGAAGCGGATCATTCGGGTAGACGTGATGTACGCCGTGAATAAGAAACTGAAATTGCGGTCCCAAACCAAATGGTAGGGGAAAAATGGTATGAAAAAGAAACCGATGGCCAAAATATTCGGTCAGCGTCCATCCTATATAACCAAGAAAAACGCCTAGCAGCGTCAACGGCACGCTAACGAGCGTTAGAGAATAAAAAATAAGCCCCAAAAAAATTGGCGTATAAATTATTACCGGCGTGAGATGGTGTACGCGCGAGAGTTTATCCAGCAGGTTATTCTTAAACAGACGCGGTGACGCATCAAGAGATTCTATCGGCTTCTGCATGTGATGGTCAGACATTGGTTACTCCGCTGGCGAAATAGAGGTCGCCGAACGATCGGCGGCGAGCGTCACATTTTCAGAACGCGTGCTGAGCGAATAGCTTGGATCAAAGATAAAAGTGACAAGTAATGCGAACCAAGAGCGATGACAGGTTAGCGTGTTATAAAACTCTGGAGCCATTACCGTTAATTGCGGCAGTCGGGTCCAAGGAATTTCATGAAAATCATGATGTTCATTATGATAGCCAATATTTAACGCCAATGTATTGAGCGGGCCATAATAGTCAAATGTCCCTTGATTTGGCGCAAATGCAAAATGCTCTTGTAACCATCTGGCGCTTAAGGGATGAAGCCCGCCAACAGAAAACCAAAAAGAGAAAAAGAGATAAAGGAGGCCGTTGGGACCCAAAGCAATCAAAACAAACAGATCAAAAACTATAATTACGGCTGCGTTAATGTAAGTCCACTGTCCCCAAATCGGTACAGTTCCTTTTAAGCGATTTAGTCGGGCCAACTGAATGGCGGGAAAGGCGAAAAGCCATGCCGCCTTCCGCCATGTGCTATTGCCGACCCAGTCCACTTCCCATTGACTTGGTATATCCGCATCATAGTCATAGGCGGAAAGATGAGAATGATGTTTGATATGATAACAGCGAAAGCCCATCGCGGTTGGGAAAGCATTGGATAGATCGGCAAGGATCGCTGTCCACTTATTAGCAAGTGGATTATCAAAAACACAATTATGGATCGCGTCGTGGATGATGACAAAATTGGCGTGATTGGCGAAAGCGCCTACGCAGATTGCTAAAACCAGCGAGAGCCACCAATAATCTAGTCCCAGATATCCCATTAAAGCCGCAAGTGTCAGTTGTAGCGCAAAAATACCGACAGCAATTTTAAATGTGAGCGGATCTTTGCCGAATAGTTTCTGTACTTGAGGGTATTTTTCCAAGATCAGGCGACGGCGCTCAACATGGGAGCGATCTGCGCCAGTAGAGGTTACCGAAATGCCGCTCATGCCCATGCGTCCTGTATCTTTGATGGATTGACGTCGTCGCCGTCTGATTTACTGACAAGAAACTTCTCGTAGATACGGTGGATTTTATCTATTTTTCCGCCAAACATTTCTATCGGTCGCCGCATCGACATATTGTCTTCCAGAACCCAGCCCGCCTCAAGTTGTTGGATCGACATGGAAGCCCCGCGGCGCTTCATTTCTTCAAACATCGACATCAAAATAGCTCCGCCCGTGGCGCTATTTTGGAGAGCTTTTCTCGTGCCCAAGAGCACGATCCGCGCAGATTTGAATTTATGGCTACGCATACGAGAAATAATGCGGGTCAGGCCGAAAGGGAAGAGCCGCCCTTGGAGATCTGAGAAGATTTCAAATAGATTGGGCAAAGCGATGACAAAGGATTGAGGTTTGCCATCAAGCTCTGCGACAATGCCGAAATCAGGAGGCATAACAAATTTCAGCGCATCTGCGGTTGAGTCAAATTCAGCTTTTGTAAAAGGCACATAGCCCCAATTCCCGCGCCAACTGTCGTTAAATAATTCCTCAAGAATCGGCGTTTCTTTTGTTTTTATCTCAGCCATGTTGAGAGGGCGCAGATTGAGGCGCTCTCGCCATTCCTTGCGGCTAGACACTCTTGGTTTTTCATCAAGGTCATGTTCCGCGACAGTAATTTTATATGAAATGAGATCTCGCGCTTTGGCGTAGCCAAGCGCGTCCAAATGTTGTGAGAGATAAGGCGGATGCCACGGCATGAAAATCATCGGCGTAGCGTCGAACCCTTGCACAAGCACGCCGCACTCTCCGTTTATTGTGGGCGAAAAAGGTCCGGTAACGCGATCGGCGCCTTTTTCTCGCAGCCAATTCTCGGCCGCGGTCAATAAAGCATGCATAACATCGATATCGTCAATGACATCTAATGCGCCAAATTGACACGCACTGGCTCCAATTGGCGCAATACCTGTTTTATAAATGTGTGCGCTAATGCGTCCGACCCATTGACCATTGCTGCGGGCTAGAAATTTTTGCTCTTCAACGAGTTTATAATGCGGGTTCAGTCGATGTGAAAAAAGCGTCCAGCGTTCAAGATCGATTGGCGGCGAAAAGCCCTGCATATCTTTGTAGAGAAGGCGAGGCAGTCTGCAAAAGCTCGCAAAGCGTCCTAAACTATTAACGGGAAGAATATCGACCTGCGTCATATTTTTAGTCCTAGCGGGCCTGAGCCATTGCTAAAATCCCTAAAGCGACGCGGAAGTCGTTTCGATTTCGGGAGAGACTGATTTTCTGACGGATCCAGCCATCGCGGCGGCAACGATTCTTTGCGCCTCTTCACTAACCGGCGGAATCTGTTTCAAGCAATGAATAACCCCGCGGATTTCGGCTTCGGTGTGATTTGCTGAAAAGAAGAAGCGCAGGCGCGGTCCATCTTTAGGCACGCCGATTCTAACAACCGGCGGAACATAATAACCCTCCTCGAGAAGGTGTTGAGCGGCCCACATCGTTTCGATATCGCTATCGAAAAGAATTGGCACAACGCCGCGACCAATTGCAGGTCCGGTAGAAAAGCCTTGCTCATGCGCAACTTTACGAAAGAGTTCGGCGTTAGCAGCAAGTTTTTCGATGCGCCAGGTTTCTTCTTGCATCAATTTTAACGCCGTACGCGCGGCGGTAAGGATGACGGGCGATAGACCTACGCTATAGACGAAGCCGGGCAGAGTAAAACGAAAGTAATCGATGATGCTTTTTTTCGCGCAAACATAACCGCCACAGGTCGCCAATGATTTTGATAATGTGCCAACGACAAGATCAATGCGTCCAGCGTCGACGCCTTGATGTTCTGCAAGGCCTCTGCCTGTCGCCCCCAGCACGCCAAGAGAATGCGCTTCATCGACAAGCAGCCAAACGCCGTAACGATCGCGAATATCTAACAATCTAGGCAGATCAGCCGTATCTCCGTCCATGCTATAGACGCCTTCGACAACGATCAAAACGTTGCGATAGTCTTCGCGTTTTTTGTGTAAGAGATGTTCGAGATGATCAAGATCATTGTGCCGAAATTTAATTACCTCAGCTACAGCGCCGTCCGTTCCTGCAACAATACTGTTGTGGGCTAGTTCATCGATAAAAATGGCGTCCTTTTTGCCATTCATCAGCCAGGAAATTGTTGTGACGTTCGCAAGGTAGCCGGAAACAAGCGTTAGCGCGCTTTCCATGCCAATGAATTTAGCGATCTCTGCTTCAAACTGTTTATGTGTCGATCGCTCGCCGCCGACGAGTCGTGACGCAAGCGCGCCGATCCCAAGATCATCGATCTCGCGTTTTGCTTCCGCTTTAATCAAGGGATGACTGGCGAGACCAAGATAATCATAATTGGCGAAGCTAACGAGATTTTTACCCTGCTTAGACAGCTCAGCGCGCAATTTATCCAGCTGAGCGAAAAAAGGATCGTTCAGTTCCAAAAGGGCGCTGCCAGCAAGTCTGAATCGTCGCGTGGCGAAATCGGAAAGGCTTTTATGTCTTGTCACTGAATGTGTAATCCCCGATTGGTCGAGCGCTGCTTGGCGTCCACAATAGGATAAACCGCGCCAAGATACTGCGGCGCCCAAGGAATCATCGTGTTGCTTACCATTCCCTCAGCGGGGATGCCAGTATGAGACGGGCCTTTAGGGGGCCTATAGCGCTCAGCCGCAGCTTTCTCTATTGGGTTTTTATATGAACATTTCGCCCTCGACGCCATCTTGCGCTCCTACTGGCAGCTCGCGGCCCTTGCGCCTATGTGTCGAAGGCCTGTCCGTACAGCGCGCCGGACGCCGCATAATTGATAATATTGGCTTCAAGCTGACGGAAGGCGAGGCCTTAGTTGTCTGCGGGCGGAATGGCGCTGGGAAATCAACACTCTTGCGCGCCCTTGCTGGTTTGTTGCCGACGACCCAGGGAGTTATCAGTCTGAACAGGGGCGTCTTAGAGGTCGAGTTAGCGCAAAATACCCATTACCTCGCGCATGCGGATGGGATGAAATTAGCCCTCAGTGTCGAAGAAAACTTAAATTTTTGGGCCAATTATCTTGCCGGCCCCTCTCATCCGCGCAGTCAGTCTATTCCTCAAGCCCTCTCAATCCTGGGGCTAACGCATGCCCTGCGCGCCCCTATTGGCGCGTTGTCAGCCGGTCAAAAACGCCGCGCCGCACTGGCGCGTCTTCTTGTCGTCTATCGTCCGCTCTGGTTGCTCGACGAGCCGATGACCGCTCTAGATCAAGTCTCCCGCACAAGACTTGCGCAAGCCATGCGCGCGCATTGCGCTGAGGGCGGAATCATTGTTGTAGCGACACATGAGCCGTTAGGGTTTGTGACGACACGGGAACTCGCGCTATGACGCCTGCGTCGACCTCGCCGCTTTGGGCCCTTTTTCTTCGCGAGTGGCGTGTGGCGCGGCGCATCGGCGGCTCAGGAGCAATGGGCGTTGTTTTTTTTCTAACATTCGTAACGCTTGTACCTTTTGCG
>Ga0194120_10005023_pt1 | contig 19810 bp, 16 predicted proteins | sample TA2MahCa65mmetaG_FD_148642 | JGI IMG/M metagenome (GOLD analysis project Ga0194120, IMG submission 148642) | Freshwater microbial communities from Lake Tanganyika, Tanzania - TA2015019 Mahale Deep Cast 65m | ecosystem: Environmental > Aquatic > Freshwater > Lake | place: Tanzania: Lake... | reverse complement strand
GCGCGATCAGCCCGCGTGCTCGTCGGATCAACCCGAACGGGCACGATTGCTGCTTGTGGTCTGACGCAACGCGCGACCGGCAGCGGTCGTCACGCTCTTGACGCGGCGAGTCGAGCCGTGTAGAGTGAGAAGAGACCGTCCGGTTCGCGGCGGTACCTGACGACGTGTTAGGAGGCACGCTCATGGCGGGACAGGGCAGAACCAGCTTCGCATTCACCGTATCCCTCATCCTCCACGGGATCGCGGCAGTGGTCTTGACGCTCTACATCCTCGTAGAGAAGCAGATCATCCCGAACCCGTTCGCAGCGGAGTTCGTGACTCCGCCGCCGCCGCCCAAGCCGACGGTGCGTAAGCCCGAGATCAAACAGATTCCCAAGCCTGTCGTCATCACCGATCAGCCGGTGGTGCAGGTGCAGCAGGTGCAGACCCGTGTCACCACCGCCGCGTTCGTGAAGACCGCGAACGTCCGTTCCGACACGGTTCTCGAGTTCGCGCCCAAGTCCGTCCAGATCAACGCTCCGGTGAATCCGGCAGCGCCGCGCGTGATCAACCCGAACATCGCCGTGCCGCAGGTCGTCACGACAGCGAACCTGCCCGTCTCGGACAGCCCCGAAGCCCTCGCCTATTCGGCTCCGGTCGCCGGAGCGGGCATCGGCACGGGTCCGAGCATCGGGCGCGCGGTTGTCGGCGGCGGCTTGTCGGTGGGTCGCGGCATCCAGGGCGGCAAGCTCGCAGGTATCTCGCTCGTGGAGAAGGTCAACGCGACGATCGACGGCATCGGCGATATGGCGCAGTCGCTGACGATCGGCGCGGTGGACGTGCTCCCGTTGCCCAAGGGCGAGCCGGGCGGTCGTGTCGTGGGCCGGGGCAAGGACATCAAGGGCGTGTTCCGCCTCGTCCGCGTGAAGCACAACCTGTCCGACTGGTGGGCTGACTCGTCCTCGCTGAACGCGCTGGCGAAGTGGCTCAACGAGAAGACGCAGATCAAGACCGACATGAACGTAGAAGGCGGCGCGGTTTCGCTGAACGACGCGAACCTGATGAAGTCGCCCCTTCTGTGGATGACCGGTCACGATCCAGCCCTCGTTCAGTCGCAGAGCCTCGCCCGAAGCAGCAGCGGCGGCGGCGGCGGCAAGTTGGACAACAAACTGTCCGACTCCGAAGCGGCGAACCTGCGGCAGTACCTGGTCGACAAGCAGGGCTTGCTCGTGTTCGACGACTGCGGCGTCAACGCGCCCGCTCAGGCGATGATCAAGATCTTCCAGGCGCAGATGCGCGTGGTGATGCCGGAATACGGCATCGAGCGGCTCCCCAACGACCACGAGATCTACCGCAACTTCTACGAGATCGGTGGTCCTCCGGTCGGGTTCGACATCTTCTGGTGGGGAACGCGCCCGCCGAAGCGGAACTTCCTTGAGGGCATCTCGGTCGGCGACAAGCTCGTCGCCATGATGATCCGTCGCGACTACATGTGTGCGATGGAAGCCGTCAACCTACCGACGCGGTCGGTGAACTACTCTCCGGGCGTCTACCGTTGGGCGACCAACGTGGTGGTCTACTCGCTGACGCACGGGAACATCTCCGACTACAAGGACTACGTCCCCGAGGATACGCTGGCGAAGCAGGCGGCTCCGACGGCGGTTCCGCAGTCGACCCGCATCAGCGCGACGCCCATCCCGATCGAGGAATAGGGTCCGGATCGAGGATCCGCTACCAACGCGTCAGGTACAGAAAGGCTGCCTTCGGGCAGCCTTTCTTCGTCCTGCGCACGGACGGTGCACGTATACCAGGGCTGTTTCATGAACGAGTCTCGCCGCCTGCTGCGCAGGTCCAACACTACCTGTCATTCCCGCGAGCCCCGCCTTCGCGGGGCCAGGAAGCGGGAATCCAGGCTCTGGGCTCCCGCTTTCGCGGAAGCGACGGCGATAGAGGGTCAGCGCGTCGACGGATGCCGCAGCGCGCGGGCATCAGCCGGTTGCCTGGGGTGCAGAAGTGCGAGGCGAGGTGTGCTCATGAAACAGCCCTGGCACGTATACCCGCTGCCTTGAGCGGTCGCACACGGGGCGCTATGATGCGAAGGCTGGCATCGACGCGCGGGGTATGGAGGAGGTCCCATGGTCCAGACTGGCTACCTGCTGATCACGGATATCACCGGGTACACGCAGTTTCTGACCGAATCAGAGCTCGAACACGCCCACCAGATTCTTCAGGAGCTCATGCGCGAGCTGCTGCGCGAGATGCGGTCTCCGCTTCGGGTCTCGAACTACCAGGGCGACGCGGTGCTGGCTTACGCCCGACGCGATGATATTATCCAAGGTCAGACGCTGCTCGACACCGTGGAGGGCATCTACGGCGGGTTCGCCGAGGCGCGTGATCTCATCCACCGGAACACGCGATGCACGTGCACGGCGTGCCAAAACACCCCCACGCTCGACCTCAAGGCGTTCGTGCACATGGGCTCGTACATCGCCCAGCGGGTCGGCGACCACGAGGAGCTCAGCGGGCCCGACGTCATTCTCGCGCATCGCCTCATGAAGAACACAATCCGCGAAAGCACTGGCGTCCGGGCGTACGCGTCGTTCACGTCTGCCGCCCTCGACGCGATGGATCTCCCATCGTGGCGTCAGGGACTCATCGCGCACCGGGAGACGTACGAGCATGTCGGTGTCGTCGAGATGGGAGTTCACGACCTATCCGCCGCATGGCAGGCGCGCCTGGCGCAGCGGCACGTCACTGTCGATCGCGGTCAGGGGGTCCTGACATTCCGCGCCAAACTGCCCGTGCCGCCGTCCGTGGCATGGGACCTGGCTACGAATCCGGCTCGGAAGCGCGTCTGGTTGGGCATGTCCGATGTGCGCCACGATGCCACGAACGGACGGCTGGTCGGTCTGGGCACGACGTTCCACTGCGCCCACGACATCGGCGAGTTCGCCGAACGGATCGTTGGCTGGAAGCCATTCGAGTTCGTCACGTTCGACTCGACGGCGTTCAACGGCGTGCGCTACGTGGAGACCTTCCGACTGACCCCGGACGGCGACGGCACTCGCATCGACCTGCTCGTTCGTATCAAGCCTGCCGCCGGTCTCATTGCGCGCTTCCTGGAGCGCAAGCGGCGGGACGAGCTCGCCAACGTGCTGACCATGGCGCTCTCAGCAGGAATGGCAGGCATCGAGCAGATGGCTGCCGAGCACCGCGACGACGGTCAAGATACGCACGCGACTGTGAGCTCCTGAGTGCTGGGCAAGCCAGGTCTCGCGCTCCTGTCCTTGTCTGGCAAGCGCGCGGACGGACGTGTTGACCCGATTCGCACGGGAATCCTGCACATCCTGACTGCGATCCTGCTGTCAGCGACCGCGAGCGCGATGCCGATTGTGTCCGGGGGGCAGCCTCGCATAGTCGTGCAGGTCGGCACGGCGGCGTCTCCCATCGAGCGGCACGCGGCAACGATGCTTTCCGACTTCGTTTGGGGAGCCTCAGGAGGGCGCGTCGTCGTCGAGGCAGGTTCCGCTGCGATTGCCCGAAGCGGCACGGTCGTCATCGGCACTCCCGTTTCCCATCCGCTCATCGCGCAGCTCTCCGCCGACCACCATGTCAGCCTAGATGGCCTCGGCGCGGAGGGATATCACGTCCGAGACTTACGCCTCGCCAACGGAGAGATCGTCGTCGTGGCGGGGAACGAACCTCGCGGTGCGCTCTACGGGGTAATCGCCCTGATGGAAGCGCTGACTTCCCGACACGTCCAGATGGAACCGGTAGACCTCGAGTTCCGCGTGACAGATGTACGTGATCTGACGAGCGACGGGCTGAACCTGCGTTCCTCACCGTACTACCCCGTGCGAATGACCATCGATGCGGACTCGCCAGAATGGCTGGCGCGCCACCGTGTCAATGTCAGCGGCGCAGAGGGCGTCTGGACTGGAACCGGGATCGACGACGGGATCGGGGCGGCGGTTCAGTACGTGTTCGGCTTCGACGAGTTCCAGGATGTCAGCGTCGCACGCCGTCTGACGCTCATACAAGAGCTGCGAGCCAGGTCGCAATCGCTCGCCGAGAAAGGGATCGACTCCTATCTCTTCATGTATCTGACCGGCGAGCCGACGAAGGCGCTGATCGAGGCTCGTCCGGATCTGTTGGGGCCCGAAGTCGCCTATCCGGCGTCGAGGAACGGGAGATCCTATCGCCCCTTCTGCTGGTCCAACCCGGACACCGTCGCGTTCTTCGTCGACCTTATCCGCGAGATCATGCGCGCGCATCCTGACCTGACGGGCTTGCACCTGCGCGCCTGGGGAAGCGAGACGCGCGCGTGCGAATGCCCGGAGTGCGGAGGCGCTGGGCTCCAGGGACAGGAACGGCTCTGGAGCCTCGTCGACGAGATCATCCGCTCGGCGAGGAGCGTGCGCCCTGGAACACGCTTCATCCTGTCGGGGTATGAGGGCGAATGGCTTCGCGATCCAGATCGCCGCCATCTGCGGTCGCTGCCTAGCGGGACGATCATCCTGCAGAAGTGGGGCATCGACGGCGAACCCACAGGCGATCCCGAGCTCCCACGAGGGCTCCTGGGCGACGTGGTGTCAGCAGGGCATCACCTGGTTGTCATCTCGCACGATGTTGAGGAAGTTCAGCCGCTGTGGATGGTCGAAGCCAGCCTGTTTACCCTCGGCGTTCTGCGTTTCTCGCTGGATGCCAGCGTCCCTCGATTGGGCGGTTTCACGCTTCAGGGCTCCGACTCCATCGGCGATCTCGATCGCCGTCTTGCAGCGCGGCTTAACTGGAACCCCTCACCGGTCGAGTACCAGCTCCTTCCGAACGCGCTGCGCTTTCTACACGGCGAACAGGCGGGGACGGCGCTTCTGCGGGCGCTTATCTCGAACGGCGCTGTCCTTTCGAACTTTTTCTCGGACTACGCCGGCATATCGTCGCTGACCGGAGCATACGGCGAGGGATCGCGCGGCTTCGCGACACGCCTATGGGACCTATTCGGCGACCGCGCGGTGCGCGATATTCTCAACCTGCCCGATGCCGATGCCGTGCAGTACGCTCTCGACCGACTGTCGGCGCTCCGGTCGGCACAGGACGAAGCGACGGCATACGCGCGCGAAGCCTATGTCGTCACGACCCAACGCGACGCAGGGGTCGATGACGTCTGGCATCTCATGGAAGCGTGGTCGGCGCTGTTCGCGTCCCGTTGGTCGCTGATCGAGGCGATGCGTTTGGCTCGAGTCGGCGCCCAGACGAGTACCGTCGAGGAAGCCCTGCGATCAGCGATCTCTGAAATGAGGCGGGTGCGGGAACAGCTTGACGGCGTCGCCAGCTACGGCGCACTCATTCATGCGAACGCCGGGGAGACGAAGGCGCTCGTCCTGTCGCGGATTGACGCAGACATCGCGCGCATGGAGTCGTTGACTGCCGCAGGGCTCCGCCAGGACGATCCAGGCGGCGTCGACGATCCAGCGTTGGACCAGGGGCGGTTCGCGTTGCTCGATGTCCGGGTCGATGCCGGTCGCAGCGTGCCAGGCGAGGCAGTCGTTGCCTTTCGGCTCACGCACGATGCCGATGCCGTGGAGCTGGACGTGTTCAGCCTAGGTGGGGCGCGCGTCGCGCACGTGCTGCGGAGAGACATGCGACGCGGCGCCGGGAGGGTGCGGTGGGACGGACGTGGTTCCACTGGGGAACCGGTCGCCCGAACGCTCTACGTGTTTCGGTTGACGGCTCGACGTGGCGAGGAACGGCTGGACGCCCTGGGACGGCTCGTGCTCCAGCCATGATGCCGGAGCGGGGCAGGGCACGAGGCACGCGCCCCGTGCCCTGCGTCGTCCCGAGACCTAGCGCGATGTCTTCAGAGTCGCCCAAGTGGAGGCGGACTTTCCGCCGGGAGAGACTGCAAGCAACGTCGGGATACCCGATGCGCGGATGTCATCGAGCTCCGCGAGGCTGAGCGCCTTGTTGAAGACGGCGACCTCATCCACCTTTCCCGGTATGGGCATCAGGTTCGTCTGAGCCAGCCCGATGCGGAAGGTCTGAGGGATCTTGTCCATCGCGCCGCCGCCGGGCGTCGTCGCGTCGAGCTTGCCGTCCACGTACTGGATGACATCCTTCCCGTCGTACACGCCAGCGACGAAGTGCCATTCGTTCAGCTTGGGCGTCTCCTTCTGGATCCCTCGAGTCCCCTTCCAGCCGCCGAAGTGACACCATATCTCGACCTTGCCGGCAGTCCATTGCATCGTGTATCCGCCGGCATTCGCTGGATTGCGCCGACCCCACAGGTTCGAGTCGCCGGGCGCTTCGGTCGGATAGATCCAGCCGAGAAGCGTGATCGCCTTGGTGATGTCCAGTTGGGGGATGTCGGGGAACTCGACGTAGCTGCCGGCGACGAGCTGGATGCCGCCGCCCAGCTTGCCGTCCTTCACCCACTTCAGGTCGCCGGTGACCGCGCCGGATGCCCCGGTCGCGCTCTTGTCCCCGACCTTGGCTCCCGCGCCTTCTTCGAACGGCACGTAGAGCACCATGCTGTCGAAATCGATGCCACGCGCCACCGACGCAACGACGATCAAGGCGCACACACTCAGTAGAAGTCGCCTCATGGTTGTCTCCTCTTCGCTGGCTCCGCAGCCGTTGCCGATTCACCATCCACGGTGCATCGCTTCGGCGTACAGCGCAACCTGCGCGGACGACGGACACGCTCAGGATATGGTCAGTTGCTCGCGCTCGATATCGTCGGTATCAGCCGTGCCGATGGCGAGCTCCGCAGCGCGTCGGATATAGCCCGTCTCGCGAGTGATCGTCTTCAGCCGTGACTCCGGCTGAGCCTGACGACGCGCGTTCAGCGCTTCGAGCAGAACGGTATCGAGCGCCACCGGATCGCGCGACATGTAGAGGCGGTTCGCATCCCAGTGCCATACGGGATCGTAACCCGGGCCCGTCGAGTACGCACCCGACAAGGCGTCCACGATGGTGACGGCGTGTTTGCCGCGGAGCGCGCTCTGGGTCCAGATGTCGGCGATCACGGGAACGCCGTCGCCGTTCGTCGCGTGGAACCGCGCCGTGTTGCTGACCGATCCCAACGCGAGCGACGACAACGCGCCGCTCAACCCGACGATGGGGTGCGACTTGAGCACAGGCAACGAGACGATGCGCGTCGCCCGTTTGGTCAGCACGTTGCTGTAGTGTGACAGCGTGCCGTGAGCATCGCGGCGAGCCGCAAGGTCCTCGTCCGTCTCGACGTACAGCGCTTCGTCGTATCCGTCGACCGATATCTGCGACGCTTCGCCCTCGGATGCGACGAGCGTTCCGACGGGGTCGCCGAACCCACGTTCCGGCGCTGGCTTCCCGCTGTACGCGAATCGCGCCAAATGGGGCGCGAAGCGATCCCAGACGAAGATGTTCTGCGGCGGCACATCGGCTCCGACCAGCGACCGGATCACCTCGTCGATCAAGGCATGGTGAGTCGACAGACCGGGCACCGTGACGCTCGCCTTGATCGCGACGACGTCATTGGGCGCGACGAGCATCTTCCAACCCGTGTCCGCTGTCCGCTTGCCCGTCAAAGCACGGATCCCGTCGTCCACCATCGCTCTCAGCACCGAACCATCGACGAGGTGTTCCCGCTGCACCGTCTCCGACTGCACCTCGACAACTCGAGCCGGAGGCTTCTGCGCCAGAACCGACTCGCGCCTGAGCCACAGGGCTCCGCTCGCCGCGCCCAGGGCGCTCAGTCGCAGGAATTCGCGTCGACTCGGTTCCGATGTCGTCATCGCGCCAGAACCGTACCCTTCTCACCGACGATCCACGCGCGTTTGCCTCTGACGGCGATATCGAGCAGGTTCGGCAGCGTCGTCTCACCGTCACTCGGAAACGGGCTGAGCTCCCATGTATCGCCGCCGTCGCGCGTGCGCAGCAACGTGCCCTTCTCGCCCGCGATCCACCCCTCTTGCTCGTTCAGGAACGCGATAGCGTGAAGCGTCTGGGGTACTGGGCTCGCCTGCGGCGTCCAACGCACACCACCGTTGGTTGTGCGCAGGATCGTGCCCTCTCGTCCGACAGCCCATCCTCGGCGCGCGTCGAGGAACGCCACGTCATAGAGCGGCGTCTCGCCCTCGACCTCCACCATGCTCCACTGCTCGCCGCCGTTGTTCGTGATGAGGATCCGCGCGTTGTCGCCGACGGCGCACCCGTGCGATTCGTCCGCAAATGCGACGCTCCAGAGATGGTCGTCGTTGCGGTGCTGGGTCTCCCATGCGCCGCCGCCGTTGTCGGTCCGGGCGATGGACCCGAAACCGCCGACGGTCCAACCGCGCGTGCGGTCGAGGAAGCGCATGCCGAGGATGCCCGATTTGGACCCGGTGTCCTGACGCCGCCACGTCGAGCCACCGTCCGTTGTGATGAAGAACGTCCCCTGAGAACCGCCAGCCCAACCGATCCGCTCGTCCGCGAACTCGACCGTGTTGAGCACCAGCGACGCGCCGTCGGATGCCGACGCCTGTTGCGCAGACCAGGTCTTGCCGCCATCGCGCGACGCGAGGATCACGCCGCCGTTTCCGACCGCCCATCCGAGCTTGTCGCTTGCGAACGACACGCCCATCAGATGGGGAGCGCCGTCGACGGTCACGCGCCGCCAGCCTTCTAGCTTGTCTCGCCGGCAGCCTGCCGCCGCTACAGCGAGTCCGACGACGATCACGCAGAGCGCGACACGGTTCCAGAGGCGGCGCATCGTCAGAGGCTCCTCCTCGGTCGATCTCCTACAAGGCGCTCAGTTTCGCGTGCTGGTCAGCCGCAACGAGTCCGTCGATCAGCGTGTCCAGATCGCCGTCCATCACTTCCATCAACTGGTAGATCGTGAGCCCGATCCGGTGGTCGGTGACTCGGCGCTCGTGGAAGTTGTAGGTTCGGACCTTCTCGCTCCGGTCGCCCGACCCGACCATCGAGCGGCGGGCTTCGGCGCGTTCGGTCTCTTTCTCGCGGAGCATCATATCGTACAACCGCGACCGCAGAACGACCATGGCTTTGGCTCGGTTCTTGATCTGCGACCGCTCGTCCTGGCAGGTGACGACGAGCCCGGTGGGGATGTGCGTCACGCGAACCGCTGAGTCGGTCGTGTTGACCCCTTGTCCGCCGGGCCCGCCGGAGCGATAGACATCGACCCGCACTTCGTCTGGAGCGATCGCGACGTCGATCTCCTCAGCCTCCGGCAGGACGGCGACCGTCACCGCAGACGTATGGATTCTGCCGCTCGCCTCAGTCTCGGGAACCCGCTGCACGCGATGAACGCCGCTCTCGAACTTCAAACGGCTGTAGACACGCGTGCCCGACACCGAGAAGATGACTTCCTTGTATCCTCCGATGGCGGTTTCGTTCAGTGACAGCAGCTCGGTCTTCCAGCCCTTCCGCTCTGCGTACCGTTGGTACATGCGGCAGAGCTCGGCGGCGAACAATGCAGCCTCATCCCCGCCGGTGCCCGACCGAATCTCGAAGATCGTGTTCTTTTCGTCGTTGGGGTCTTTCGGGATGAGCTGGATCCTGGCTGCCTGCTCCAGCTCGTCTCGACGCTGGGTCAGGGAGTCCGTTTCCTCGCGTGCCAGTTCGCGCAGTTCCTCGTCGTCCTCGAGCTCCAGCAGCTCTTCTGCGGACTTCAGGTCGTCCAGCACCTTCCGGTACTCGGTGTAGAGCGCGACCACAGGCTCGAGCTCGGCGCGGAGGCGACCCAACCGCTGCACTTCCGCCTGATCGCCGTACACATCGGGGCGACTGAGCGTCTCGTCCACCTCCCGCAGTTTGTCGGCGATGTCGGCGAGCTTCTCGATCATATCGAGCATTCGGAATCGTCCGTTCTAGGTCAGGTCTTGTCGTCGAGATGTCGCTGGCGGCGAACTTCGTATAGGGCGATGGACGCTGCGACGGCTGCGTTGAGCGATTCGGCGGAACCCGACATGGGGATCGACGCGTACTCGTCGATCACCGTGCGCACACCCTCCGCGATGCCGTCCTGTTCGCTGCCGATGACGAGCACTGTCGGTCGGGTGAAGTCGACGCTCGACAGCGTGCGCGCCGCTCCCGGATCGAGTCCGATGACTGCCAGCCCTGTCAGCGTGTTTCGAACCTGGTCGATCCAGCCAGTCCATGTCTGGGCGTCGGGCGTGGCAGTCATGGGCAGCGAGAACGCCGAGCCCATCGTCGCCCGCACCGTTCGCGGGTCAAACAGGTCCACGGCCGGCTCGATGATGATACCACAGGACGCCCCAAGCGCGTCCGCCGAGCGGATGATGGCTCCTAGGTTCCCGGGATTTCGCGGCCTGTCGAGCGTCAACGCCAGGCAGTCTTGGCGCACTGCCAGGTGATGCAGCTCCAATCGTCGCTGCTGGATCACCGCGACGATCTCCGTGTCTCCCCGGTCGCCCAACCTTCGGAGGATGTGGTCAGCCACTGGAACTCGAGCGTTCGGATCGCACGCTTCGACCAGAGCCTGCGCGCGCGGTGAACGCCGGGCGTCCGGGTAGTACAGAAGCTGCCGCACGAGCCAACCGGCTCGCACGGCTTCCGTGATCGCCTGGGCCCCGTGCGCGACGAACTCCCCTGCGGAGTCGCGGCAACGCCGCTTGGCTAGCAGCGACCGTACATGCTGAATCTTGGGGTTGGATCCGGACGTGATCATGCGCTCAGAACCGATCCCAGCACGGTAGGTGCCATTCCGCCCGTGCCGCCGCGAGGCACAACTTGGAACGGCTACAGACTAGTGCCCGCGACGTTTCGCCGTCAATCGGCAGCAGTGATTCTTTCTTGGGTACTGTCGATCACACCCCAAACCGTGATCGTCACACATTCACCTTCAGTCCCGCAGCCAAGACCAACCTACGCTGAGAGCCGGTCGCGATTGCCGCGCCGAGCTTTCCGATATATGATCGAAAGCTGGTGGCCATCGCTCGCGCCGGAGACGGCTGCGAGCACATGAAGGGGGTACGATGAACCGGGCTCCATGGCGTTGGCGCGCGATCGGTGTGTCGGCTCTTGCGCTGCTCCTACCATTCCTGGTCCTACAGGCAAGTGCAAGTGTAACTCGCACCGAATTCAGTAGCAGCAACCCTCCAGCGAAACTCGACGCAGTGCTGCGCACGCTGTCGCGAATGCGTCCTGGGATGGTTCCTGAGTTCGCCGAGACCGTCGCGCTGTACCCACGTTCCAACGGATACTCCGTTGGCGTCTTGATGGTTGGGCGCATGTCGCCTGTCGACATCAGGTCGCTCGGCGGAGAGGTCGTCGGAAGCGCCGGCGGCGGTGTCACGGTCGCCCACATCCCCGTGCGCGCGTTGCGCGAGCTCGAGTCTCTGCCCGGGCTCACCCGTGCGGAGGCATCGCTGGTGCGTCGCCGTACCCTCGACGCTGCCACCCCGGCGACTCTCCGAGATGCCGCCTATGTGAGGACGGGGTTGAACCTGACGGGGAAGGACGTCGTCGTTGCCGTGATCGATACGGGGATCGACGTCACGCATCCGGCGTTCCGCCGCGATGACGGGAGTACCCGGATGTTGGGATACTTCGACGCCGAGAGCACGACCTCCTGGACGTCGGAGCAGATCAATGCCGCGCCGGAAGCAGCAGCTCCCGACAGCGACGGGCATGGAACGCACGTTGCCGGGATCGCGGCCGGCAACGGCAGAAGCGCGGACGGAAAGACACCCTACGTCGGGCTCGCGCCAGACGCCGATCTGCTGATCGTCCGAGGCGGAGCCAAGGGGTTCGCCGACGGAGCCGTGTTGTCCGGCGTGCAATGGATCTCCGATCAGGTCAAGTCCCTCCGTGCGCGGACTGGGAGCAAACATCCCGTCGTGATCAACATGAGCCTAGGGAGTCACATCGGTCCGCACGATGGTACCTCGCTGTACGAGCGTTCGCTCGCTGACTACATCCGAAACGGCATTCCGATCGTCGTTGCTGCCGGCAATGAGTTCCAAGACGGGATCCATCGCACGGCGAGCCTCGCGCCAGGCGAATCCGCCGACCTGGCGTTCGTCCAGAAAGGCGACGCCGGCATCTCCGTGTCCGGCTCTGGCATGCTGGACATCTGGTACACCGGGACTCGCGCCGTGTCGGTCGAGGTGCTCGTTCGCGGGGAGACGCTCGACTTCGACGGCGGGCGAAGGCGGCTTACGCCGGGCTCATGGGGCGAGATCGTCCGCGGCGAGTCGGCGATGACCATCGACAGCATCGATGCAGGCGTGGCGCACAACCCGCCCGGCTTGGCAGACGAGCTTGGCGGCGACGGTCGAGGCGGACAGCGGATATTGGTTTCGTGGAAGTGGTCCGGAGGAACGCTCAGCCCCGCAGGCGTGACGCTGCGTCTGCATGGCGACAACAGGGAAGGCTCTATCGAGTGGCACGCCTATCTCGACGATGGGATTGGGCTCTCATTCCGGGACGCGGCACCGGAGGGCACGATCGGAAGCCCAGCCACCGTGCCGACCGCAATCGCCGTCGCGTCTTACATCTCGAAGCCGACTTCCGACGAAGCGCGCCTCGGGGACATATCGGCTTTCAGTAGCGCGGGCCCGATGCGGAACCAGGGCCCGTCCTACCCCAAGCCCGACATTGCCGCGCCCGGCGACGAGATCATCGCCGCCAGGACGCGCGGACACAAAGACCCGCCGAAGGAAGCGTCCGACTACGTCGGGTCGAGCGGCACGAGCATGGCATCTCCGGCTGTGGCGGGCGGGGTCGCCCTGCTCCTCCAAGCGCACCCCGACCTGACGCCTGCCGAGATACAATCCGCCCTGCGCGCGACCGCCGTCGCATCTGGGGACCCCAACCGATGGGGAGCCGGCAAGGTCGATATCGCGGCGGCGCTACGAAAGCTGACCGTCGTGCCGCCTCCTCCCCCTCCCCCCGGCGTCCGTCCAGTGGTCAGCGTGACTGCCCCAACGGCATTCGTTCGCGATGCGGGCGGAGCAACCGGCAGCGGGACGATCTCCGTCAACGTCCAGTTCCACGTCGGGCCTTGGTTCTGGCGCGTCGGAACACCGTTCGCCGATTCGGGCGCTGCGCAGGGAACTCCCGTGCCGTCAGGCTCGTCGGCGACCATCAGTGGCTTCAAAAACGGCGAGACCGTTACGGTCCACGTCGCCTTGGGCGACGCGAGCGGCAACCTTCTGAACCCTTCGGTCACTGCCAGTACGACATTCACGGTCAAGCTCCCGCCATTGGCTGAGGACATCGACGGTGACAGCGTGGTCAACATCGTCGATCTGGTTCTCGTCGCTCGCGAGTTCGGAGCGTCACCCATCACCAATGCCCGCGCAGATGTCAATGGCGATGGCGTCGTGAATATCGTGGACCTTGTGTTGGTGGCTAGGCAGTTCGGTGTGGCTGCGTCTCCTTCCCTGCGAAACGGCGGCGAAGCCGACTTCGTCGCCCGGCTGATTGCAGAGGTGCGTGGGGCGGACGACGGTTCCGCCTGGTTCCGAGAGGGCATCGCGGCTTTGGAGCGGCTTGCCGTCGCCCTGCGTCCCAACGCCACCGCTCTGCTGCCGAACTATCCAAACCCATTCAACCCGGAGACCTGGATTCCGTTCCACTTGGCGGAACCGTCAACAGTCGAGGTGCTCATTCTGCGCGCAGACGGTCTGGCGGTGCGGCGACTCTCTCTGGGCTCACTCCTGCCGGGCGCGTACATCAGCCACGGTCGCGCCGCCCACTGGGACGGTACCGACGAACTCGGCGAACCGGTTGCCAGCGGGCTCTACTTCTACGAGCTGCGCGCCGGTGCCTATCGCGAGGCTCGCCGGATGCTGGTTCGCAAGTGATCATGTAGCGCTCGTGCCTTCCAGTGCTGCGCAAAGCGGTTCCCCTGGCGTCCTCTGAGCCGATGAGGACGCCGGGGGAACCTTGATGGAGCGCTCCGCAGGATGCTACACTGCAGGCAACACGCCGCCGAACCTGCACACGACCGCGCTCTCGGCGGCGACGATCGCAGGAGTTGCGGCTCCGGTCGTGTCGCGGTCAGGTTGTGCGGTTACGAACGGCAAACCTCGCTGTCCCGGAGATCCCACAATGATCGTCACCACGAAGCAACTGTTCGAAGTCGCGTACGGCAACTTCGCCATCGGCGCCTACAACATCAATAACGCCGAGCAGACGATGGGGCTCTTCCGCGGCAACAGCCAATCCAAGGCTCCCTTCATCATTCAGATCAGCAAAGGCGCACGGAAATACACCGACAAGCGGCTTCTCGAGGCGATGATCCGAGCGGCCGAAGAGATCTTTCCCGACACCATCTTCGCCGTCCATCTCGATCACGGTGACGAGGAGACCTGCTACGACTGCATCGAGTCGGGTTTCTACTCGAGCGTGATGATCGACGCGTCTCACGAGAAGCTCGAGGACAACATCGCGATCACTCGACGCGTCGCGGACGCTGCCCACGCGAAGGGCATCAGCGTCGAGGCGGAGCTCGGCACTCTCGGCGGCGTCGAGGAGGACATCGTCGGCGACCATCCGAGCCTGACCAACCCGAAGGACGCCGTGCGTTTCGTCCAAGAGAGCCAATGCGACAGCCTCGCCGCGGCGATTGGGACGAGCCACGGCGCGTACAAGTTCTCCGGCGCTCAGTCCATCCACTTCGGGCTGCTCGAGGAACTGCAGAAGCGCATGCCGGGGTTCCCGCTCGTCATGCACGGCTCCAGTTCGGTGCCCAAAGAAGAGGTGGATCGCATCAACGCAGCCGGCGGGGTGCTCAAGGGAACGGCGGGCGTCGACACGAGTCACTACCTGCCCGCAGCCAAGCGCGGCGTCTGCAAGATCAACATCGACACCGACGGGCGGCTCGTGTGGACTCGCGTGCATCGCGAGCACTTTCAGCAGGTTCCCAGTGAGATCGATTTCCGCAAGCCGGGCGCCACGTTTATCGACGAGTACGCCAAGTTCATCGCCAGCCGGAACGAGCTTCTAGGCTCTGCCGGACAGGTGGACGACGTTCGCCGTCACGTCCAGTGAGCGCCGCGTGAGGACGTCAATGTCTTCGGGGCACGGGTTCCCTGACCTTGTGGGGCCCGTGCCTTTCGCGCTCTAGACGACCTCCTGTGCGTCGCAGATCGGAGACCTTCCATGGCGTTCGAGGACCACGATGTTCCCAGACTGACGCCCGGCAAGCGACGCGGGCTCGAACGGATCGCGGGCAGTGACGGACGCTTCCGAATGCTGGCGACGGATCAGCGCGGATCGCTGATCCGGTCCCTGGCGTCACAGATGGGCTGCCGAGAGGAAGACGTCACCGACGAAGCCCTTCGGGCTGTCAAGCGGTCGATCATCAAGCACCTCACACGGCACGCGACGGGCTTGCTGACGGACCCCACGTTCGGGTTCGCGTCGGCGATGGATGCGGTCGGGAACGCAGTCGGTCTGCTGCTGTGCATCGACGAGAGCGGCGTCCTCAAGCTGGGCGGGAATGCACCGGCGAAGGTTTCGGCTCGTTTGGAGACGTTCTCGATCGAACAGGCGAAGCGCTGCGGCGCAGACGCCGTGAAGGTCCTCGTCCCGTATCGGCCGGACGCGCAGGATGGGAGCAGCGACTTCCAGGAACGCTACGTTCGCAGCATCGGCGCCGAGTGCGCCCGATGGGACATCGCGTTCGTGCTCGAAATCGTCGCCTACGAGATGGGCGAGCCCGGCAAGAGCTCGCCGGAGTACGCGTCCGCCAAGCCGCGATGGGTCGCCGACAGCGCGCGCGTGTTCTCCCGTCCCGAGTTCCGCGCCGATGTCCTCAAGCTCGAGTTCCCCGCCGAGCTCCGCATGTGCGAGGGGTTCGCCGACGGTCGGTTCGGGGGAGCCCCGCGCGAGCCCGTCTATTCGCTGTCGGAGGTCGAATCGTTCTGTCGAGACGTCGACAGCGCGTGCGATCTGCCCTGGGTCATCCTGAGCGCAGGCGTCGGGTTCGCCGAGTTCGTCGAGAACGTGAAGCTGGCTTGTCGCGCCGGCGCGAGCGGCTTTTTGTGCGGGCGCGCGCTGTGGAGCGAGTCGGCAGCATGCTACCCGGACCTGGATGCGATGGACAAAGCGGCTGCGACGGTCGGCATGTCTCATTTCGTCGAGCTCAACCAGGCGGCGGCGAATGCCCTGCCATGGTTCGAGCACCGGAGCATCGGAGGCAAGGACAGGCTCCGGTTTCCCGAGACATGGTTCGCGTAGCCATCCGTACTCCAAGCCCCAATCCCCTGTAACCCTCCGACTCGCCGTCGAGTAATCCTGGGTTAGTTCGTTCGTCCCAGATACTCCTGCGGTGCTCGGAGGGATTCCCATGAGCGTCTTCGAACGGCTCAAGCGCGCTGCTGGCGCGTGTCCAGAGTCGTTCCTCGTGAACGCCACGCGCAGCCAGGCGCTCCTGACGGAGGTCGCCCAACTCGGTCGCTACACGCCCACCAACGACGGGATCGTTGCCTTCACCCAGTTCCCGATCCACGACGTCGAAGAAGCACAGAAGCAGTTCGCGCCGAACCTGACGCGCGACGAGTTCGTGCGGAACCTGCACGTTTATGCCACGACGCTTGTCGGCGAGGGCTACAGCGACGGACGCCACTACCGGTTCTACCTGCATGAGGATGGATGGCGCGTGCAGATCGCCGAGGGCTCCGGCGTCCGGACAGCGGCGATGGATGATGCCGCGTTCAACGCCTTTCTCCGCGAGCGCGCCGTTGCACACGCAGCCTAGGGCGGCAATAATCGACGCATGCGAAACACCTCTGCCGCCGGAAGCTATCTGCTGGTCATCGCCGCTGCGGGATTCGCTTCGCGCGCCTTCACGCTGACCGGCTTCGGCGCGAAGCCGAAGTGCCTGGTCAACGCGGGAGTGGACGGAGCGACCGTCCTCGAGGAGATCACGCGCGAAGCCGCAGCGAGCGGAATCGATGACTGCGTCATCGTGACCAGCGCCGCCCGCGACCCGGCGATCTTGGCTCGGTTCTTCGACCCGACCGCCGAGGACCCGTCGCTGGGGGAGTACCTCCAGATACGCTCAAAGACCCCCGAGCTGGCACAGTTGGCGGCGAGACCGAAGTTCCGGATTCGGTATGTCCATCAGGCGGAACCCCGCGGCTTCGGCGAAGCCGTCGCGCTGACCCACCCCTACGCAACCGGCGCCGCCCAAGACGGCAGTCCGTACTCTGGGATCGCCGTCGCTCTGGGCGACGACCTCGTCCATGCTCGCGTACCCGCCACGGCACAGCTCATCTCGGCGCACCGAGCGACCGGTCACATGACGATTGCCGTGCAAGAGGTGTCCCGAGACGACGCCAGGAAGTACGGCGTCGTACGGGTCGAGCCCGAGCCCGTCCGCCTGGGTGACGGGTTCCTCGGGACCCGCGCGTTCCGAATCGTCGATGTGGAAGAGAAGCCAGACGATCCGCAACCGAATTGGATCGGCGGCGAAGAGGTCTACCTGGCGATCGTGGGGCGCTACGTGCTGAACGTCGAAGACGTGGAGTTCCTGACCACCGGCAGTGGAACCCTCAAGAAGGAGTTGGACTTCACGACGCTTCTCCGCCGCAACATCGAACGAGAGCGGCTCATCGGCGTCGATCTCGACGGGACGTGGCACAGCGTCGGCGACCCGACGTCGGCGCAGCAAGCCTACATCCACTATGCGCTGGTTCCGCCCAACGGCGAGCGGACGCCGTCGCAGAAGTCGCTCATCGCGTACGTGCGTCGGCTACTCGAGGAGAACGAGTAGAGAGCTTCGTCGTGAGGTGTTCGAGGAGGAGGCTTCTGTGGACAACGTGCGGCTCGAAGAGCTGCGAGGGCCCGGCTATACGGTCCTCGTCGGTCTGTTCGGCGGCGAGCGCCTGCCGGCGCTTCGTGACGCGCTCGACAGGATGCATCGTGACGAGGCGCATGTTCCGCGTCAGACTGCCGAGCCCGGATGCCTCCGGGGCTACAACCTGATCCGCAGGAACGCCCTGTTTCGCGAGGCGCTCGTAGAACCCGCCGTACTCAGCCTCGTGGAAGTCCTGCTCGGGAGCGACTGTATCCTCCACAGCTTCGAGTCGCGGTCGGCGTTGCCGAACGGCGGGGGCAAGCAATCCCTGCACCGCGACATGCCCTACGCCGAGAACACGCCGTTGTCGGTCAACTGCGTCTGGATGCTCGACGACTTCACCGAGGACAACGGCGCGACTCGGGTCGTGCCCGGAAGCCATCGACGCGCGGAGGGCCCGGAGCGCGACCGCGACTACGCAGACGAAGTGCTGGCAGTCCATCCGGCAGGTTCAGTGCTGATGTTCAATACGGCGGTCTGGCACGGTGGTGGACCCAACCGCACGGATCGCATCCGCCGGGCTTTCCACGTGCACTACTGCCGCAGTTGGGTCCGTCCGCAGCGGGATCACATGCGATCCATGGACGCCGACTCCCTGCGGGGCGCGACGCGCACGTTCCTCCGACTGCTTGGCTACAACAGTCAGCTCGAGTTCGAGCCCGTCCTGAACGACCACCAGCGACTGCCGGTTCCCGAAGCATCCGACGCCTGAGGCGCGCCTGCGATGGTGTTCAGGTGTGATCTGTCTTGGGTTCGGAACCGACACGTCCTCACTTGCGCCGCCATGATGGCGTGTGCGGTCTTGGCGGGGTGCCGTCCGAGCGAAGCACCCCAATCGCCGGTCGTCGCGGAGATCGCTCTTGCCACGGACGACGACCTGCTTCGGATCGTCGACCGCCTGCCGTTCGGGCTGTCCTATCGCGATGTCAAGCTTCGACTGCCAGCGATGGGCGAGATCCATCCCGACGGGCACTCGGAGCAGTCCATCGCTCAATCGCTGTTCGAGGCGTCGATGCCGGTTCGACTGTTGCGGCAGGACGCATCGCTCGAACTGAACTTCGGGTCCGGCGGGCTCTACTCGTACTACTACTGGGTGACCGAGCTCGATCTGACGCCTGCGGACAATCTAGTCTCCGCCGTAGAGGCGTATTATACGGAGCTCTACGGCAAGCCAAGACACCTCGACGGGAACCAGCCGATCTGGATATTGGACACGTCCCGGCTCATCATCCGTCAGTTCGAGTGGAACGGGACACAGGTTGTCCAGTTCGGCTTCGAGCAACGAGGGACGTAGGAGCGTCTACTTCGCATGGGTCTGCCGCAGGACATAGAGGAAGAACGGCGCGCCGAGGAACGCCGTGAGGAGCCCGACCGGAAGTTCCAATGGCGCGAACAGGGCCCGGGCGAGTAGGTCGCAGACGACCAGGAACACTCCGCCGAACAAGCTCGCAGCCGGGATGACCTTGCGGTTGTCCGCGCCAACCAGCCGCCTGACGATGTGCGGCACGATGATTCCTACGAACCCGATCACGCCAGCCACCGCCACCGTCGTCGCCGCTGCAAGCGTTCCTATCGCCAGCAACCACCGCTTGAAGCGCTCGACGTTCATGCCCAGATAGGCGGCGTGCTCCTCTCCGAGCAGCATGATGTTGAGCCCGTTGGCGAGTCGCCAACTGATCGCGACAATCGGCAGCGTGAGCTCTGCGACGAGAAGGACATGGCTCCATCCCTTGCCGGACAGGTTGCCCATCAGCCAGTAGAGAAGCGCCCGCACGTCTTGGAGGGTATGAATCCACAGATATGAAGTGACCGCCGTGCAGATGGAGCCGATGGCGATACCGGCGAGCAGTATGTCCGCCAGGCTCAGGAACTTGCCCTGGCTCGCCAAGATGTAGGCAGCCCCGACTGCCACGATCCCTCCGACAAACGCGAAGGCGAGCATACCTCCCAGCCCGCTGCCAGACACCGCTGCCGTGCCGCCACTCGCTGTCATGCCCAGGAACACCGTGGCTCCCAACGATG
>Ga0194120_10005019_pt1 | contig 19814 bp, 17 predicted proteins | sample TA2MahCa65mmetaG_FD_148642 | JGI IMG/M metagenome (GOLD analysis project Ga0194120, IMG submission 148642) | Freshwater microbial communities from Lake Tanganyika, Tanzania - TA2015019 Mahale Deep Cast 65m | ecosystem: Environmental > Aquatic > Freshwater > Lake | place: Tanzania: Lake... | reverse complement strand
ACGTCCTGCACGACGGCGCCGTCGGCGATGTCATAGCCGGCCACGACGGACCCGACGCGGGCGATGCGCACGTTCGCGCCGACGACGCAATCCACGAGGAAGGCGTCGTACACGCCGCAAGGCAATGTCACGCCATCGACGTCGACTGCGCCCGCGTTGACGCCGAGGCTCACCGTGCCGCGGAAATGGGCGTTGCGAAAGCGCGCGAGGTCGGCGTCCGGGGCGACGGTCACGCGCGACCAGTCGCCGGCGGTGCATCCTTGCGCCGTCAACTGGTCGATCTGGGCCTTCGAGAGCATGCGACGAGTCCGTGGGGGGCGGTGGAGGTCAGAGCGCGGGAAGGGCGAGGTGGTCGCCCTCGATGTCCTTGAAGTACTTCACCGTGCCGACCTTGAGTTCGTGCGTGGAGGCCTCGTCACAGACGATCATGCCGTGGCGATGCAGCTGCAGCTGGGACACGGTCCACATATGGTTCACGCCCTCTTCCACGACCTTCTGAAGCGCGTGCGCCTTGCTGTGGCCGCTGACCAGGATGATGACCTCGTGCGCGTCCATCACCGTGCCCACGCCAACGGTGAGCGCCGTCTTCGGCACCTTGTTCGGATCGTTGCCGAAGAAGCGTGAGTTGGCGATGCGGGTGTCGTGGGTCAGCGTCTTGATGCGCGTGCGCGACGAGAGCGAGGACCCGGGTTCATTGAACGCGATGTGTCCGTCGGCGCCGATGCCACCAAGGAACAGGTGAATCCCGCCCGCCTTCTGGATGCGCGCCTCGTAGTCAAGGCACTCCTGCTCGAGATCCTTGGCGTTGCCGTTGAGAATGTTGACGTTCTCGTGCGCGACGTCCACGTGGCTGAAGAGATGGTGCCACATGAAGTGGTGGTAGCTCTCCGGGTGCGTCTCGGGGAGTCCGACGTACTCATCCATGTTGAACGTGATGACGTGCTTGAACGAGACTTCGCCCTGCTGGTGGAGAGAGACGAGGTTCTGGTAGGTGCCGATGGGCGAGGAGCCCGTCGGGAGGCCAAGGACGAACGGCTTGTCCTTCGTCGGCTTGAAGGCGTTGATCTTGGCGGCGATGGTGTAGGCGGTCCACTTGGACATCGCCTCGTAGGTATCGTGGATGATTATGCGCATAGGTCAGAGAGAGACAGAAAACGACAGAGAACGACAGAGAACGACAGAGAAGGACAGAAGTGTCTATGGAGCCACGACCAAGATGCGAGCGTCGGCGACGGCGCAACCGGCGCCCTGGTCGCGCACGATGAGCGGGTTGATGTCGAGTTCCTGGATCTGCGGGCAGTCCAGGGCAAGCTGTGACAGGCGCTGGAGACAGTCCTCTAGCGCCGCAACGTCGCGATGCGGCCGCCCGCGCGCGCCGGTGAGCATTGGGAACGCCCGCACTTCGCGCATCATCATGCGCACGTGCTCCAGGGGAACCGGCGCGATGCGGAAGGCGACGTCCTTGAAGATCTCCACGAAGATGCCGCCCAGCCCGAACATCACCACCGGGCCGAAGGCGGGATCGCGCTTGACGCCGAGGATCACCTCTTCACCCTTGCCGGCCATCTGCTGGATGAAGACGCCGTCGATGCGCGCGTCGGGCTGATGCGCCTTGACGTTGGCGACGATGGTGTCATACGCGGCGGTGGCGGCCGCCGGAGAGTCGATGCCGAGGAGCACCGCGCCGACGTCGAACTTGTGGACGACGTCTTCCGACTCGACTTTCATCGCGACCGGAAAGCCGACCTGCGTGGCGATGGTGGCCGCGTCGCGCGCGGAGCGCGCCACGCCGGTGCGCAGCACCGGCAGGCGGTAGGCCTCGAGCACCTTCATCGCGTCGGACGGTGAGAGGTAGCTGTGCCCGCCGGCGAGGGCCGCGTCGAGCACGGCGTGCGCGGCGGCGGTGTCCACGTCGGCGAAACGGACGGGGGGAGTGAGGCGCCGCTCCTTCTCGACGCTGAAATCGTGGGCGCGCGCGAAGGCGCGGCACATGGACTCCGGCAGGACGTAGTGCGGGATGTCGCGCCGCTGGAGGATGTTGATGCCCGAGGCAACGTCTGTCTCGCCCATAAATGACGTGTAGGTCGGCTTGTCGTGGGCGGCGGCGACGTTGCAGACCTCGTCGGCGATGGTGTCGATGTCGGTCATCGACTGCGGCGTGAGGATGACCAGCGCGCCGTCCACGTTAGCGTCCTCAAGGGCGGCACCCATCGCCACGCGATAGCGGTCAGCGCGGGCGTCGCCGATGACGTCCACGGGGTTCTTGATGTTGGCGGTCACCGGCAGGGAGCGCTTGAACGTGTCGCGCGTCTGGTCGCTGAACTTCGCCAGCTCGAGCCCCTCGTGGATGGCCGCGTCGGTAGTGAGCACCCCGGGCCCGCCGGCATTCGTGATGATGGCGACGCGACGCCCCTTGGGGAGCGGCTGGTACGTGAGCGCGATCGCGTTGTTGAACATCTCCTCAATCGTCTGGCAGCGAATCACGCCGGCTTGCTTGAGCGCGGCATCCACGACATCGTCGCTGGCGGCCAGGGAGCCCGTGTGTGAGGCAGCGGCCGAGGCGCCCTGCGACGTGCGTCCGCTCTTCAGCACGAGCACCGGCTTCCCCGCCTCGTGGATGACCCTGCGGGCAGCCTCCACAAACGCGGCTCCGTGCGTCATCTCCTCGAGGTACATCAGGATGACCTTGGTGGCCGGGTCATCCTTGAGGGCCATCATCAAGTCGATGTCGCTGATGTCGGCCTTGTTGCCGAAGGAGACGAACTTCGAGAAACCGATGTGCTTGGCGTGCGCGTAATCGAGCACCGCGGTGCACAGCGCGCCGCTCTGCGACAGGAAACCGATGCTTCCATCCGCGGGCATGCGCCGCGCGAAGGACGCGTTGAGGTGAACGTTCGGGTCGGTGTTAATGACGCCCAGGCAGTTCGGGCCTATGAAGCGCATGCCGTACTTGCGGCAGATCTGGAGGATCTCCTCCTCGCGCTGGAGGCCGGCGCCCCCCACCTCGCGGAACCCCGCGCTGATGATGATCAGTCCCTTGACGCCCTTCTGGCCGCACTGCTCAAGCGCGAGCTTGACGACGCTGGACGGAAAGACGATGACCGCGAGATCCACCGGATCGGGGATGTCGAGGACGTACTTGTACGCCTTGACGCCGGCGATGGACTTGGCGCTCGGGGAGACCGGATAGATGGTCCCCTGGAAGTCGTCTTTGAGGATGTTGTTGAAGATGTCAAACGGCACCGTGCCGGGGACGCGCGTGGCGCCGACGACGGCAACGGACTTGGGCGAAAAGATCGGCTCGAGCGCTTCGTGGCCCGGGCCGGCAGAATCAGGCATGGCGCCTCCAGCGGGGGGCTGGCAGGTGCGGGTCGGCTACACGTAGTGCGCGATGAAGTCGACGGCTCCCTCAACCGTCTGGACCTCACGCGCCTTGTCCTCGTCCATCTCGATGGAGAACTCTTCCTCGAATCCGGCGATGAGCTCGATGCTCTTCATCGAGTCGGCGCCCAGGTCGAACACGAAGTTCGACGCGGGGAGCACCTCGGCGGGGTCAAGGGAGAGGACGCGGGCAACGACGCTTGTGACGCGCTTCTCAATTCCGGTGCGTTCCATCAGGTCTCCGGGGCCACGTGCGGGGCCCGCCATCCGCGGGCGCGATCAGGGAGCACGGCAGGGCTCAGTGCCACTCTGTAATTCTGCGATTTAAACGCGGGACGAGCAACCGCGTCCCCCTTACACAGCCGTACGCAATTTCCCACTTTCTGTTGAACACGGCGGTTGCGGCCCCGGGAGGGAGCTATGGAGAAGACGGTGAACATCAGGCTGGCGTTCGATCCGGAACGTGCGGCGGCGCTCATCGGCGTGGTGTTCGGTCTTGCGACACTCGTCGCGGGCGGCACCGTGCTGCTGGGGCGGGACCCGGGCTACATCGTCTACCGGCCACTGCTGGTGTTCAACACGGTGATGGGACTGGTGTACCTCTATGCCGGCGTCGAGGCATGGCGTCGGCAAGCCGCGGGCCGCACGCTGGCGGGGCTGATCGCCACCGTCAACGCCGGCGTGCTGTGCTGGATTGTCTACCTGTTCCAGACGACGCGGGATGTCGTGGCCAATGACAGCGTGCACGCCATGACCCTGCGGGTCTCCGTCTGGGTGGCGCTCTACGCCGTGCTCGCCTGGGTCTGGCGGCGGAAGCGCGCCGCTATTGCCCCGTCCTGAAAACGAGCTTCCGTTCGCCGCTGGCATACGACACCAGGGCCACGCGTCCGGTGGGCACGACCAACACGGTGTCCAGCGAGACAGAGTCGGGTAGCGCCTCGGCGCGGCGCACTCGGCGCTCCTGAGCCTCGCGCGTCTCGCGGTCGGCAGCGGCAGCGCCTGCCGCCACTTGACCGCCCGTGCTATCGAGACGGACGCTTGCATCGATACGCCGGAGCGTCACCCCAAGCCGGCGCTCGCCAGGCCGCAGCGCATATTCGCGAAACAGGTGCATCGGGCGATCATTACGGAGCCCGCCACCGCGCACGGTGTCTGATGCCACGATGCGACCATCGACACGGACGCTCAGGAGATAGCGTGCAAAGCGCCCTTCGCACTCCCAACGCAGGCGCATATGCTGCGGTCGCTCGGCGAGCTCCGCGTCGGTGAGCCGGCGACACTGCTCGATGCGCTCCGGGCGCGCCGACCACGACAAGCGAAGCACGGATTCGCCGACAGCCGAAGTGCGGAGTGGAGCAAGCGACCCCGCGCGCAGGGCGATCAGGCCGAACGCGGCGACGGTGAGCCCAGCCGCGGGACGGGCCCATACGGCGGGCCTCAACGCGAGTTCTCCAGCGGCACGGGCTCGCAGTAAGCGCCGAGCGGGTCATCGAAAGCGCTTGGTATCTGGGTGTCGTGTGCCTGAAGGTGCGCGGCAAATGCCGTCCACGCGTCCAGGACGCCCTCGGGATCACCAACAGACATGACAACCGTGGCCACGCGCGACCGGTCCACCCGCGATTGAAGTTCGGCCTCACGGTCATTGAACAGCCGCTCGTGCAGCCACTTCGGTCCTTCCCGTCCGCGGCAGTCTCGGGGAGGACAGGTGAAGACCATCACTCCAGGCGCCCCCGCGCGCAGGGTGAGCTCGATCGCCGAGGTGTGGAGATTGCCGGCGCAGCTGACGCGCCGCACCTCGGCGCCGCGGGCGCGCAATGGCGCGAGGTAATCCGGTGCCGCGTGTTCGCAGCAGATAGCGACGGGGCGCAGCTCATTCACGTCAGCCACGCCGTACGTCTCGCGCACCCGGGCAACTTGATCGCGTCCTGTCTGTCCCGGCGGCCCCACGCCCATCGGGGCGCACGAGCCCGCGCAGACGCCGCACGAGACACAGCGCAGGGGGTTCACGCGCGCGACCAGCGCGGACTGCACGCCATGGCCCCCCTCACGGGGAATCATCGTAATGGCGTCCCACGGACAGTCCTGCGGGCACTGGTTGCATCCAGTGCAATGGCGCTCGTCCACAACGCTCGGGGTCCAACTGCCGCTGCGTGGACGGTGCAGGAACAACGGAATGCACAGTGCCAACCCGAAGGTGCCGACGGCTCCCGTCCAGGCGAGCCACGGAGGCAGGGCGTTGGCCCACGGCAGCCAGAAGACGAAGAACAGATCGGCCGGGACATGCCGCTCGACCGTGAGCAGCGAAGCCTCGGGAGCCAGCGGCGTCGGGAAGAAGATCGAGAGGGCCGTCAGTGCGCCGAACACCGCAGAGAGCAGCGGACGCGGCGGGAGCAGGGTCGGGCGGGCGAGGCGCGACAGGTGGATCCACAACCCCGCCGCGGCGCCAAGCGGAAGCGCGACGTGAAGGAACAGGTTGATAAAGAAGAAGGCGCTGGGAATCGCTTGGTCGCCAGCAAAGATGCGACGCACCGGCTCGCTGAGCACGGGGAGCGCATCGAAGAGGCGCGCGCCGCCGATGGCCAACTCGGCACCGAAAGTGTCCCAGACCATCACGTAGCCCGTCCAGCCGCTGATGAACAGCACCGCGAGGAGCACGACGCCGGACGTCCACGCCAGCGCCCGCGGCCCCCACGAGCGCGACTGCGCAAAGAGCCGCCAGGCGTGCAAGAGCACGGCGATGACCATCGCGTCAGAGGCGAAGCGGTGCAGCGAACGGATCCACCGCCCCAGATACGGGTCGGCCTGCAGGCGCTCGACGGATTGCCAGGGCGCCCCCACGCGGTAGAAGACCAGCAGGTACAGTCCGGTGACGATGAGCAGGGCGAGGAGGGCGGCGGCCATCGCTCCGCTCTGGTGGAGCGGATTGTGCCGCCACCCATAGAGTCGGGTGGCGGCGGCATCAGCGGCGCGAAGCGGCCGCAGGACGAGGTCTTCGAGTCGGCGCAGTCGGCGGGCCCTCTTGCGCGATATTTATCATATCGACATGATAAACACAACATCGGGCCGCCTGACCCGAGACCCTTCGTGCAAGCCCTCCGCCCATGTGGATTTCCGGGACCTCCCAGTACGCCGTTCGCGCCGTGGTGCACGTCGCCGAGCACGGCACGGCGGCTCCTGTGCGCGTCGGGCCAATCGCCGAAGCGCTCGATGTTCCGCGGAACTACCTCTCGAAGACGCTCCATGCGCTCGCGCGCGCAGGGGTGCTCAAAAGCGAACGTGGGCCACGGGGCGGTTTTCAACTAGCGCTCCCAGCCAGCCAGCTGACGCTGGCACGGGTTGCCGCGCCGTTTGAAGACGTGCAGTCGCGGCATTGCCTGCTTGGACGGCCTCAATGCGGCGGCGCAAGTGCGTGCGCGGCGCACGGAAGGTGGAGCACCGTTTCCACGGCGCTGCAGCACTATTTCGCGTCGACGACCATTGCCGATCTTCTTGACGACGACCGGGCCGCCCGGACGCCGCCGACCCTCCGTGCGCCACGACGCACTGGAGCACGCCGTCCCACGCGTCAACGCCGCTGACTTCCCACCCATTCACTCGAGGAACCCATGGTCGACTCGCCTCCCCGCGACGCGCCCGACTCACCGCCATTCATGCAGCGGATGTTCGACAACGTCTTCCTCCTGCTCGTGCTGGGCATCGTCGTGATGCTGGTGGTCTACACCGGGTGGGGCATGTGGGAGGTTCTCACGATGCCCGCCGGCACACTCCCATGAGGCGCACATGCTGACCAAGGTTCATTCGGGGCTCGACCCCGCGCCGGGCGTCTGGTGGAAGCCCGCGCACAAGGCCGAGAAGGTGTGGGTGGCCATCGCCTTTGCGTGGTGCATGGTGCTGTTCGCCATGATGCCCCTCTGGCACTGGAAGGGCGGACAGAACCCGTCCGGCATTCGGCGGCGTGTCGACCCGCAGGCGTTCTACGCGCGAACGGTCGAATTCGCGACGCAGTACAAGGTTGGCGAGGACCGGGGCATTCCGATTGTCGCGCCTCCAGCCGGCGCCGACGTGTACCTCACCGGGATGACGTACCAGTGGTACCCCATTCTGCAGTTGCAGGCCGGCGCCAAGTACCGCCTGCATATGTCATCGCTCGACCTCAACCACGGCTTCAGCCTGTATCCGCTGAACGTGAACTTCCAGGTGATGCCAGGCTACGACTACGCCCTGGAAGTGACGCCAACCGCCAGCGGCGACTTCCGCATCATCTGTAATGAGTTCTGCGGCATTGGGCACCACACGATGGTCGGGCGCGTGATTGTCGTAGACGGAACCGGCAAGACGCTGGCCGACAACGCAACTGCGGTCATCCGTGACCGGGAGGCCAAGTGAGCGCCGCTACCTTCCCGCATCGCGTCTGCCCAGCCACCGGGCGCGTGATTGCCTCGGCGGCCGAGCCGCTCATCAAGGTCAATGCTGTCGTGGCCGTGGTGTCGCTTCTTATCGGCGCCGTGGCCGCGCTGTTGCTGGTGCTGACGCGCTGGCAGGCCGTGCACCTGCTCCCCGCGGAGTGGTACTACCGCATCCTCGGCGTGCACGGCATGAACATGCTGATCTTCTTCATCATCTACTTCGAGATGGCCGTGCTCTGGTTCGCCGGGACCATCTTACTGAACTCGCGCCCCGCGAATCCGAAACTGGGGTGGTTCAGTTTCGCCTTGATGATCATCGGCACGGGGTTGGTGCAGTGGGCGCAATGGGCGGGCAAGGCGGACGTGCTGTTCACGTCGTATCCGCCGCTGAAGGCGCATCCGCTGTTCTACCTGGGCATCATCCTGTTCGCGGTGGGGGCGCTGACCGTGACCGGGCTGTTCTTCGCCTCGCTCGTGATCGCCAAACGCGAGAAGACCTATGAAGGATCGGTGCCATTGGTCGTGTACGGAGCGGTGACGGCGGCGATCATCGCTGTCATCACGCTGCTCCATGGCGCCATCATCTACATCCCCACGTTCCTGTGGAGTGTCGGGCTCATCAAGTCCGTGGACCCGCAGGTATATCGGCTGATCTGGTGGGGATTGGGGCACTCGTCGCAGCAGATCAATGTGGCGGCGATGGTGGCGGTCTGGTACATGCTGAGCGCGTTGACCATCGGGGGCGTGGTGCTCAACGAGAAGGTGAGCCGTTCTGCGTTCGTACTTTACGTGCTGTTCATCTCCATGGCCTCGGCGCACCACCTGCTGGTGGATCCCGGCTTCGGCCCGGCGTGGAAGATCGTGAACACGTCGTACTTCATGTACATGGCGGTGCTCGCCTCGATGATCCACGGGTTCACGGTGCCAGCGGGGATGGAACTCGGCATGCGGCTTCGTGGGTTCACCGACGGACTGTTCGGCTGGCTACGACGCGCCCCGTGGGGCGATCCCGGATTCAGTGCGCTGGTGTTCAGCGTCGTGGTGTTCGGCTTCGTGGGCGGCATCACCGGCGTGACGATCGGGACCGAGCAGATCAACATCATCGCGCACAACACGATGCGGATTCCCGGGCATTTCCACGCCACGGTGGTGAGCGGAACGGCGATGGCGTTCATGGGAGCGACGTACTATCTGCTGCCGCTCGTCTTCCAGCGGAAAGTCGCGTTCTGGGGACTGGCCAAGGCGCAGCCGTACCTGTTCGCGATCGGCATGTTGCTCTTGTCCATGGGCATGACGTTCGCGGGAAGCTTCGGTGTGCCGCGGCGCCACTGGGACATCTCATTCTCGCAAGCGCTGTTTGACGTGCAGTTCAATCCGGCCGTGGATATCACCCTGGCGGTGATGGGCATCGGCGGCATCCTCGCGGTCATCGGAGCCTTGAGCTTCATTGCCATCGCCGTGAAGTCGGTCTTCTTCGGCGAGAAGATCACCACGTGGGAGACCGGCAAGCCCATCCTCGGCATCCCGCAGGGGCTGACAAATCCGCCGGTGCATGCGCCGAACGTGGACGAGATCAACGACGCCCTGCATGCCGACTCGCGCGGCATCGCCGGCGCGACGCCGGGCACGCTGGTGCTGGTGGGAGTGTTCCTGTTGGCCTTCGTGGTCTACTACTTCACGAACTGGAAGCTGCTGTCGTTCCTCTGGAAGGTCGGGTAGGTGATGTCTGACGCGCGCGCGGGGGGCGGGCTGGCACTGGCCGCCCTCGGGGCCATCCTCGCCATCACGGCCGCGTGGTGGGCGTTCGCGCTCTGGCCGGTGCCGACCGACGTGCCCGAGTGGGTGCTGCGCACGCGCGCGGCCTGCTTTGGCACGACGGCCACCGGGCTGCCCCACGTCGGCGGGTGGATTCTCCTCATCGGAGAGCCCGTCGGGATGGTCGGCGTACTGGTAGCGGTCTGGGGCGACGCGCTGCGCCGCGACCTACGGCGGCTTCGGTCGACGTTTGGCGGACAACTGGTCGCGGTGGCCACGCTGGTGCTGCTCACGTATGGCGTGGCGGCCGCGACGCAGCGCGTGCGTTCGGCGCGCGGCGTGGCCGAGGCGGCGCTTTTCACACCCGCGCCGTTTACGGATCCGGTTGAGGAGGCGCTCTACTCCGAGCCCGCGCCGCCGTTGGGTTTGGTGGACCAGCACGGGCAGGCCTTCTCCCTCGATGCGCTGCGCGGGCGGCGGGTCATGGTGACGTTCGCGTACGCACACTGCCAGACCATTTGTCCGACGATCGTGAAGGATCTCAAGTTGGCGCGGCGGGATGCGCAGGCGGCAGACGCAGCGCTGGTGGTGGTGACGCTGGATCCGTGGCGAGACACGCCGAGCCGGCTTGCGGCGATCGCCGCGCAGTGGCAGCTGGGCCCCGATGACCGGGTGCTCAGCGGTCCCGTGCCCGATGTGCTGCGGGTGCTTGAGGCCTGGAAGGTGTCGCATGCGCGCGACGAGCGCACCGGCGAGGTCACGCATGCATCCGCGGCGGCCTTGCTGGGACGCGATGGACGAGTGCGATACCGGATGTCCGGCGACTGGCAGCGAACGGCTGCGCTGCTGCAAACGCTGTAACGCTCAGGAGGGGCTATGACGGTGCGCAACCAGTGGGTGCGGGACGGCTTGGTCGTGGGACTCATCGCGTACGCGGCGGTGGCCGTCTTCTACAGCGGGTTCGACCTGCTCGCCAGCCGCGGGACGCTGTTCACCGTGAACTTGCTCGGGCAGGGGTTGTTCCACGGTCTGCGCGACCCGTCCGTGCTGCTCTTCCCCGTGCCGGTGGACCTACAGGTGGTGTTCTGGTACAACACCGTCCACTTGGTGCTTTCGCTGGCCATTGGGCTCTTGGTGCTGTGGCTGGTGGAGCTCGCCGAGCAGAATCCGGCGCGCGCTGGACTTATGGCCGGGTTCATCATCACCGGCTTTGCCATCACGGTGGCCGTCATCGGACGGCTCACCGAGCCGATGCGCGCGCTGCTGCCCTGGTGGAGCATCGTGGTGGCCAACGGAGCGGCCACGGCTTGTGCGGCGTTCTACCTGCTGCGGCGACGCCCCGGACTCGGGCGAAGAATGTTCGGCTAGAACTCTCCGTGCTCCGTGCGGGCGATGATCTCGTCCTGCAGCGCCTCCGACAAGTCGCAGAAGTAGTCACTGTACCCCGCCACGCGCACGATGAGATCTCGGTGCGCCGCAGGGTTGGCCTTGGCCGCTCGCAGCTGCTCGGCGGTGACCACGTTGAACTGCATGTGGTGCCCGCCCAAGGTGAAGTAGCCGCGCACGAGCGCGTGCAGCGCGTCGAGGCCGTGTTCGCCGGCGACGAGTGAGGGTGAGAACTTCATGTTGAGCAGGGTGCCGCCGGTCTTCACATGGTCCATCTTCGCGGCGGAGTTCAGCACCGCCGTCGGCCCGGCGCGGTCCGCGCCCTGCACGGGTGAAATGCCTTCCGACAACGGCTGTCCCTGCGACCGACCATCCGCCGAGGCGAGGCAGACTTCGCCGAAGTAGACGTGGCAGGTGGTGGGGAGCATCTCCAGGCGATACGCGCCGCCCTTGGTGTTGGGCCGCCCGTCGATGGCCTCGAAGAGCATGTTGAACGTCCGCGTCATCAGCGCGTCGGCGTACTCGTCGTCGTTGCCGTACTTGTGCGTCTTGTGCACCAACCGCTGGCGGAGGACCTCGTCGCTGTGGAAGTTGGCGGCGAGCGCGTTCACGAACCGCGGCAGTGATACCTCTTCCTTGTCGAAGGCGAACTCCTTGAGAGCCGACAGCGCGTCGGTGACTGAGCCGATGCCAACGGCTTGGATGAACGAGTTGTTGTAGCGCGCGCCGCCGGCGTTGTAGTCTCGCCCCGTGGCGATGCAGTCGTCGGTGATGACGCTCAAGAACGTGTGGGGCATGCGCGCCGCGTACAGGCGCTCGATGATCTGGTTGCCGCGGATCTTGATGTCGAGCACGTGACGCACCTGCGCGGCGAAGGCCGTGAACAGGTTCTCGAAGGTCTGCAGCCGCGAGGGATCGCCGGTGCGGGCTCCGATGTACTTGCCCGTGCGCACGTCGAATCCGTCGTGCAGGGCAAGTTCCAGCATCTTCATCAGGTTGAAGTACCCGGTGAGGATGTAGGCCTCCTTGCCGAACGCGCCGACCTCGACGCAGCCGGAACAGCCTCCCTCGCGCGCGTCCTCAAGGGTCTTCCCCTGTCGCAGCTGCTCTTCGACCACGACGTCGGCGTTGAACAGGGACGGAAAGCCGTAGCCGTTTCGGATAACGCGCAGGGCGTGCTTGAGCACCGCATCGGGCGTCTTGCGCGACACCTGCATGTTGCTGCTGGGCTGCAGGAGGTGAAACTCATCGATGACCTCCAGCAGCAGGTGTGTGACGTCGTTGGAGCCATCGACACCGTCGCGCGTGAGTCCCGCAAGATTGATGTTCGCAAAGTCGGTGTACGTGCCGCTTTCCGCGGCGGTGACGCCGACCTTGGGCGGGGCGGTGTGGTTGTTAAACTTGATGAAGAAGCACTCGAGCAGTTCGCGCGCGCTCTCGCGCGACAGCGATCCATCGGCCAGTCCCTGCGCGTAGAACGGGGCGAGGTGCTGATCGAGATGGCCAGGGGAGAAGGCGTCCCAGCCGTTGAGCTCGGTGATGACAGCGAGGTGGCAGAACCAGTACATCTGCAGCGCTTCGTGGAGATCGCGCGGCGCGTTGGCCGGCACGTGACGGCAGACGCTGGCGATATTCAGGAGTTCAAGGCGTCGCGCGTCGTCGTTGGTGGTCACCGCCTCCACCGCGGCGAGATCAGCGTGCCGTTCAGCGAAGCGCATCACGGCGTCGCAGGCGATGGACATCGCCTGCAACTGCTCGCGTTTGTCGAGCGCTTCGGGGTCGCGCTCGAAATCGAGGGCGGCAATCGCCATCGCGATCTCGGCCTTGAAGCCGAGCATTCCCTTCCGGTAGATCTTTCCGTCGGCGACGGTATGCCCCGGCGCCCGCTGTTCCATGAACTCGGTGAAGCAGCCGGCGGCGAACGCGTCGTGCCACTCGGCGGGAAGCTCGGCCATCATCACGTCGCGCAGCGAGCGGCCGCGCCAGAATGGAATGATCTCCCGCTCGTAGGTCTCGATGACCTCGGGCGCCACCCGGTACGACGTCTTGGGACGCGAGTTGAGGACGCGCAGGTCCTCGGCGCTGTGGCACGTCAGCTCGGGGTACGTGGGCACCGCCTTTGGGACGGGGCCGCGTTCGCCGACGATCAACTCGCCGTCGCCCAGGTACAGCGTCTTCGTGTCGCAGAGTTCGTAGAAGGCGCGGGCGCGCATCACGGGGATGGAGTACTTGCCGAGGTGTTCCTTGTAGAAGGCCGTGATGATCTCGGCGCGCTCGGCGTTGATGCTCGGCGCCGTGTCGAGCGAATCGCGACGGAGGCGCTCGGTGCGGGGCGTGGCGGCGATGCTGGCCGTGTGCACGGTGCTCATGCAGCCTGTCCTCCAATGGACGTCGGCAGGCCACGCGCGCGGAACCGCGCGGCAATGGCCTCAAGATGGGCGTTCGATGGTGTGGCGGTGCCGTGGTGGGTGTAGTGCTTGCCCACGCGGGCGAACTTCGGCTCGGCTGTGGGATGGTATGGCAGAAGACTGACCTGCCCAAGACGCGGCAGCGCGCTGACGAACGCCGCGGTGGCATCGATGTTTGCTTCGTCGTCATTCACGCCGGGGATGACCGGGATGCGCACCCAAACCGCTTGGTGCAGGGAACAGAGAGCAGAGAGATTGGTGAGGATGCGCGCGTTTGAGACGCCCGTCGCCGTCTCGTGGCGTGCCGGGTCCATCAGCTTGAGGTCGTACAGGACGAGATCGGCATGCTCGGCGGCATCGCGCAAATGTTCCCACGAGGCGAAGCCGCATGTATCCAACGCCGTGTGCACTCCCTCAGCTCGGAGGCGCTTGAGCGAGTCAATGGCGAAGGGCGCCTGAACCAGCGGCTCGCCACCACTCAAGGTGACGCCGCCACCGGAAGTCTCGAAGAACGTGCGATCGCGCAGGACGCGAACGACCAGGGCGTCGGCGCTGATGCGTTCGCCCACCAATTGCAGCGCGCCGGTAGGACAGTCGGCGACATCACACGCCGCCTTGTTGAAGACCGTGTCGGAGGCGAGCTCCGCTTCGGTGCATCGGCCGCATTGCATGCAGCGATGCCGGAGACGGACGAACGTCGGCGCAAGTTCCTGCGACTCCGGGTTGTGGCACCAGGTGCAGGCGAGCGGGCATCCCTTCAGGAAGATGGTGGTGCGAATGCCCGGGCCGTCGTGGACCGAGAAGCGCTGGACATTGAAGACGAGGCCGCTCGGCGCCGTCATTCGCCGGACTCCGCGTCGCGCGCCATGCGGTCGCCGAAGTAGTAAGCGCGGACGTATCGCTCCTGCACCGTGAACGACCAGTGCACGTGCTGGAGGTGGTCCGCGGCGGCGTCAATGAGCCCGCGTTCGAGGAGGGCGAGAAACTCCTCGTGCTCAACGACGGAATGGGCTTCCCACGCCTGCATCATCCGTTCACGCCGCGGCCAATCGTAGAGGCGCTGCTTGAGCAACCGCACGAGGGCGACGAGCCGAGTGTTGTCGCAGCGGTTCAGGTACGTGTCGTGGAAGGCGAGGTTCGCGGCGTAGTAGCGGTCGAAGTCGCGCGAGGCGACGGCGTCCCGCATCTCGAGGTCGAGGGCGCGCATCCGCGCGAAGTCTTCGGGGCCGAGCGTGTATCCGATGGTCCGGAGTGCGGAGGCCTCCAGCGCGCCAATGATCTCGTAGAAGGAGCGGATGTCCTCGAGGGTGAGCTCGTTGATGACGAATCCGCGGCGGGGCAGGACGGTGACGAAGCCTTGCGACTCGAGGTTGAGCAGCGCTTCGCGCAACGGCGTGCGCGAGACGCCGAGTTGTTCGGCGAGCGCGTTGAGATCGAGAAACGCGCCGGGCTGCAGTGCGCCTGAGGCCATCTTGGCGCGCAGGTGGTCGTAGACCTGCTCGCGGAGGGAGCGGGTCGGCGTCGCCGGATCGGTCAGCCGGGGGGACTGGGCCTTCTTATGGTAGCGGCGGGCGGATTTCCGGCGCGCGGATGCAGCGGGGCGCGCCATGAGGCATCTAATATATCAGATGCGTCGTTCGAATTCCATAGGATGTAACTCGTTGTTATACAATGACTTGATGCGACAGCGCGAGCTTTCCGGGAGCATCGATGTGTCAGATGACGGCCCTATCGGGAGGCCCGTCAAACTGTATCTTCGAGTCGTTGCCACTGGCGGACCTTGCCTGCGGGCGAGATCGACCGCGCCGCGTGTCCACTTGGAGTCGCATCATGAGCAACATCGACCGCAGGGACTTTCTAGCCAGCGTCGCCGCCACGGTAGCGGCCACTTCCACCGTCACGGAACTCAGCGCGCAGGCGCCGAGCACCTCGACATCACCGACGAAGAGCGCCAAGCGCGCCGGCATCGCGCCGCCCGCGCTCACGCCTCTTCCACTCGGCGCCATCAAGCCGCGAGGTTGGTTGTTGAACCAACTGCGCATCCAGCGCGAGGGACTCAGCGGCCACCTCGACGAGTTCTGGCCCGACGTGGCGGACTCGCAGTGGTTCGGCGGAAAGGCCGAGGGGTGGGAACGCGCGCCGTATTGGATGGACGGGGCGATTCCACTCGCGTGGCTCCTCAACGATGAACCGCTGAAGGCGCGACTCACGAAGTACGTGGACCATATCGTCACGCATCAACGCGCCGACGGGTGGTACCACGTTTACCCCGAAGACGCGGTGGCCAAGCGCTACGACATGTGGGCCATCCTGCTGGCCAACAAGGTGCTGTGCCAGTACCACGAGGCCACGGGCGACGCCCGCGTGCTCGCGGCGGTGACGAAGAGCCTGCGCGCGCTGGCCAGCGGGCTTGATCGCACACCGCTCTACGACTGGGGGCGCACGCGGTGGTTCGAAGGACTGATCCCGATCTTCTACGTGTACGAGCGCGCGCCCGAGCCGTGGCTGCTCGACCTGGCGAAGAAGTTGCGCGCGCAGGGCGTGGACTTCGAGACGCTCTACACCACCGACGAGGACATGAAGGTTCCAAACCCTCGGCGTGGTCTCTGGAAGTGGACCAAGCACGTGGTGAATGCCGGCATGTCGCCCAAGGCGGCCGCGTTGAGCTGGCGACTCGACCAGCGCGCGAACGACCGCGCGTGGCCGCGCAAGATGATCGAGTTCCTCGACCGGTACCACGGCCAGGTGAACGGAATGTTCGCCGGCGACGAGACGCTGTCGGGGAAGAATCCGTTGCAGGGAACGGAACTCTGCTCCGTGGTGGAGTTCATGTACTCGCTCGAGGTGCTGCTCTCGACCTTCGGGGATCCGTACTTCGGCGACCGCTTGGAGCGCGTGGCGTTCAACGCGCTGCCGGCGACGATGTCCCCGGACATGTGGTCGCACCAGTATGACCAGCAGGTCAACCAGGTGCAGTGCACCATCAACCCGGATCACAGCTGGTCGTCGAACGGCCCGCAGGCCAACCTGTTCGGACTGGAGCCCAATTACGGCTGCTGCACGAGCAACATGCATCAGGGGTGGCCGAAGTTTGCGGCGCACCTTTGGATGCGCACTTCGGACGGTGGGTTTGCGGCGGGGGTGTATGCGCCGTCGCACGTGACGGTGGACGGTGGACAGTTGACGGTGGACAAGGGACGTGGGACGGTCGAGATCACGTGCGATACCGGCTACCCGTTCCGCGACACGGTCGGGATTACCGTGCGCGTCGAGAAGGCGGCGCGGTTTCCGCTCGTGTTGCGCATTCCGGCGTGGGCGGAGGGGGCGACGGTGAAGGTGGGCGACGGCGCGACGGTGGCGGCGCGGCCGGGGACGTGGCATCGCGTGGAGCGCGAATGGAGCGGCGAGACGACGGTGTCGTTGCGCTTCCCGATGAAGGCCAAGGTGACCACGCGCTACAACAACAGCGTGGCCATCGAGCGCGGGCCGCTGGTGTACGCGCTGAAGCTCTCCGAGGAGTGGACGCGGGTGAACGCGGACAGGCCTCATCGCGAGCCGCCGCACGCGGACTACGAAGTGCGTCCGACGTCGCCGTGGAACTACGGCATCGTGATCGCAAAGGGCGTGGCGCAGGGGCTGGTGTTCGAGGAGCGGCCGATCGGCGATCAGCCGTTCTCCCCGAACGGCGCCGGCATAGTGGCGAAAGTGAAGGCGCGTCGCGTGCCGAGTTGGGGGCTGGTGCGCGGTTGGGCGGGGGAGATCAGCTCAACCGACCAGATCTGGGCCGACGCGTCGAAGACGGTGTCGCAGGAGCCGATCGAGACGGTGGAGTTGATACCGTATGGGTGCACCAACATTCGCGTGACGGAGTTTCCGGTGGTTTGAGAGCAGGAAGGGGGCAGGGTGGGGTGCAGGGGAACGGGCACAGTGGGGTGCACGGAGCACGGGGGATCTCAAATGGCACGACGACTGATAGTGTTCGCTGCGGTATTGCTAGCGGCGTGCAGTTGGTCCTCGGAGAAAGGAGCGTCGATGGCACGAGAGCCCTTCGGCACGGCGCCCGACGGGCAGGGCGTCGAGCTGATCACGCTGACCAACGCGAATGGCGTGGAACTGCGCGCGATGACCTACGGCGCGATTATCGTGTCGCTCAAGGTGCCTGACCGGAATGGCGTCCTCGGCGATGTGGTGCTTGGCTACGACTCGCTCGCCGGTTACGTGAAATCGTCGCCGTACTTCGGCGCCATCGTGGGGCGCTACGGCAACCGCATTGCCAAGGGGAAGTTCACGCTCGATGGGCAGACCTATACGCTGGCTGTGAACAACGGCCCCAACTCGCTGCACGGCGGGCTCAGGGGCTTCGACAAGGTGGTGTGGCACGCGGACACGATGCGCACTGCTGATGGCGTGGGGATCCGCTTTCACTACGTGAGCAAGGATGGCGAGGAGGGATATCCCGGAACGCTGTCGGTGACCGTCACCTACACACTGACGGATGCGAACGACGTCCAGATCGCGTACGAGGCGACCACCGACAAGGCGACGCCGGTGAACCTGACGCAGCACGCGTACTTCAACCTGGCGGGAAGCGGCGACATCCTTGGGCACGAGCTGCAGATCAACGCTGGTGTCATCACGCCGGTGGATTCGACGCTGATTCCGGACGGCTCGTTGATGCCGGTGCAGGGGACGCCCTTCGACTTCACCACGCCGCATCGCATCGGCGAGCGCATTGGAGCCGACCACGAGCAGCTCCGCTTTGGCGGTGGGTATGACCACAACTTCGTGCTGATCCGCAGCGACACCACGCTGAAGCACGCGGCGGTGCTCAGGGATTCGGCGAGCGGACGCGTGCTCGGGGTGTTCACCACGGAGCCCGGCGTGCAGTTCTACTCCGGAAACTTCCTGGACGGCACGCTCAGCGGAAAGAACGGTACGGTCTACCAGCATCGCACGGGGCTGTGCCTCGAGACGCAGCACTACCCCGATTCGCCGAACCAGCCGCAGTTCCCGAGCACGATCCTGCGGCCCGGCGAGACGCTGCGGTCGCAGACGGTGTGGAAGTTCCGCGCGGAGTAGATTGAACGAGGAAGGCAGTCGCCCCCCGACCGCGCGATGCACCTTGAGCACGAGGCGGGACGATGACCGACTCGCGGGATGACGAAAGATCGGACCACCGGTTCACCGACCGGGAAGTCGCGCTGCTGCTCCAGCGCGCGGCGGAAATCGAGGCCCGGCGCTCCGATGCGCCGCCGGCGCAGGGGATGTCGCTGCGCCAGCTCCGGGAGATCGCCACCGAGGTGGGGATCAGCCCCGAGGTGTTCGAGGAAGCGGTCACCGCAGTGCAGGCGGGGGCCAAGCCAGCCGGCCGCGAACTGCTCGGCGCTCCGCTGACCTACAAGGCCGCCCGTGGCGTCGAAGGACGCCTGAATGAGGCGGCCATGGAACGGCTCATCCGGGTGCTCGAGGAGGCGATGGATCAGTCGGGGACCGTCACGGATGCGCTGGGGACCGTGCGCTGGACGAGTCTGACCCCCGACCAGCGCTTCGACCCAACGACCCAGGTGTCACTCGTGGCGAAGCGGGATGAGACGCAGATCCTCATCGTGCGACGGCACCCAGCGATGATGCGCGGCTTCCTGCACGTCTTGCCGCCGCTTTGGAGCGGCGTGCTGGGCACCGCGATCGCCGCCGCCAGCCATGCCGCCGATTCCGTCCTCGCCATCGTGTTCGGCTTCTTCGCGCTCATTGGGCTTGGCATCGGCCATTCGATCTGGCAGGCGATTGGCGAGCGTAGCGCGCGCAAGGCGCAGGAGGTGGCGGATACGCTGGCGGCCGCGGCGCGGGAGTTTTCCGCGGACGTCAGCGACTCGGCGACGTCACCACCACCCAAGCATGTTCCACCACGCCAGGCCGACCGTGGCGAAGACGGCGATGGAGATGAGTGAAAGCAGCAGGCCCAACGCCACGTGGTGTGGCGTTGGGCCGCGCTCACGAGGCGCGACTCACGGCACGACCTTGTCGCGGGCGAAGTTCGGGCCGAGCAATGCGCGCGCCTTGGCCATCGTGGCGTCGAGTTCCTTCCGGAGCTGGACGTACCGGGTGGTGGCGTCGCGCCCGACGCGCTGGTCGGCGCCGTTGGTCATGCCGGCGAGGTACTGGATCTGCGATTGCAGTTCGGGCTTGCTGTAGCGAATGGCCGGCATCACGACGGTGGCGCGAATCTCGCTGACGCCCTTGGCCGTGTCCGCCGCCGCGCCGCTGGCATTGGCGAGTCGGCGGCGTTGTTCGTCGAGAGCCACGACGAGTTTGTTCACCTCGCTCACGAGGTCGCGCACCTTGATGTTGTGGTCGTACTGCGCCTGCAGGTCGGCGACGGTGATGCCGTCGGCCGCAGAGCGCGGGTCAATCCGCACGGTCAGTGGTTGCGTGGCGGCGGTGCCTGCGGTGAGACGCACCGTGTACTTGCCGGGCACGA
>Ga0194120_10005018_pt1 | contig 19815 bp, 14 predicted proteins | sample TA2MahCa65mmetaG_FD_148642 | JGI IMG/M metagenome (GOLD analysis project Ga0194120, IMG submission 148642) | Freshwater microbial communities from Lake Tanganyika, Tanzania - TA2015019 Mahale Deep Cast 65m | ecosystem: Environmental > Aquatic > Freshwater > Lake | place: Tanzania: Lake... | reverse complement strand
CAGCCTGGGGCGGATAGATTTTCTTATCCGTGGGGGTTTGTGTGTGAGGCGGGAGCTCGAAGATGTAGCTCATGCCCTCCCCTTGTCCAAATCCAAGTGTAAGGGGTGCGCGGATGGAACCAGATTGGAAAGCGGGGGGTGCCCCCGGGGTGGGGGCTCAGGTAGCAGGAAAACGCGATACGGGCGGATAAGTCAAAGATTTGACTGATTCCCACCGCGATACCCAAAAGTGCGCGGAACCCTGATCTTCACCCAGCTGCACAAGCACCCCGGCCGTTTAAGGCGGTGCCCCGGGGGTGGGGGTCAGCACAGCGACGTGGATCTCCGACTGGCTGATGTACGGCTCCAGCGCCAGGCCCTGGAAGGTCCAGCCCCGGTTGCCCAGGGTGACCACCGGCCCGTCAGTTGGCGGCCAGGATCTCGCGCAGCCGCGCCCAACTCTCGTCCGGCAGCACCTTGAGAATCCGCACCAGTTTTTCGTCCCCGCTGCGCAGCACCCGCTCGCGGACCTCGGGCGCCATTTTCTCTGCGTCGCGCACGTCCCCCTCCTCGATGTCGAGGCCGCGCACGATCGCCCCGGTCCGCAGCGCCTCATCGAGCGTGAGCGCGAATATCTGCAGCAGCGAGGCGCCGCACGAGCCGCACGAGGTGGCGGTTACGGGATTGAGCGCGCCGCAATCGGCACAGGATCGATACCGCGCGGCCGCCACAGGAAACTCGTGCCCGCACTCAGGGCAGGTTCGCTCGCCCAGGGCGCACTCGTGCCGACAGGCCGGGCATCGCTTGGTGGCGGGCTTCTCGCCGATCGCGCGCGCGGACGGAGACATCTCTTCCTCCACACGGCGCGCAAATCGCTCGAGCGTATCCAGCGAGGGCATCACGACGTAGGCGCGCGTGTCGTCCTCCGGGCCGTACGTGCGCACGACCCGGCCGATAGCCTGGCGGAAGGCGAGCTCTGTCAGAGCGTAGGGCAGGTAGACCAGCACGCGAAGCCGCCGGATGTCCACGCCTTCGGAAACCATTGCAACCGACACCAGCCAGCGCTTGTCGGTGTTCCGGAAGGCGCGGATCTTCGCCTCCGGGTTCGGCATTTGGCTGTGCACCAGCATCGGCGCCTCGCCCTCGATGCGCTCGATCAGGGCGACCATGTATTCCGCCATCTCGATCGAGGGCGCGATTACCAGGCCGCCCGCCTCGGGCAGCCGGTTCCGCAGCTCGGAGAGCTTGGCGCCCGCGACCTCGAGCATCGTCGCCTGGTATCCGGTCGCTAGCGGCGTCCTCTTGTCCCGCTCGTACTGCGGCGTGCAGGCGAGCTTGTAGAAATCGAGCGCCCGCTGCAGGGGCCCGATCCTGGCCATGTCCTTCGGCAGGGCCGCCCGCTCGCGGCTGGAGACCCGGACCCTGTTCTGGGCGTCCAGGGTCACCGTAAAGCGGCCCTCGTGGCGATGGAAGGTCGTCGGCCGGCAGTAGCCGAGGTCCACGGCCTGGCCGTACGTGAGCGTGTAGGTGCCGTCGTCCGGGTGATCGATCGCGCCGGCGTCGTCGTAGGCGAGCCACACCGATTGCTCTCCGTCCGAGCGGATCGGGGTCCCGGTGAGGATCAGGACGAACCGGGCGTCGGCGAAGGCGCTGTCGGCGCTCTCGCCCCATGCCGCCTCGACGGCCGCGTGGTGGTGCTCGTCGCAGACGACGAGCGTGCGCGCCGCCCGGCAGACCGCCTGCATGGCGTCCTGCAGCCCCTGCACTGCCGCCCACGTGGCGCAGACATCGAGATCCAAGGCCGCGATGTCGCCGTCGCGCCCGGTCACCTTGGTCATGTAGCGCCCCGTGGCCCGGCGGAAATCGTCGGCCCACTGGTTCACGACCTCGGCCCGCGGCGCGATGACGATCACACGGTCCACCTCGCCGCGCGCGAAGAGCGCCTGGGCGATCACCGAAGCGGCCGTGGTCTTCCCGGACCCAGGCGCCGCGTTGATCAGGAAGTGGCGGTCCCTCGGCTTGGCCAGAAGCCAGCGGATGGCCTTGTCCAGAGCTTCCTTCTGCCACGGTCTGAGCTTGAGCATTCCGTATCCCTTCTTCAGATTGCAGGCGACGCAAAGCGCCTGCCCGTTCGCCGTTACCGTCTTCCCGCCCCGCGAGAAGGGCATGACGTGATCCGCATGAAAATCCCGCCCCAGCCGTGCGCCGCACAGGGCGCAACGCCCGGCTGCGACCCAGGCAAGGACGCGCCGCTGCCGCGGGCTGAAGCGCCTGCGCATCCGGTCACCGGCTCACCCAGTACTCGGTGAGCATGATTTCCCGCGCCGGCAGATTCGCCGGCGGCGTCACCTGGGCGTGCCCGTTGAGGCGCGCCAGCGCTGCGGCGAAGGGCGCGGGGCGGGACTCGATCCGCCAACCCTGCTTTCGCAACTCTGCCACGACGTCGGGCAGGTTCGAAACGCCGTAGAGCACCAGAGCCTCCAGCCGGGTGATGGGCCTCCCGGTGGTGAGGTGCTCCTTGGCAGCCGTGACGAGACCGTATCGCAGCGCTTTCATGTGTTCCCCATAGGTCAAATCCGCATTTCCGGCGGCGGTCCCCCGCAGCCGTCGTCCGCCTCGAGCCCCATCCACTTCCAGGCCCGATTGAGCATTCGCCACCCGCCATCCGAAATAGCGAGGTCGAGGTCCTGCAATTCCAAGGGATTTCTGCCAAAGCCCAATTGAAACTGTGGCGCCGTCTCATCTTCCTCGAAGAGAGCGACTAGGGATTCAGCCGACTTGAGCAGTTCCTGGGCGGGAACTGCACCCCCGACCACGCCACGAAGCTCTTGATATACCGCAACTATTCTCGTCCCGCGTCGCATTAGTTTTCCCCTTACGAGGTCCACAAATACAACGCGAGCGGTCGCGCAACTTTCAAAGCGCCGCGGCGGACGTGGTAATGCAAAACTCAACGAGTTCGCCCGTTGTACTTTTTATCGCTCAAGGATTAGTGCAGCAGGAAGCGGACCTAAGCAAATGGCGCACCGCCAATTCGGAAATTAGGTACGGCAAAGGGCACTTAATGGCGCTTATCTACCTGCCATCCTGAGCTCTAAGGTAGGAATTCAAGAGTTCAAGCAAGTTCGGCAAATCGAGTTCATTTTCGGTATTCAGCAAACACCGAGCAGCGCGGCGAAGTAGGTTCTTACATGCATCGTGATAGAGCGCCCAATCAGAATTAGATACAACGTCAACACTATGAGCGCCCGCCCCTCGCGCTTGCTTGTAGAGGTTTCGAAGATTCAGAACATCGCCCAACGAGTCAAACAACCATTCACTCTGTGAAAGTTCCTGCATACCTACCCACCCAAATCCGATTAGATCTTCAAACGTCATGATCGAACCCGGTGGCGGTGCCGAATAATCTTTGCGCCAAGGCAACGCACGCACATTAGCTATTGATGCATCATCTGCTTTTGGCGCATCCCAGTAGGCAATATTTAGCTTCGCAAAACAATAGGCTTGCAAAATACCCTCAGGCAGAGCCAGGACTGTTTGTCTCGCTGATGCAGGCTGCAATTTCGCGGCCTCCTTCAGGCAAAGCGCCAAGAACTGGAGGTAGACCCGCATCGCAAGATTCCCGTGCGGATTCTGCAGCAAATATTTTTCAACTCGTAGCGCATTATCTGCGCGCTTCGCGCGGGAATACTTGGCCATTGTCTGTACAAAGGGTCCCCAAGTATCTAAAGCGCCCTGCAATTGATCTAACAATCTATTTCCCTTTGACCTAACGCGGAAGGACTTTTCTAGAACTACTTTCGCCGCCTCCCAAGTGTCGCCGAATGGATTTGCATTTTCGACGAACTTAGCCACTAGGTGGCCTGCTTCAAATTCTGGCAGGACCTTCAATTCACTAGGCACACTACCGAGCAAATTGCCAATGCCCCTTGCGTCGTTGGCCGCAAGCCGCTCCCTAAAGAGCCTCTGTACTCCCGTGGGATCGGCCCGCCAGTATGCGTCGGCGCAAGCCCATCCGATCATTTCGGCACGAATTCTTCCCTCATCGTCGACAAGTACATAGCGCCAATCATGGCTTTCCAGAGCGCCGTGACTATGCTTAATCTCAATCCCCGTGAATCTTTCCGTAACGAGCCTCTTATAAATATCGTGTCCAGGCTTATCTAACCACTCTACAAAGCGCCGGCATGCGCCACTACGTGTCTGCTCACGCGCATATGACCGCAATCCCTGCAAATCCATCTGGTGCGCGGCCTGCAGCAGAAGCATTACAAGTTTAGGCAGCCCGCCAGATAGCTTAAAGACAGGATCGGCGACCTCGCTTGGAAGTTGCTCACTGGCAAGAATTGCATCTAACTCTTCGCGCGAATACCCACGAAGACATACATTACGGTGGCCTGACCCAAACTCTGAATTTAGAAATGGCAAGTATGTGTCTGACGAAGCCTTCAACCATTCCAGAAACTCCTGATACGAACGTGGTAGCGCGACCACAGTTCTGAGACTAAGCGAATGTTGAATTTCGCGAAGAATGTAACCAATGTTTGCGTCAAGCTTTTGAATCGCTTCGTGAAAGTTAGGAATTAGCAGCAAAGGAATTGCACCACGGTCGCGGACCGACTCCGTCGCTTGCCACAAGGCGGGTTTAAGCATGCCCTCCGTCAAGGTTTCAGGCGGTCTAACTCGCCATTGCTCTAGAATAATCCGGACGAATCCCGCTTTGTCACTAAATCCCGCGGGATCTGCATAGGCTGTAGCAAGGGACGGCAACTCTTGAGCCTTAAAGACCTTCTGCGGTTCGCGCAGTAAAGACCAAAGATCCAGGGCTTCGGTGAACGGCGGAGTGACTACTATGTAGCTGGCTTCCTTTTCCCAGGAATTAATAATTTGTCTTGCCAATTGCAATGTTGCAGCTGGAGCCAGCATTTAGTGGACCAACGCCTTCGCGATGCGCTCGACATCTTCTTCAATGTTGGCCCAATGCCTGGCAAAATTTCGTCGAAGCGATTCGCCAAGGATTGGAATCACAAAGTTCAGGTCAGGCAAATCTTCCGCGGCTCGCCTGAGCACATTCAGCTTTTCGCAGACATCCAATCCGCGACGAATCTGCTCTACTGTCAAGTGGTGGTCAGCAACGAGCGGGCTCGACGTGCCCCAAAGCTGCCCTCGTCGAAGTCTCAGTCTCGCTCCAGAGAGTGGACTAATCAACTTTGCGGCGGTAAGTAAGACAGCCTTCGCAAGAATCTCATCGTCCCTAGACGTAGCGCTAATCGCGCTGATGTTTGTGTACTCATCCGCAACGGGATCGGTCGTATCATCGAGGCTCGATATCCCAGTCTCCATATTCAGTAGCGCAGTAAGACCGTTCGCAATGTCTTGCTCAAGAACGTACGGCTGCCCAGCGATCGCAAAGCAAGCACCCGCGACCAAGCGCATGTAATAGGGTATTCCCGCGCAGATGTTGGTTAGGAACTCCAAGCTCTCGTCTGGAAGCGCGTAGTGGCCTTGAATCCCTCCTGGAAAAACGATTGCTCTGGATTGTTCCAAGGCCTTTCGCGACTTAGCGGAGAATGGCGTAAGAACCATCGGCTGCACAACACTGTTCATATTGTAGAAAGCCGATTTTGGTTTCTTCACAAATAGCTCAAGGGAACTGGGTGCTCCAGAAAATACGAATGCGAAATCATTTCGGGAAGTCAGCAGATGCCTGACCTGCCACATGAACGATTCTGCAAACGACTGATACTGCCCTCCCCTAAGATAGCCTTGAGTAAACCTGTCAATTTCATCTAGTAGGAAAATGACTCGCGTGCATTTGCTCTGGGTCACTATTCCATCGACCAAAGCTCCCAGGAATCGCTTCACGTCGCCGTCAAAGGGCAAGGTCTTTCCAAGCGCATGAAAGCTCGTTAGACGCCTTACAAGCTCAGCGTTATCCTTATTCTGAATCTGATCCCAGATCCACTTATTGAATTCGCCATCGTTGCTAAATCCTTTATCTAAGGTGAGATATGCGACAGCTGAATCCCTCCCCTCTTTATGCGAGAAACTATCTAGAATCCAATACAACATAGTCGTCTTTCCAGATCGCCTCGGACTCGCAATCCAGATGCTTCTCGGCGATGCACCCCCAAAAAGGATTTTCTCTATTCGGCGCTCATCCTCGATGCGGTGAATAAAAAATTTGTCGATCTTGTGTCGCAAGTGTCGCGCCGGGAAGTTTTCGAACAATTCTTCGATCCTGTCTGCCGGCAACGGCGCGAATGGTTCCGCATTGGACAAACGAAAATCTAGTGTTGTTTCAAACGTACTTTTCTGTCCCGCTATCGTCGTCGAAACACAGCTGATTGGCACTTCAATGTGTCGAGCGTGCTCGTACAGCAACTGAAAACCAATCGGGAGACGGGTTACGGTCAAGAAAGGACCTTTAAGCTCAATGTCACGGCTGCCACCAACAAACCTGAGCGGCGATTTCTCAGGCAGGTCAATGGTAAGAGTGTCAGGGCTAAACGTGGTCCGAGGCTTAATTTCTAAGACCCCTTGCCATTGACTAGCTCCTTCTACTCGCTGAATGGGACTGACCATGACAAGGACAGCAGGGGGTTCATTCAGATTTGGGACAAATTTGTGCAGGTACTCATCCACAAAAAGATGAAAGGCTTGCGAGCTAGTCGCGGACTTCAGTTCGATAACATTCCGGAGTGCATCTACCCCTAATCCAGCGACAGCCTGATCTGCCGCTCGCGCCAGGGCGATCGCCTGACGCCATTCGAGTGTTCGACACTGAATAAAACTGTACGCTAGAGCACCGCTTACCGACGCTCGCCACAGCACATTCATCAGCGCGGCACGAAAAACATCTTGCCTTTTGGCGCCGGTAAAGTGGTCCCACAGGTCTCTTATGACCACATTGCCCGTTTCCATTTCAGGTCCAAAGGCAGTCTGCAATTCCTGCTTCGATTTAGGCGTGATTTCTGCCGCGCTTTGCGCAATAATGACCAAGATTTCGCCCGTCTCCGCACTATCTCCCACAGGAATCAAACTTACCTCGCCAATTTGCTTTGCGAGAGCTAGCAGGAAATCTCGGACAATTGATGCAAGCAGAGTCTCTCCCTTCCCACGAGAGGCAGTAACGGCCTTGACAACTGTTGCCTTCGGGCAGCGATTGACCAGCGACAACAGCCCAGCCAATTGCGAAGTAGACGATTTGAGTTGGCGCGACAGCACTCCTAGAAGTGCGACATCGACTAGTCGTTCTGCAAATGCTGCTCCTTGTTGCGGGCCAGCCTCATTCAGGGAGTGTGCTGCTAACGATAACGCACCATTCCAATCTCCACTATCTATCAAATCAGTCAATCGACTAGCCGGCGCATTCAGGGCATCACCACGTGTCAGCAATGGCTGTACCCAAGACAATGTCTCTCCACCCAAGGACTGTGAGAATTCCGCCACGGCCGTCGGTTCTGATGGCTCATCCACAGCTATCGTTTCAGAATCGCTTGGCGTCGCTTCTAGATCTCCTAATTCGTCAACTACGCCTGCGGTGCGAAAAGTACGCAAAATCGCGTCCAAAACAAGCTCTTCACTCCTGGCGTTCTTCCACTTTGCTTCGAGTTGGAAGAGAACAGAAGTGAACGCGGCGTGTTCATCAGTTGGATTAGCTGGATCCGTTGCACCAGCCACAACAATGCGCATGGCGCTCTGGAGCTTTTGTGCATACGATGTCTTGAGATTGCGAATATGACCAAGTTCGCCGATTAGATATTCAATTGCGGGCTGCAATGCGAGAGCAAAGACGCCCGCCTGATCACCTGTTGGCAATCTCCGAGGATCCTCTGCTATGCGCAATCCCTCCCTAATGCGCACTATTGCAGACGGTACCTCAGCCTCAAATGGGAGAAGCCGTTTCACCATCTCAAGGTGCTCTCTCCGCGGAGCAGCCTTTTTCCAAAGTGCCGCGAAGCGAGTTCGTAGTTCTGAAATCGAGTCGTTATCAGTTGCGACTCCATCGAGCGCCGCAAGGTTTGCGCGAAGCTGCGCACGCTCTCGCGCCTCTTCCGCGTTCCTTTTGAGTTCTGGGACCATATAGTCGAGAACCTGCATCTCGTCTTTGAGCGCACCAAACTTGCGACTGGCAAGAAATGCTCGAGCTGCGTCTAAGCTCGGGGCTTGTCGCGCATACCCCTCTGGAAGCACCTCAATCGCACGCTCAAGTTCCGCCAATCGATTGCCAAACTGTGCCTCCAATTTCTTGGCATTGGCCTCAGAAGCTTCAATAAGTCCGGATGCAATGTCTGCCTCGGCCTCGAGTGCGTCAAACGCCTCAACGTCGCCGCTTCGCACGTAAATTTCTGCAACGTGGGCAACTGTTCCGAATCCAAAATATCGAATCATTTCGTCACAGGCCAGATCGCCATATGTAACGCCGCGCCTCTTTATATAGCCGCGTGGCTGCTGGACGGACGCCAACAAGGGATACTGCGCCTCCCAATCAGCTCCGAACGCATCTCGCCTCGAGACTGGCCATATATCCTCGAATTCCCTACCGCTTGCCAGCTGGTCAAGCCACGCTTTGAGCAGCGTCGCTCGTCTATCCTCACTATCCAGCACAAGCCTAATAGCCGCATGAGCCACACTGTCATCATTGCTTTCGATCCGCACTTCGCCGCGTGCAAGCAGCTCTTTAATGGTTGTACTTAGCGTGGCAACAGCTAGACGTATTTTCTTGTCGTATTCGGAATTCTTTCTAAGCCACTGCGGCAGCGTCGATTTCCAGCGATGAAGATGGTCTTCAATGCTGAATTTTTCATTCCATCCAAAAAACTTCTTCCGAAACTCCGCAATCCCGCCTTCATCTAGTGCATTACGAAGCGGAGCAAACAAGTCCCCATAGACGAGCTTCCAGAGCCGTGCATAGCCACCCCCGCCTCCGGGATGGAACGCCAGCGCAGACCTGAGTTCTCGTTTTAGTTCGCCTTCTGGATCGGACAACTCCGCGCGTCCCTCTGACATTGCATTCGCGACAATCGCGCAGACATCCTTCCTTCTCATTTCGATTTTGCGCGTTATGTTATCCAGAAGCGCGTAAAACAGAGAACGCTGATAGTCCTGGTCTGCTGGTGCGGACCAGTAGCTATTTAGCGGAACAGCGTGCAAATACCATGCACTTTCTCCAGCGTCTGTAGCTCCCGTTACCAGCGCAGATTCGATTTCCAAAACTGCAAACAGACTGGCCAGTTCGGGGTGTCGCTGACTCAATTCTTCGACCTGCGGCAGTGTTAGGCGACTCGTAGTGGCGATCGCTGCACGCAAATGATCTTTGGGATCGCTCATCAACACGTCAGAAAGAACCGCACAATACTCTTCGGCGAGATCCGAGAAGCAGTGGCGCACAATGACTCCAAGCACTGGAGTCAGCTTCCTTTCACGCAGCATTCCTCGACCGATTTGGACGAAGAGATACCGCGCAAGTGATGCGTCTGACAGCATGTTCCAGGAAGGTTCGTGCCACCGCAGTTCAATAGTCGCTCGAAGAGAGGCTGACGCCTTCATGTAGTCGTCCACCAGACACGCGTCCTCGACAAAATCCTCGAGCACTGTTGGAATTTGCGAGAGAGAATATGACTTCCGAGGAAGACGCTTTGAGGCTTCTGCCACAGCCTCTCGGGAAACCTCTCTTAATGGCTTGGCTGTCTCGACTGCGCCGTCGATTGAGACCCAGAACGCATCGCATTCGGCGCGCCATCGCTTAAACCCGATCGATGACGGAAGCTCTAGCACTGGGGCTACAACATCAATCGGAACGTCTGCCCGTAACTTGTCGAGCCGATTTGACAAGATTTGCACGACGGATTGCGCCTTCTTTTCTAGGTCCTCGTGGCATCGACGCAGCGATGCGGTGTGTTGTTCTGCCCATTTCAATCGCTCTACCGGATTCACTTCGCCCTGCGACAAGGGTTGAAGCGTCGCCAATTCGCTATATCTATCCCAAGCGCTTGCGACCTCAATGACGATATTGTCGAAGGCTAACGAACCGCTTTGCTCATATTTTTGCGGCATCAATTCTTGCGATTGGTGTTCCGCTGTGGACTTTGACCTCTCCCCCTTCTCGCCAGGAAGCTCGTCCGTGGATTCTTGGGATACTCCATTCGCCGTCGAGTCGCTTTGGGGTGAACTGTCGATACGTTTTGCAACAGTGGAATCTTGCTGAATTGTTGGCGTCTCAAGAAGCTCAACGAGTTGCTTTGCGGACCGTTTATCCAGTTCCGCCAATAGCGCTTCTCGAAAGTGAGTTAAGGCGTCGTCCTGCCCATGAACGTGGGCACTCCAGGCGCAGTTCTCACACCAAGACCAAACACAGAGTGCCGCTTCTCGCGCCGGAACCTTGGCCAACGCGTCAACAATGACGTCAACCCGATTCAATAGTGGAAAGGACCTCTCCTGTCTGGTTTCGAATGCAAGTCTTATAGAACCCTCCCCGCGATCTAAGTCCGGGTACTTATTGGTCACACGATCCTCTACTAATCGAAACAGCTGACGAACCGATCTGTCACGACCAATTTCTCGATCGCGGTACCATTGCGCCCTAAATTCGGGATCGGGCAGCGACGAAGCCAAGTTTGCAAAAGGTGAGAGGCTCCTTTCGTTGCTCTTTCTTAGCTTCGCGCGAAGTAGTAGATCGCGCACCGCCCTTGAAGGGCGCGCGACGAATTGGAATATTTCTCGAAGTAGTGAGACGTCAACCTTTCCGTCGGAGCCGAAGAACGCTCGTGGAAGAGCAAGCAACTCTACAGTTGACTCGTCTCTAATCATCTAGGTACATGATCGTAGTGAAAGTCTGTTCATGGCGTGTTCGCAAGCGCGATTTCGAATTCCTTTATCGCTCTATTTCGCATTATCAATAACCACCCAACATCTTCCAGCGCGTTTCTCGTATGCTTCCGAAAAAAGCGTGTCGCTTGAAAACAGTCTGAGCGGGCATATTTCCGATCTACGTCATTCGTGGATCTACAAAGGCATGAGTCCCTTAACGACTATATCTTGAGGCCCTCTCGGGAATGTCTCTTCAATTGCGATCCGCGCTTTACACTCAGCTTCAACGTCCATCCCAATTTGCATAGGTAGCGGTCCAAGTTCGGCTATTGTTTGCTCTCGGCGCTTCTGGTATCGGGGTAATAACCGGGTAAATTTGTCTTGTCGCCGCGCCAGTAGAAGAAACATATCCGCTTCCAGAAGATATTGGGCACGCACCAGAGCTTCTATGGCACGCTCGAACAGAGCAAAGTCCACGCGATCGGAAAGGTGCAAGAATGCGAACATATACGCCCAAGGGCCCGGATCATCCGTCCTGAGGCGTGCCAAAGCGTGTTCCTGCCAGCGGGCCAGCTGCGGCAGAACATCAGGATCGTGATTCACCCAGAAATATGCCGCCAAGGCCCGCAGGAGGTAGCCAGCGGTTTCGTTCCCTGCCCCTATCTCCGCTGGAGACGCGATTGCGAGGTCATTTCGGACCTGCGAAGCTAGAAGTACGCCCTCGGACTCTTGCACTTGTTTGGACAGAAGCCCCCAAACCGCCATGTAGAGCAGCCCGGACAGTTCCCGCCGGCTATCTCCCATAGTAGCCGCGTGCTCATGCTTTTCGCGGAGGCGATCCATTGCCACCGAAAGCTTTCCTTCTCTAGCCGCAATTCGCGCGCGGTAATCGAGCCGCCGAAGGTCATTGACGCGGCGCGCGTGGGCATCAGTCACAACGCAGTCCTCAAATGCGGCAACAGCGACGCCCGCGGTCCTCGGCAGGTTGAGATCAATGAGCAGGTTGGTCAGGCCACCAAGCAAGTCGGCGTGCTCTTCCACCGAACGCTCCGTCAGGCTGAAGCCCCTAGCGAGATACCTGGCCGCCCAAGGGTAGTTACCCAGTCGCCGCGCCTTCGCATACAGCCCGACGTAATCGCGGGCATGCCGTGGCTGTGGCAAAGCCTTCTCGAAATACTCCATCGCGGCATGTTCATAGTGTTCCGCTAGCCAGAGTAGCCTCGGCGTCATCCATTCGCGCGTCCGAGCCCAGGTTTCCGGCTTGGCGTAGGCCTCCTTGGCCAAGAAGTACGTCTTACGCCCCGCATCGGTGCCGAGCGGAATGCTTCGCGGATCCCCATGTTCGATCGCCCACGTTGCGGCGTTCCAGGAAGACGAGTCGGAGCGGTCGAGATGGACGTTTCCCCAAATTCGCAGCGACCCGATGCCGCCGTCTGTTTCGCTGGCCGCTCGGCTCGCGACCAGCCACGACGCCACATCTTGGCCGTCAGCGCGCGTCAGCCAGCGCCGGATCACCTCCAGCATCTGAGGAGCCGACAAATCCCCCGATGCGGAGATGACGCACCCGGCACCTTGGTCAAGAAGCTTTGCGGCGAGCAAATCCATGGCATGCGCCTTGTTGCACGCGAGAAGCCAGACTCGTTCTGGAAGAGTGCCTGCACGCGGAAGGCCGAAAGGCGTGCCATTCTTGTCCATCAGTCCGCGCACGTCCGCGTGTGCGACAACGAAAAGATCGCAAGCACGCGCGACGTCAACTGCGAAGGCCTCGCGAGTGGTAGGCCGCAAGGCACCGTGAGCAATGAGTTCCTCCAGCGGCTTGCTGAAGTCGAACTCCGCGCGAGGGAAAAGATTGAGCCAGCGCGCGGGCTGGTCGCTCGATGCCAGTGAATTGTCGAACTTAGGCCTTGCGCGGCGGGCTACCAGCGCGGACCTCTTAAGCTCTCGGCCCGCGATCGTCAGCGATTCCCACTCAAGGCGAACTAACTGGGCTGGAAGGGATTCCTCGAGCAGGAGCATGGCTCCTTCACCCTCTCCAGTGGCGCTCCGCAGCATCTCAAGTGCTTCGCGCGGCAACAGATCCTCCACCTGGCGGCAGTCGGCTAGCTGCGCCGGGATCTCGCAACGCACAGCGAAGGCCTTCCCGAGAGCGCGAATCGCTCCTTCCTTCCGACCACCTTCCGTCCATAGTGCTATGAACTCAGGCATCCCGCCGGGACTAGGGCCGCGCGTCCAGAGGCAATTCCATCCGCCGGCCATCGTCCGATTCCAGGATGAGCTTGACCGCAGTCTCAGCATCCCACGAAATCCGACCCGGCTCCCCGCCGGGTTCGACGCTGAGCCTATCGATCATCGTGCCGTCGACCGCCACCATTGCGGTAACGCGCCGCGATCCGGGAACAATCAACAGTTGCCCACCACCATTCGGCCCGACAGACAGGACACGAATTCTCGCGATGTCATGCCAAGAAAGATCCCGCGTCCCAAGATCTTCCTCTCCTTCCCCTAAAGCGGGAGCGGGCACCTCCTTCGCCGCCTCCTCGATGATTCGCTTAGCGCGCTCGAGCTTCCGCAAATCCTTTACAAGAGTAGCGCTCACGCCCGTAAGCCAGGCCTGGAGACGGACACCCTCATCGGCAGAGCGCGCGATGGTTTCGCTCAGCGCCGAAAGGTGACGTGTGATTTCTCTCTCTTCGCGCTCAAATTCTTCTACATCAGCCCGCCGCTCTTCATTCGCCAGCTTTGACGCCTTATAGGCCTCGAATTCTGAGCGAAATTCCTGCAGATGCTCCTGCTCTTGCCGCAACGTCGCGATCAAGGTCGCGAGAGCCCTGACAGCGTTTACAACCGCGCGGTCTAAATCGGGCGGTGGCATTTCCGCCGCCAAGGATGCATGTGCCATAAAATCTTGGCGCACTGCTGCATAAGGTTCAGCAACGCGTATTGCCTCTTGCGCCAGCATCGTCTGGCCCATTGGGACTTCGATTCTCGGCACCAAACTCAACCGGTCCCCAGCTTCGCGCGCGGCATCGAGAAGCCCTTTGACAAACGAACCAATCGTCGAACCGGAGGACGCCAACTCCGCGATGGCAAGCCTGGCGGGCACGCGCATCGCCTCCGCCGCGTGGTGATAGACCCGTTGATAACGACGTCTCGGGTCTCGATCATCGCCCAGAGGGCTGCCGGTTGCCACGAGGAATCCCGCACCGATGCGGCGCACTGCCACGCGACCAGGCCGTGCCGCCTCGGTCGGCGCCTCCGCGGTCAGAAAATCGGCCGCAAGCGATCGGACCGCCTGCAGCCGCGCTAGCCGCAGCTGCGCCACCACGCGGCTTGCCATTGGAAGGTAGATGCGGACTGGATTCCACAACTGGACCATTCCAGCTTCCGGATCAAAGGGTGCGTCCTGATCCTGAAGCACGAAGTCCCACGACGTTGCGTAATCGGTCTCGCCCGATACCAGCCAACCATGCCATAGCTCCGCAGACTCCGCAGGCGCGTCGAGCAGGACGTAAAGCGGCACCTGCATCACCCAATCCAACTGACCCTGCCGAGGGGTCTTGATCGCGATCACCTCCACGATCTGTCCGGCGGCGGGAATTGGATCGAATTTCGCTTGCGCGACCGCCGCGCGCCGCTGAACGAGGTCGCGGAGGTGCGCAGGCAATTCCACCGCCTGCGTACCCGCAATCGAATCCTGCGGGCTTTCTGCTTCCGCGAGACGCTCCTTCCACTCCGGAGACGCCATCACGGCCGAGCGAATTTTCTCTGATACCGTCCCAACCTCGACTGCCTCGATGAGGCCGCGCGAGACGCCAAAGAGCCGGCGCTCGATGTCCACAAGAGGCGGGGACAACTCCAACCAACGCTTCATCGCGCAGCCTCCTGCTGTTCCGCCCAGATCAACGCCTCATGGCACAGTATTTTTAAGGCTGCGCTAATAAGGCTCTGATTTTCATTAGAAATCTGAATCTTTAGGTCTTCGCCAACCCATTGCCCCAAGAGGGTTTGAGCCCATGGCCGATCGCGAAGCCCCGTAATGCCAAGGCGCTCGGCTTTGTAATGATAGGAGCGGATACCGAGCCGCTTCGCCAAGCGGACCAAAGGTTCCGATTGATCGCGATCGGGACAATGATGCAGGCCTAGCATCGCAGGCACCCACGGTTTCGCATTCCGCAGCCAGCGTGCCGCCGACTCGTGCACGGCCGCAAGCCCAATGCTGGCCTCGGCCAGCGCCTGAAATTCGTTGTCGGGATCGCCGTGTGGCCCCGGATTCGCGGTGGCCGTATCGCCAAGCCCGTCGATATCGTTGCCAGAAAGCTCCTCTGTCCCCCTGAGTTGCTCGCTGTCGTACCGATCATGCAGGTACCGTTTATACGCAACGCGCAGAGCCCCGACGTGATCCAGGCGGCTGCCTAGATCGGGTCGCAATACCTTGTCCTGAAAGAAGTCCTGAACGTATACGTCGTTGTCTTCTTTCAGGCTCGCGAGGATTTGCGGCCGATATGAACTGAGCGCGGCGACAACGATCGCGTACAGGCGCCCCCACTCCGCCTCTGTCAAGTCCCTCCGCCGGGCCCATAGGTCCTTAAGCGCTGGGTCGTCTTGGTGCTGCGGCATACGGCCTCAGATCTTCTGCCTGAGCCAGTAAAGCAATTCGATGCGCGCCGATTGCGGCATCATCCCGATCATTCCTTGCAGCGAAAAATTCGCAACCGTTTCATAGCGCCAATACGCAAACGTTTGACGATCGGCCTGAAGTCTCTTCCACATCACACGTTGGGGCGTTAGTTCGAAGAAATCGGCCGGATTGCTTGGCGGCTTGCTGGTGCATGGCAGCACCACCGCACGAGTGTCGTGGCGAGTTACCCGCACGACGGGCCTGGTGGCAACGGGCTCCCTCCTATCCTGCCCGAACATCAAGGCCCCCTGGTCGCAGTGATGCACGAAGCCCTCGGCCTTGTCGGCAGAGGCAATCACAGCCTGGAAGTCCGGCGTAGGCAAGCCAGTATACAAAGTCGTCTACCAATCGGGAAAGGCAGATTTCATTATAGATGGGCCATGCCGGGCGCGGCTCTGGGCCCGATGGCATCGGCGCGCACCCGGGATTCTTGAAAATCCCACAAAGCCGACCGTCGAGTCGGTGCAAGCGGACTTCGGCCCGCACCCGTTCATAGGGTGGTGGCCAGCCCGCCATAACACGCGAAAGAAGGCAGGAGCGCCGGCTATAGCATGGACGAAAAGAACTCTTCGGAAACGCTGGGTGAAGCCGCCGTCCTGGACCGCGTACGCGGCCACGTTGGAGCCCTCCTCGCAGGCGGCGCAGACACAGCAACTGTAGCCTATGTTCTCGCGTTCGTTGCGACAGAACTGGGGCTCAGCTTTGCGCCCGATTCTAGTGAGGTTTACGGAGTCGTTCTCACCGCCGCCTGCCCGGCCACCCCGGACAGCCAGTCTCCCCAGCCGGACGCTGTCATCCCGGTGCTGACGCCAACCGTCCCGGGACCTGGGGAGCCCGTTCATTGAGATTCGAGCAAGGAGAAAACCAAGATGCCGAAGATCGTTGTCGCTCTAGACACCCCGATCGCCTGCCCGCATTGCGCACATGAGTTCCCGCTGGAAAGCGGCATCACGCGCCACGCGCTCGAGCATTATGCAGACGCATTCGATGCGTTCTTCGCCGAGCAACGCAAGGTGCTCCGGGATCAGGTGGTCCGCGAAGTCACGGGCGAGCTGGCTGCCCCGTACGAGGAGAAGCTGAGCCAACTGAACCAGCAGTCGGCCGCGCATGCTCGGGCCGCCGACGACGCCCGCGCCAATCTCGTGAAAGCGCGCGAGGAAGCCCGTGCGGCGGCCCTCGCCGACAACGAGGCGGTGCGGAGGGCGCTCGCCGCCGAGCTCTCCGCCAAGCAGGAGCAGGTCCGGCAATTCCAGGAGCAGGAACTGGCGCTCCGGCGCGAAAAGCAGCAGCTCGAGGAGGCGACGCGCGGCCTCGAACTCGAGGTGCAGCGCAAGCTCGACGCCGAACGCGCGCGCATCCGCGAGGACGCACTCAGGGCGGAGACGGAGAAGTTCGCGCTGCGCGAAGCCGAATATCAGAAGCAGTTGGCGGACGCCCGCCGCGCGCACGAGGAGATGTCCCGCAAGCTGGATCAGAGATCGCAGCAGCTCCAAGGAGAGGTGCTGGAACTCGAGGTCGAGCACGTGCTTGTGGAGGCCTTCCGCGCTGACACGATCGAGCCCGTCAAGGTCGGTACGCGGGGGGCGGATGTCATCCAGACGGTTCGCACCCCCGCCGGGCGTTCCTGCGGCCGCATCATCTGGGAGGCCAAGCGCGCCGAGAACTGGTCCGACGCGTGGCCGCAGAAGCTTCGCGACGACCAGCGCGAAGCGGGGGCGGAGGTTGGTGTCCTTGTGACAACGGCCATGCCGAAAGGCATCCGGGAACCCTTCGCGCGGGTGGGGACGATCTGGGTCGTCGCGCCCTATGCGCTACGCCCGGTGGCAATGATCCTGCGCGATTACCTCATCCGGATCGACCAGGCCCAGGTTGTCAACACAGGGAAGAACGCCAAGACCCAGATGCTCTATGAATACCTGCAGAGCGAGGCCTTCGTGCAGCGCATGCAGGCGGTGGTCGAGGCTTTCGATTGCATGCGCCAAGACCTCGACCGGGAAAAGTCCGCCGTTCAGCGCCTGTGGTCTAAGCGCCAGGTGCAGATCGAGCGCGCATCGCTGAACATGACGAGCGTGCTCGGCGAACTGGAAGGCATTGCACTCGGGCAGATCGCCGTCGAGGGAAGCATCCCGAGTCTCGAAGCAGCCTGCGAAGTTAACGAAAATACCCTGTAACCGCCTGTACCACACTGCGGGAAGCAACGATCATGAACCTCCTCCAGTTCAAGTCAGCCACTGCTAAACGCGCTGGGCGACTGTCGCGCGGAAACATCGTAAGCGCCAGCGCTGTTGCCAGCGCGCAGAACCTGGCGCTCGCGTACCTTCAAGACAAGCGCTATCCGAGCAACGATCACCGCGTAGACACGCTCATCCGGCGGGAATCTTCGAAGAACTTCGCGAGCGGCGGATGGAGACCGACCCCGCGTTTTCACTGCGGCAGGTGGCGACCCGCTGCGGCGTGACGCCTGCTTACCTCTCACGCGTCGAACGCGGCGAAGTTGCTCCGCCCGGAGAGGAGACCCTCATCAAGCTCGCCCACGATCTCGGGGAGGATCCCGACGTTATGCTCGCTCAGGCCGGCAAAATCTCGGCCGACCTGCGTTCCGCGATTCTTGCCCGTCCCCAGCTCTTTGCCGAGCTCATCCGGGCGATCAAGACCATGCCCGACAATGCCGTCTTGCGCATCGTTCGGGATGTCCGTGACGGCAACTGGTAGGAGGAACATCGCTTATGCCCACACTCGAAAATGATCGTCTCGTCTTTCGGTTTCCGCAAATCGAAGAAGATGCCCGCTTCTCGATCGACTTCCAGCGCACGCTGCGGATTCCAGATTCCGACAAGACCTATTCCCTGCCACCGGGGCTGGGCTCCTTTCCTTTGCGGCATGTCGAAGACCATCCCCAAAAGCTACCAGCGCCGACGACCGCTCGGGGCGGCGTTATCCTGCCGATCTGGCAGGCAGAAGCCATGTGGCTAAATTTCCATAACGACGGCCCCGACTGGGGTCTCGATTTTCCGGTGGCGATCAAGGTTGCAGCCGGCAAGATCAACGCGGTGACGGGAGAGGGTTGGCGCGCAGGGCTCCATCGCGACCCTCAAGATTATTTGGTCTCGCCTGAACAACCCTGGCTCGACGGCTTCGCTATCGAAAAGGGCGTCATCCGGCAATTCGTCGCCATGCCACTCGGTGACGGCTATTCGGTGGAGGAACAACTGACGGGCGATGCTGAGTGGGGAGGTCTGCAGATCTCTGTCTTTCCGCTCAAGGCTGAGGTTTGGCAAGCGAAGCGCCGCGCATGGGAAGAAGAACAAAAACGCCGGGCAGAGCGCCGCTCGATGTTCATGGAAGAACCCATAGCTTGCTACTCGATGCCCGCACCAATGGGGCTCGCTGCGGGCGGGCGGATGCGGCAGATCATTCACTCCGATCCGTTTAACATTGACGACTGGGACATCAACGCCGCCGATAGGGTCTTCATCACCCTGCTGCATGCCAAAGACTGGAAAGGGACCACAGGCGAGGCGGCACGAAATCAGCCGCCTACGGCGAAGGAATATAGCGATGCCGGACTGCCTTGGTTCGAATATTATGGAAAGGATCAGACTGCCATTTCAGGGAGCACGAAACTTTCCGGCGTGAAATCGGTCGCAAACCTGTTCAAGCAGATGACTGGCGCGACACTGCCAAACTCGCAAGATGTCGAGACGGGCAAACCGGTACGCCTGGGGCCAGGCCCAAATGCTCCACGCCCCGTTCGCAGCGAAGGCTCTTGGGATCGATGACGTTGTGCACACCGGACGTGATCTCGCGCGATCCGCCGTCGATGTCGGTGAACGACCTTATTGAGGCGTCCTACCTGTCTTGGGCGGAGCAAATGGAGCGGGTGTTTGACGAGCGCAGCATCAGGGACCAATCATCGACCAATGATCGCTCTGGATGCTAATCAACAAGTGCATCACCCTTAGGGGCGACTTCGCAACGCGGTGATGCCGCAAACTTCGCTGTCCGGTATGTGCAAGAGCAAGCCGGCTGCCGCTCACACGATCGGGGAGGATCGTTTCGGCCGCACGCTTGCCCGGATTAAGTGCGCCGGGGCCGATGCGAACACCGAGCAGGTGCGCCGGGGATGGGCGTGGGTGTTTACCCGCTACGCACCGCAGGATTCGCCGCTTTTCGCAATACAGGAAGACGCACGACGGGCCAGGCGCGGGCTATGGGCCGACGATGAGCCGGTTGCTCCTTGGGACTGGCGCAAGATGAAACGTGCGGGTGAGGCGGATTAGCGGGGGTGTCAGGGGGTTGTGCGGGAGCTCGAAGATGTAGCTCATGCCCTCCCCTTGTCCAAATCC
>Ga0194120_10005016_pt1 | contig 19820 bp, 12 predicted proteins | sample TA2MahCa65mmetaG_FD_148642 | JGI IMG/M metagenome (GOLD analysis project Ga0194120, IMG submission 148642) | Freshwater microbial communities from Lake Tanganyika, Tanzania - TA2015019 Mahale Deep Cast 65m | ecosystem: Environmental > Aquatic > Freshwater > Lake | place: Tanzania: Lake... | reverse complement strand
GGCGTAGTGCTCACGCGCGAGGATTCAACCAACATCGATGACCCGATCGACTTTGATATCGCGGAATTGCTGATGAAGAAACGCCTTGGCATATGAAGACGCGCTTCCTCATGATCCGGCACGCGCAAAGCGTTGCGAAGGCTCTCGACATCGTGCAGGGCCGCGGCCTCGATGTGCCGCTTTCGGACAAGGGGAAAGAGCAGGGCGAGAAACTTGCGAGCGTTGCCGGAGAGCTGCAGTTCGATCGCATGTTCTCATCGACAGCTGTGCGTGCGAGAGAGACGGCGCGGTTCATTCGACGCGCACACCCAGCCGTCCCATACGAAGAAACGGCGGTCCTTGTTGAACGTTCGAAAGGCGATGCCGAGGGGATGACGAATACTGCGTTCGATGCTGCGTACCCAGACATACTGGAAGCTTGGAGCAGAGAAGAAGACCCGCGACCGGCAGGCGGCGAGAGCTTTGCGGATGTCGAAGCACGCATCATGCCGCTGGTGCGCGAGCACTGCGAAAAGTACGCGGGTGAAACGATCCTGTACGTGGGGCATGGCAATGCGTTCCGTGTCATCCTCGGCGCCATGCTTGGTATTCCCGCGCACATGCGCAACCGCATCGCGCAGGACTACTGCGCACTTTCCATTGCTGAGTACGATAGCGAGCGTGACCGTTGGAAAGTGCTGCGCATCAACCAGCCGCTCATATGAATCTAGATAATCAGACGAGCGCGCTTCGCGCAGTGCTCGAGGCGGAGTATGGCATCGTGGTGCGTAGCATAGAACCGCTCGGCGCGGCGCAGAGTGCGCGAGTGTTCTTGGTGACGCTCGATGACGATACACGCCGCGTTGCGAAGATTTCTTTATGGTACGGCTTTGCTCCCAATCCGAGGGCCGCGCTCGAGAAGGCGCACGCCGTTGCCGAGAAGATTGCTCACGAAGGTATTGGTGTGCAGACAGCGTACCGGCGAGTGAATGGTGACTTCGTGGCGACCTTCGACGGGAATCCACTTGTCCTGCTTCGGTATATCGAGGGCAGCGCGTTTACGGGCCGCGCAGCCGAGTTTACCGCAGCCGGTGAAGCGCTCGGTCGCTACCATGCAGCAGGCCGCGCAATCCTTGCACGCGAGCCCGAGGAGGCGAATGATATTCGCGCGCGCATACCGTTCGAGAAGTCATATGAAGAATCACGGGCCGCGTTCGCCGCGCTCAAGGAGCGCCTTATGTATATCATCGACGATGAGCCTGCCGAGCTTGCGGTTGCGCGCGCCGCCTTGCCCCAGCTTGAGTCGCTTATGCAGTCAATCGACGACTCGTTTGTATACCCGCTCACCGAGACGATCGTGCATGGCGACTTTGGCGCGCCAAATGCTCTCTACGACGAAAATGGCTCGGTTGCAGGCATCATCGACGTCGACCAGCTCGGCATAGGTGCGTGCATCACCGACATCGCTATCACACTCGGATCGCTGGCTACAGAATTCACCAAGACGCGGACGCTTCAAGAGTTCCACTCAATGGCTGTCATATTCCTGCGCGCATATCATGGTGTGCATCCGCTCCCGCGCGAAGAGTACGAGCGCATCTTGGCTGCGAATCACCGCTGGGACATCATGCGCATCCTGCGTATCCTTCGTCGGCACTTTGAGGGTGGAGGCGCATTCCAAAACCCGCTCGACAAGATGGCGACGCGGTTCATCCCACGGCTTTCACTCGCGCACGAGACATTCGCCTTCTCGCTCGACGATATATTCCCCGCATGAATGCGCGCGTACGAACTGTCTGGCTAAGTGTTGCCGCGGGCGCCGTCGTGCTTGCTGTGTGGCGTATTGCAGCGGGAGGTGTGTCGGATGTGTGGTGGTGGGTGCTCTTGTTGTGGGGCGCGATGTGGACGGGGTTCGTCTTTCAGCCGCTGGTCAAGTCGGCATTTCCGGGCATCAACCACGATACGGTCCGGCAGGATCCGGCACGACACCTCAAGGACCACGAGGCACTCATGGGGTACTACCCGGTCGTGGCGCTTGTCGTCGGGGCGTCGTCGTTTGTGCTGTCGCCGGCGTTGTTTGGCAATGGTGCGGGTGCGCTGTTCTCACTGCGTGACGCGAATATCTTCTTTGCCGCAGCTCTCGTGTCGGGCGTGCTGAATGTCGGTATCTTTTACTTTTTCAACAAGGCTTTGCGCTACGGCGACATGTCGCTTGTGTCTGCTGCGCAGGGTCTCAACCCGGTCTTCTCGATACCACTCTCGTTTATTTTCTTTGCGTGGCTCGGCAGTGCGTACGTGAGTAATCCCAGCGTCACTACTGTCGGGCTTGCGGGTATCATGATCATCACGCTTGCGGTCGTTGTGAATGGGCTGCTGCAGAAAAAGCGTATGGCAGAAGCTGCACCTGCCGACGACTGGTATGCACAGCACCCATTGACGAGCGCGCTTGCGAGCGCTGTTTTTGCGGGTGTTGCAGTAAATGTCGATAAGATCGCGATTGATGCGGGCAATCCGTTCCTCGCGGGCGTCGTGACGATGGGTACTGTTGCGTTGGTTACCGCAGTGTGGACAGCATGGCAAAGCGGCAGTGCACGCGTATGGTATGTGTTCTCCACACATCGCCGCGCGTTTCTCGTTGTCGGCATGGCGTACGCAGTCGTCATCATTGTAATGAACGTCACGCTGTATGGACACAATGTGAATTACTATGCCGCCATCAAGCGCTCCTCGGCGGTGTTTGGCACCGTGTACGGCCTCTATGTCCTCAAGGAGGCCTACGGAGCGAGCAACATGGCGCTCCGTCTGCTGACCAGCGCGGCAATCGTTGCTGGCACGGCCCTCATTCTCTTTAGGGGGTAGCTGCCTTCTTGCCGCCTTCGATTCTGGTTCCCAGTATCCAAACAGCGGTATTCTTGATACAACAGAACCATGTCGCGCGTGAAGCTGTCGGAATTTCGGGCGAAGAAACTCATGCTGGGAGATGCGTATGCCGGTATTCGTGTCGGTAAAGAATTGCAGCAGTTGCCGAAGAAGGGCCGCTGGGTCGCCAAGGTTGACCAGGGCATAAAGAAACGCGCCATACAGGGCCTCGTTGCGCTCGACAAGCAGTCCGACACGCTTGAAAAAGTATTGGCAGGATGGAAGAGAAAAGGCTTTTCGCAATTCTTGATCGAGCCGTTCGTTCGGCATGTCGCAACAGACGAGCGCTACCTCTCGCTCGAGCGTATGCGCGATGGTTTGCGACTCCTCTACGCTGCCGAAGGCGGCGTCGATGTCGAGGCACATCCAGAAAAGATCGAGACCATGATAATCCGCGAATCGAATGACCTCTCGTGGATTGCACAACGGACAGCTATCTCCGAAGGCTTCCTCGCCAGTTTGTACGAGACATTCGAGCGCAATCATGTTGCCTTCCTCGAAATCAACCCGCTCGTTGTCAAAGACAACGAGGTTCATGTATTGGATGCAGCAGTGCTTGTCGACAGTGCGGGCGAGTATTTCGTGCGCGGGGCGTGGAGTGAGGACGACCTCGTGTTGCCGCCTGTGGCACATCCTGCCGAGCGGGCAGTCGAGAGGATTGCGAAGACCTCTTCTGCATCGTTTCGTCTCTCGGTACTGAATCCCGACGGGGCATTGTTCTTCCTCTTATCGGGCGGTGGCGGCTCGATCGTCATTGCCGACCAGGCGCAGCTAGCTGGCGGCGGCGAAGAGATCGGGAACTACGGCGAATACAGCGGCGGCCCGTCGCGCGAGGAGACGTATCTCTATGCCAAAGAGGTCGTCGCCCTCGCACTTGCCTCTAAGAAGCGCAAGAAGGCGTTGGTCATTGCAGGCGGTATCGCCAATTTCACTGATGTCGAGAAGACATTCCTCGGTATCATCGATGCTTTGACAGAGGTATCAGAGAAGCTTCGCAAGCAACATCTGCGCGTCTTCGTTCGTCGCGGAGGCCCGAACGAGCACAAGGGCCTCGTGCTCATGCGCGAATTCCTCGAACGCGAGGGACTGCTTGGCTCGGTGTACGGATCGGACGCCATAATTACGCAAGCCATCGATGATGCGATCCACTACGCGCTATGATCGGAATTAAGGACATTCGCAAGAAAGACAATCTCATTCTGGTTGTAGGGAACCATACGGCCACGGTGCAATCAATGTTGGATTTCGATTATCTGTCCGGCAAAAAGGAGCCATCTGTCGTTGGTATCGTGGGGGGTGGGACACGCAAGGCGCAGAAGTTCTTTTTCGGCGCGCGCGAGGTGCTCATCCCGTGCTTTTCTGACATCGCCGTCATCCCTGAAGAGGTGCGCTCTCGCGTCTCGTGGCTGCTCAACACCATGAGCGCTCGACGTGTCTTTGAGACGACCGTCCAGTTCTTCGAGGCGTTCCCGCATGCGCTCGGTGCCCATATTTTCGCGGAGAACGTGCCGGAAAAGCAGGCGACCGAGCTTTTCGCGCGATACGGCACGAAGAAGCTAATCGCGGGGCCATCCGGGGTGGGGTTGTGTGTGGGCGGACACCTGAAGCTTGGTGTCATTGGCGGCACAGACATTGTGCAGCTCGAAGAGGCGAAGCTCGCCGCCGAGGGCTCGATTGCTGTTGTGTCGACATCGGGCGGCATGACGAACGAACTGATTCGCGCTGTCGCTGGCAGCGGCAGGTGTGTGTCGTTTGCCTGCTCCATAGGTGGCGAACGCTTCCCGGTGACAGGTTTGTCCGGCGTGCTGCGGCTTGCACAAGAAGATCGCGAGACAAAGGCGATCGTCTACTTTGGCGAGCTTGGCGGTATCGATGAGTACGAGATCGTCCAGATGCTTGAAGAAAAGACTCTGACCAAGCCGGTACTGTGCTACATCGCGGGCATCATCGACGAAGCGTTCGCGGAACATGTGCAGTTCGGGCATGCGAAAGCGCTCGTTGCACGCCCTGACGAGAGCACACGCGCTAAGCGCGCGGCCTTGGTGCGCGCCGGCGCCATCGTGCCGCCCAATTTCCCAGCATTTCTTACTGCCATCGGCACACTGCCGTTGGGCGACCGTGCGATGGCGCCGGCGCTTCCTCCTGTCCATAGTCGTCGCGCAAGCATTCTCTCGACGCGCGAAATCGTCGACGTTGAGCAGGTACCGCATGCTGTCAAAAAAGGGAAACTTGCGCCAGCGCGGCCCTATGCGTTCTCGCACGCGACGCTCGCGGCACTCCTTGGAAAGAGAGTACAACCACAGACGGCTGCGTTCGTCGAGCAAGTGTTCGAACTCCTTATGGATCACGGCGGCAATGTCTCGGGTGCGGTAAACACGATGATTACCGCTCGCGCAGGGAAGGATATGGTGACGTCTCTTGCGACCGGCCTTCTCACCATCGGTCCACGCTTTGGCGGCGCGGTCAATGATGCTGCGCACACCTGGATGGATGGTGTTTCCCGCGGGGTTGCGCCACGCGCGTTCGTCGAGGAAGCGGCGGGGCAAAAACGTCTGTTACCTGGCATAGGCCACAAGAAGTACCGCGTAGGAGTGCCGGATCCCCGCGTCGCTGCGCTCGCTGAGTTCGCTGGCCTGCTCAAGAGGCACGCGCACTATGATTTTGCACGCGAGGTCGAGGCTGCAACCACGGCCAAGAGCGGCAATCTCATACTCAACGTCGACGGCTGCATCGCAGCGCTTCTTCTCGATCTTCTCATCGAAACCGAGAAGTTCAGCCCTGACGAGGTGCGCGAGCTCATTGATACCGAGTTCTTCAATGCATTGTTCATCATCCCGCGATCGGTTGGCTTCATAGGACATTTCCTCGAGCAGAAGCAGTACGACGAGGGCCTCTTCCGTTTGCCAGAGGACCTGCTTATGGTCAGAAAACGACGATAGTGCCTGCTGGCGCCGGTGCGCTCTCTCTGCTAGCATTGGACCCATGACTGTGCTCGAAAAGGTCCTCAAGTGGACTGCTATTATCGGTGTGTTTTTGCTCCCGTTCGTTCCCATTATCGTCTCGTCGTCGCTCTTCTTTCCGTACATCACGGGCAAGAACCTTGCATTCCGCATCGTGACAGAAGTTATATTTGCGGCATGGCTCGCGCTTGCGGTTGTCGTGCCCAAGTACCGCCCCCGCAAGTCGGTCGTGCTCGGTGCGCTTGCGCTGTTCGTCTTCATCATCGGGTTGGCGGATGCGGTCGGCGTGCACCCGTTCAAGTCCTTCTGGAGCAACTATGAACGCATGGACGGTTGGGTCACGCTCGCGCACCTACTTGCCTACACGGTCGTTGCATCGGCGGTCATGACTACCGAGCGTCTGTGGCGCAATCTCTTCAAGACATCGCTTGGCGTATCAATATTCTTGTCAGTATACGGATTCATGCAGGTTGCGGGCGTCACAGCGCTTGGCGGCGGCGGTTCGGGAAACTTGATGGCTCGTATCGATGCCACGTTCGGCAACCCGATCTACCTGGCAATCTACATGCTCTTCCATGTTTTCATTGCGGCCATCCTCTGGTCGCAATCCTGGATGGCACGTAAGCCGGGGCAGCGCGTGGCCCCGTCGCTGTTCTATGCAAGCATCATGGTCGTCGACACGCTTGCAATGCTCTTTACTGCAACGCGCGGCACTATCCTTGGTCTTATTGGGGGTATCTTGGTGTCGGCAGTACTTATGGTGATTCTTGCTCGTAAGTCACGCAACGCATGGCGGCTTTCGGTGGCGGCTGCCTGCTCGGTCCTTGTCATTGCGACCGGTTTCTGGTTCATACGTGACGCCGCATTCGTACAAGAGATTGGCTTCTTGCAGCGAATGACGAGCATTACTCTTTCAGAGACGACCGTGCGCGCCCGCTTCATGAACTGGGGTATGGCGTGGGATGGCGTAAAGGAGCGCCCAATACTTGGTTGGGGCCAGGAGAACTACGCCATCGTCTTCGATAAGTACTATGACCCTGGCATGTTCGGACAGGAGCAGTGGTTCGATCGCGTGCACAACATCGTCTTCGACTGGCTGGTTGCGGGCGGATTCCTCGGGCTCTTCTCGTACATCGGCGTATTCCTCGCGGCTTTGTGGCTTTTGTGGCGCAGTGGCGGGTTCTCGATGGCAGAGCGTAGCATCATCACCGGTCTCCTGGCAGGGTATTCGATCCACAACTTCTTCGTGTTCGACAATATTGTGAGCTACATCCTGTTCGGCACGGTTCTCGCGTTCATCGCGTGGCGCGCTGCAGAAGCAGCTCGTACGCCGGTTATTCCAGCAGCGCAGCCGCTACGTTCATCGGCTTTGCCGTGGACGGCGACCGCTGGCGTCGCCTTGGCGATTGTCTTGGTATGGAGCGTGAACGTGCCTGCATATGCGGCGAACCGCACGCTTCTTTCGGCGATTGCTCCGAATCCGGGCGGCCCCACCGCGAATCTCGAAGCCTTCAAGAAGGCCATTGCATATGGTGCGCTCGGCACGCAGGAAGCACGCGAACAGCTCGTGCAGCTAACGACGCAGATGGCGGGCAATCAGGGCCTGCCAGAAGACCTGAAGCGTCAGTTTCTGCAGCTTGCCGCCGAGGAAATGAAGAAGCAGGCGGCCGAGTCGCCGCTCGATGCGCGCTTCCCGCTGTTCCTTGGGGTGCTTCTTGATGCGCATGGCGCCTATGGCGAGGCGCAGCCGGCGCTTGAGCTGGCGCACAAGCTTTCTCCTGGCAAGCAGACCATCCTCTTCGAGGTCGGACAGAATGCGATCTTGCGCGGTGACACCGCAGGTGCGCTTGCGGCGTACAAGCAGGCCTACGAGCTTGAGCCGTCGTTCCGTACAGCCCGCTTGATGTACGTGGTCGCGTTGGTGCGTGCAGGACAGGATTCTGAAGCCGATACGGTGATTGCCTCGATGATTGAGGACGGTACTGCGGCCGACAGCCAGCTGGCACTTGCGTACATTTCGCGCGGCCAGTTTGGAAAGCTCCAGCAAGTCTGGAAAGCGCATCTCGCCAAGAACCCGAACGATGTGCAGGCGTACGTGACGCTTGCTGCCGCATACTACGTGGCAGGAGATCGCGTTTCAGCCGTCGCTGCTATCGAAGCGGCAAAGAAAGTCGCAGACCCGAGCATGGCGCCGCAGCTTGATGGATTCATCCAGCAGATTCGCGCAGGCACCGCAAAGGTGATGTAGTGCTCGTACTTGCAGCGCGGGCTCGATGCGGCTATACTCGTCAGGTGAGTGCTACATGATTCATGTAATCGCGTAGTTCTTCGAAAGTCGCCACTAACCGCCGAAAGGCGGTTTTTGGTTTTCTATACTGTCTTGTCAGTCATCATGGCAGGGCATACAGTATCGTGCAGTCTTGTTCTTACGGGGAAGGGCCTAGGCATGTCATACACGCCGCATCATGTGCTCCACCGTCATGTGCTCGAGAGTAATGCGATCGAAGGCATCGACGCGAAGCCGGGCCATCCGCTATACGATAGTCATATGCATGCCGCGCACTTGGCAGCGTCCGGGCGATTCGTGCATCCGCAAGTGCTGCATGCTGCCTTGGGTGTTCGCGTGCCGGGGCTGTCGCGGCATGCTGGCCAGTATCGGCAGTGCGAAGTATGCATTCAGTCGTTGCGCACGCTGCCACATGGAGCGGTGCTTCGTATTGCGATGGCGCCGGCGCGGCTTCTACCACGAGCCCGGCACGTGCCCGGTCTGATGGCCGAGTGGGATGCGTGGGCAAAAGAACTCTGTGAACGATTCGCGTCAGTCTCGCGAGAAGATAGAGCGAACGTCTGCCACTACTTGCATGCGTGGCAGTTATGCATTCACGGATTCGAGGATGGTAATGGTAGGACAGCGCGGCTGTCGTGGAATAACCTGCGCGTGTGCGTAGGGCTCCCCTGGATCGTGCAGCCGGCGCGTTTCCGCAGCCGCTATTACGCGCGTATTCGCGCCGTAGAGGAGCAGTCCTTCAAGCCGCAATACCCGGATATATACGACAGGTAAAACGGGCCGCCTCGCTTGCGAGGCGGCCCTTACATGCACCACACGATATGCACAGGGGAGGTGTGTTGCATTAGAACGCTTGTTCTAATACACTACATGCATGAACCGAGTGCGCGAAAAGATAGCAGATTTTCATACCCGCACGAAGCGCATGCCAACCGTACGCGAACTCATGGCGCTTGCGGGCTACAAGAGTACGGGTGCCACCGCCTATCTCATTCGTCAGCTTGTAGAGGGCGGCTTTTTGGCCAAGGATCAGGCGACGGGTCGCCTAGTGCCAGGTCCGGCATTTGGCGAGGGAGGGGTCAAGGTGCTTGGCCTTGTCGAGGCCGGGTTTCCCTCGCCAGCCGAGGAAGAGTTGCGCGACACGATGAATTTCGACGAATACCTCACTCCAAATAAAGAGGCGAGCTACATCCTCAAGGTAAAGGGCGATTCGATGAAAGATGCGGGCGTTGTCGAGGGCGACATGGTCATCGTCGAGCGTCGGCAGAGCTACAAGCCCGGGCAAATCGTCATCGCGATGATCGACGGCGCATACACCATGAAGTACCTGCGCAAGGACAGCGATGGCTTCTACCTTGAGCCGGCCAACGAGAAGTATCCGCTCATCCGCCCGATGCAGAGCATGAAGATAGAGGCAGTGGTTACCGCTGTTGTGCGAAAATATCGCGCGTAGCTATATGGCGTGGGGCGGATACAGCTCGTTCCCGCGCGCGATACTCCACATCGACGGCGATGCGTTCTTTGCTTCGTGCGAAGTAGCAAAGGATCCCTCGTTGCGCGGTAAGCCGGTCATTACGGGCAAAGAGCGAGGCATTGTCTCTGCGTGCACGTACGAGGCAAAGGCACGCGGTGTCGTGCGCGGCATGCGGCTCTCCGACGTGCGACGAGTGTGCCCCGATGCGGTCATCGTACCGTCCGACTACGAGACCTACAGTATCTTCTCGCACCGCATGTACGAGATCGTGCGGCGCTATACGCCGGCGGTCGAGGAGTACTCGATAGACGAATGCTTCGCCGACCTCGGCGGCATGCGTCGCGCGAACCGCATGTCGTATGTTCAGATGGCAGAGCGTATCCAGCATGAGCTCGAAAGCGAGCTCGGTATGACGTTCTCCATCGGGCTCGCCTCCACAAAAGTACTGGCAAAGATCGGCTCGAAATGGAAGAAGCCAGCTGGACTCACTATCATCCCGCAGCGCGAGGTGCCGCAGTTTCTCGAACGCACTGCTATTGGGAAGGTGTGGGGTATCGGGCCGAATACCACAGCACTGCTCGAGAAGTATGGTGTGCACACGGCACTCCAGTTTGCTCGGCGCGACGAAGCGTGGGTGCGGGCCCGTACAACGAAGCCGATTCAAGAGATCTGGCGTGAACTGAACGGGGAGGTCGTATACGAGCTCGATATCGAAGGGAGGCAGTCGTATCAATCCATCAGCAAGACAAAGACGTTCACGCCGCCATCGGTCGATCCTGCGTTTGTGTACGCGCAGCTTTCCAAGAATGTCGAGAATGCGTGCATCAAGGCGCGTCGCTGGGGGCTCGTCACGCCCTCGATATTCTTCTTCCTCAAGACACAGGATTTTCAGTATCATGGCTGCGAGCTCGCTCTCTCGCATCCGACAAGCGTCCCGCAGGATATCCTGGCACTGGTGCGGCAGGAGTTTCCCGCCGTGTGGCGCAAGGGGGTGCAGTATCGTGCGACCGGCGTCACGCTGATGCGGCTGGAGGACGCTCGGACACAACAGCTCGACCTCTTCGGTGCGGTCCGTAAGTCGCAAGGCATGCGACAGGTGTTTGCGTCGGTCGACGATTTATCCGAAAAGTATGGCAAGCACGCAGTGTTCCTGTGCTCGAGCCTGAAAGCCATGGCCCATGCTGCGCATGTAGGGGAGCGAGGCGATGTGCCGCTGCGGGCGCGCATGTTGTTTCCTGGCGAGACGTCTCGGCGCCGTATCGGCCTGCCCATGCTTGGCGAAGTGTCCTGACCGTGTTGTTGCCGGTGTGGCGCAACCGGCAATTGCGAGGGATTCCTGCCGGTGGTACCCTAGTGCAAGCAGTATCCATCGTGGCGATGGGACGTAGCGCGGAGGGCGGCGGCACTCACATCAATGACTTTCGATTTGGAGCTCGCACCCGTCCTCCGCAGTGCGCCTCAGCAGCAAAAGCATCCACACACCCTGTCGACACGTCCGACAGGGTGTGTTTGTTCGATGCGCAGAGCGTTTCGTGCCAGGTAACAAAGATTCTCATTTGTTTTGTGGAAGAGGTTCTTTCTACGAACGTGTATTCCTGTATGCGCGCAATACTGCCGTAAGTCAGTACTTTTATATGAATACGTGTTCATATAAAAAAATTGTACCCGACAAAGTTATCCACATGATTTGCATTGCATGTGATGTGCGCAAGAGGAGAGTGATGCAATAATAATTTCAGTAACACAGTGTGCTCATTCGTGAGTGCGTTGCGGGTCGAACATTACTACGAAGACAATATTCATACACACACCATGGCAGCCAAGAAGAAGGCGAAGAAGACGGTGAAGAAGGCGGCAAAGAAGACCGCCAAGAAGCGCCGCTAACGTTTCGCTCGAGCGAAACCCCTCCATACGGAGGGGTTTTCGCATATGGTGTATAGGGTGCAGAGCCGAGCTCTGCAGAGTTGGCCTGGGTAGGCGAAAGGTGATACGATAGCCCCGATATGTCCTTCTTGAAGTCAATATTTGGCGACGAGAATGCCGCCGCACTTCGTCGAGCGCAGCCGATCGTAGAAAAGACGAATTCGTACGAAGACGCTATGCAGGCGCTCTCCGATGAGGCACTACGCGATAAAACAGTGGAATTCCGGGGCCGCTTGGCCGGGGGCGCTACCCTTGACGAAATGGCTCCTGAGGCGTTTGCTGCGGTCCGCGAGGCTTCGCGACGCACGCTCGGCATCCGTCATTTCGACGTCCAGCTTATCGGCGGCATGATTCTGCACAACGGCGACATTGCCGAAATGCGTACTGGCGAAGGAAAGACGCTCGTCGCAACGCTTCCTGCCTACCTGAACGCGCTGTCGGGCAAGGGTGTGCATGTGGTCACGGTCAACGACTACTTGTCTCGCCGTGATGCAGTCTGGATGGGGCAGGTGTACCACGCGCTCGGGTTGACCATCGGCATCCTCAATCACGAGGCGTCCTTTATATACGACCCGTCGCACATGCAAACAGCAGAGCTGGCTGCCGACGATGCGCAGCGCGATGAGACGGGTAGTTTCAAGGTCGTGCAGGACTTCCTGCGTCCGTGCACGAGGGCCGAGGCGTATGCAGCAGATATCACATACGGCACGAACAACGAGTTCGGTTTCGACTATCTTCGCGATAACCTCGAATACGAGTCTGGGCGACTGCGCCAGCGTTCAGCGGCTCACCCTGGCTATAATTTTGCGATTGTCGACGAAATCGACTCCATCCTCATCGATGAAGCCCGTACGCCGCTCATCATCTCGGCGCCCGTTGCCGATGCGGAGTCTCTGTATACGCGCTTTGCGCAGATTGCCGATACGCTGACACGCGGCGACGATTTCGAAGTGGACGAAAAGCATAAGCAGATCGAGCTGACCGACCGCGGCATTGAGCGTGCAGAAGCAGCGCTCGGTATCGAGAATATCTACACCGATGCCGGTATCAAATACGTTCACCACCTGGAAACGGCTGCACGGGCAAAAGCCCTCTTCCATCGCGATAAGGACTATGTCGTCAAGAATGGTGAGATCGTCATTGTCGACGAATTCACCGGCCGTCTGCAGCCGGGTCGTCGTTGGAGTGATGGCCTGCATCAGGCTATTGAGGCGAAAGAGGGCGTGTCGATCCAACAGGAATCGCGCACATTCGCGTCCATCACGTTCCAAAACTATTTCCGTCTCTACAACAAGCTCGCCGGCATGACCGGTACTGCAGTCACTTCGTCGGAAGAGTTCTTCAAGGTGTACGGTCTCAACACGGTAATCGTCCCGACGAACCGCACGTCGCAGCGCATAGACCGTGACGACCTTATCTTCCAAACCGAGGCTGGCAAGATGCGAGCGATCGCCGTCACAGTGAAAGAGATGCACGAGAAAGGTCAGCCGGTCCTTATTGGCACCGCGTCGGTCGAGAAGAACGAACTGCTGTCCGTCTATTTCAAGCAGGCGAGCATTCCACACGAGGTGTTGAATGCGAAGAACCATGAGAGGGAAGGAGAGATCATCGCCCAGGCTGGCCGCAAGGGAGCCGTAACGATCGCCACTAACATGGCTGGTCGCGGTGTCGACATCAAGCTCGGTGGTAATCCCGGCAATGATGAGTTGGCTCAGGAGATACGCAGCCTCGGGGGTTTGGCGGTCCTTGGCACTGAGCGCCACGACGCACGACGTATCGACAACCAGCTGCGCGGTCGTGCAGGACGTCAGGGGGATCCAGGAACGACACAGTTCTATGTTTCCCTCGAAGACAATCTGATGCGCATCTTTGCGTCAGATACCATTAAGAAAGTAATGGGCACGCTAGGTATCCCAGAGGATGAGCCGATCCAGAACAGCATGATCACGCGCTCGCTTGAAAAGGCGCAGACTCGGATCGAAGAGATCAATTTTGATGCACGCAAGCACGTGCTCGCATACGATGATGTTCTCAATATCCAAAGGCAGAGTATCTACGCGCGTAGGTATACGCTCCTGACTGGTGGCGATGATGCATTGGAGAATGAGCTATCGCGCATCATGGAGGAAGCTACTGAAGAGCAGCGTGCGGCGCTCGCTGCGCAGCATGCAGCGCTAGGCGACAGTGCATTCAAACCGCTCTCTCGTCGGTTCCTCCTGCAGACCGTAGACTACCTGTGGGTCGAGCACCTGGAGGCCATGGAGTACCTTCGCTCAGGGGTCAACCTGCGTGCCTACGGCCAGCGTGACCCTCTTGTAGAGTACAAGAAAGAGGGCCTGCGGCTCTTTCAGGATATGGAGGCACAGTATCTTGATCGTGCACGTGTCGTACTGCCTCAGGTGCTTGCAGGTACGATGGCCGCACAGCGGGAAGGGGAGGCAGTACAACGCGCTGCGCAGGTCATTACAGCCCAGAAAGACGATGCAGATCTTCAGAAAGGGCACGGAAGGAACGATGTGGTCACCGTGTCTAACGGCACTCAAACAAGACAGATTAAGTACAAAAAGGCTGAGCAGCTCTTACAAGAAGGCTGGAAGATTGTTGGCTAGGAGGTACCCTTTTGTGCGGTCAAATCTAAAATATTGAGTAGTTACTACGAGCGATTCTATGTAATCTCGGAACCCGTGATGTTTATATAAATAAGCAAATATCGGACAATCTCGTTTATACGACATATAAAGATTATTATCCTGACACGCTTCTTTGGCGGTTCTGTTGGGTGTTCTCCTCGAACCTGTTCGTACTCTTTTTTCTGAGAAAATACCGGTTATTTATCTGGACGATGGCGTAGCATCTGCTACAGTGGTCGCCATGACTTCATACATCCCCACCATTGGCATGGAGGTGCACGCCGAGCTGCATACCAAGACCAAGATGTTTTGTGCATCAAAGAATGATCCTGACGAGGTACGTCCGAATGTAAATATTTGCCCGGTATGCCTCGCGCACCCAGGTGTCTTGCCTGTCATAAACGAAGAGGCTGTACGTCATGTGTTGCGCGTGGGGCTGGCAATTGGCGCACAGTTAGCAGATTACACAGAATTCGACCGCAAAAACTACTTCTATCCTGATCTCCCCAAGGGCTACCAGCTAAGCCAGTACGAGTACCCCCTCGTCTCCGGCGGGACCCTTGCTGGTGTCCGCATCACACGCATTCATCTTGAAGAGGATACGGCCAGTTCGATGCATGACGATGCGACGGGGGCCACGCTAATCGACTACAATCGCTCTGGGGTTCCGCTGATGGAATTAGTGAGCGAACCGGTGATTCATTCCGCTGCACAGGCTGGGACGTTTGCTCGTGAATTGCAGTTGCTGTTGCGGTACCTTGGCGCGAGTGAGGCTAATATGGAACAGGGGCAGATGCGTGTCGAGGCAAATGTCTCGGTGGCGCCTGAAGGCGGTCCCCTTGGAACGAAAGTCGAGATAAAGAACCTCAATTCGTTCCGTGCCATGGAGCGTGCCGTCGCGTACGAGATTGAGCGCCAGACTCAGGTGCTTGAGAGTGGCGGTACCGTCCGCCAAGAGACTCGCGGCTGGGATGAGGGCAAACAGGAGACATTCGCTCAGCGCGTGAAGGAGGGAAGTGCTGACTACCGGTACTTTCCGGATCCTGACCTGCCATCACTGAGGCTCTCTGAGGTAGCGTCGTATGATGCAGAGCACCTAAGGAAGACGCTTCCCGAGCTTCCTTGGCAGCGCCGCGGGCGCTACACCGCAATGGGGCTGAGAGCAGAGGATGCAGACCTGTACGTACGAGATGCTCGACTCGGTTCGTTTTTCGATACTGTCACCGCTCATTGGGGATCTGCTGGCGATAAGGTTTCGCTCGCCTCGAATTACATTGCGAACGATCTTGCTAATCTGGCTAGAATCTCTGATAACCGAGATTCGGAATTAGAGAATATTTTACCGATATCGGCGGATCATTTTATTAAAATCATTGATATGGTTTTCGAAAAGAAGATCTCGTCACGATCTGCGAAGGACCTACTAGCGATGTGCATTGCCGAGGACAGGGATCCAGAAGACCTTGCGCGCGAGAAGGGGCTGTTCCAGGTATCCGGGGAGGCAGAACTGGGGGCAGTCGTGGAGGCGATCATCGAAGCAAACCCGTTGGTGGTTAGCGAGTACAAGGCTGGTAAGGAGAGCGTACTGCAGTTTCTGGTTGGGCAAGGGATGAAAGCATCAAAAGGTTCGGCAGACCCCGCGAAACTTGCGCAGATACTGCGTGAGCGACTCGCGTGAGCAATGATGAGAGGGGCGCCCGCCCTGACTTTTCGTGTTGTCAGTATTGTTTGCACATACTCAATTCTTAACAAAAATATAGGGCTGGCAGAGTCGGGCCCATCTAATCCACAGTAATCTCGGCTCACGATGGATGCATCTCGTCTCGACTCGTATTATACTGTGTGATATGGCAGACGAGCTGATGCTCTCGGGGAAACGATACACCTCATCCAAACGCGCAGCAGAGGAAACGGGGTATGCGCAGGACTATATCGGGCAGCTTGCTCGAGGGGGGCATATTGACGCCCATCGTGTCGGAGGTCTGTGGTATGTTTCGATTGAATCTTTACGATCTTATAAAACAAAGCCGAATGATGGTGGCAAGAGTAGTGCTCAACCTGTCGAATCAGACACCAAGGAAGAAACCTACACTGTTCCGCATGCCGCTCATGATGAGTTCGTATCCTTTGACGGAAAGGACTATATCTCGGCTTCACGAGCTTCAAAAGTAACAGGTTATAATCAAGATTATGTTGGGCAACTTGCCCGGTCTGGGAAGATACTGGCACGCCAGGTCGGTAACAGGTGGTTTGTAGAGCGTTCAGGAATAATTGCACACAAAGAGCAGAAAGATGCGCTGCTTGCCGCTGTTCAGGCGCAGGCTGTCGGGCTTATCAGGAGTGACCAGACGACATCACGCGCAGGCTTTGTGCACGGAGGGAAGCCGTTCGGTGAAGACGAGAAAACCGAGACCGGGTTTACCTATCATAAAGACACAGATTCCGATCTCGTACCTAACATATATGAATCTCGTTTATACGAGAAAAGTAAAGATACTGATAAGGATGAGGTGACACACGATGGGCACAGTATTGTCCCTATACGACGTGCGGTACCGCTTGGGCACGCGGTGATTTCCAATTTTGAGATGGATTTTGATGAGCCAAGACAGGCCTTTATACGTAAACAGAAGAAAATAGAGAAAAAGAGGGCAAATGTGAGTGACCATCTCGCCGTGGCGAGCGCTGCATTGACGGTAGTTATTGTACTAAGCTTCGGCATATCACTCTATGATGATGGTTCGGTATACGCGAGTCTCCGTGGTTTGATCACAAATTCGCTACGATCTAACGGTCATGAGACTGGAACGCAGCGTGGTGCGATGCTTGGGAGCGCGGCAGCAGCGTTTGGTGGCTACCTAGATCTTATCGAGGGCATTGTAGAGCCGGGGATCTCATACTCAAAATAGCGGCAGGAGTCATCTATTGGTTGCCCTCTCTAGAGGCTGTTTTCTATATTCAAGGTGCATATGACGAAATATCTATATTTTTATAGATATTTCGTCTAATTATGCTAACGGGGCGTTGAAGAGATTGCTGCTCTTCGAGCTTTTATTTTACGGAAAATGTGTACCAAGGCGCTTTGTGTTCGGTGCGCGGTTCCTTCTGATGCGGTTTTTGATCATTACATAGGCATTTTATCCCTTGTCTCCGTTAGTTGCCCGTACTTCTACCAGATAGGAACCACCAATGTGTCCTGTTTTCTTATCATCGTACAAACAAGATATTTGATATCCATGCCTCATTACGGCTTTTAGTCTCGCTTCGAGGGAATGATCGTAGGTTACCCATGGAAAATCAGTCTCGAAGATGGATACGATGCGGCGACTTACGGATGTTGGATCAAAATATTTTTTGTTATCCACATGGGGTGAAATATTTTCTGTTCGTGTACACGAAATGACTGCTAAACTTCTAGTGAAGTCGTGCGCAACCGACTTGCATGGAAGAGCAAATTTTCTTTGACGGTTCACGCTACATTTCCGCCAACGAAGCGGCTTTTGTTTACGGCCTCACACGCGATTACATCGGCAAACTGTGTCGTGAAGGAAAAATTCGCGGGAAGCGCGTCGCGTCACGTTGGTATGTGAGCGAAGAATCCGTCGTCACCTTCCTTCTCGCGCAGCAGTGCGAAAAGTCGAAGCGACGTACAGAACTTTCCGAATTACGAATGCACGAATATCGCGCGCTCCAAAAACAGGATACTCATTCGGTCTCTCCCATACAGCCGACGATCATTCCTGCCGCTTCGCCCGCCTTCGCATCCGCCGTCTCGTTCGTGGTGCCTGAAAACAAGGAGGCAGGAAGCGTAGCAAGCCAGATTGCACACCTGCCGACCGGCGTCAGTGATGTCGTCATGCAACATGCGGCGCACATGCCTACGCATGCTGTCGTGCCGCTCACGGACATATTGCATCGCGCGGCCGCGTTGTTTCTCGTGTTCGTGATGGTGTTCGGTACATATGCCGCGGTCAGGTCGGAGAGTACTCGTGCGGTGATGGCGTCGCTGCGTTCCGGTGCGGGTGCTGTGTTTTCGGCTGCGCTCGCCCCTCAGGAGGGTGCGGACAAGGTGGCAATCTCAGGACAAGAGTATCTGGCTGCGGCTATCGTATCATCCGACAGTTTGTTCGGTGGGGTGTTGTCGTTCGTGCGCTCTGTCGCAACCAACGTACTCAGGAGTACGGATCCCGTCGCATTCTCATCGAGCCTGTTCAACAGGCTTGTCTTGCAGCCGCCTGCTGATAGTGACGGCATTTCCGCTCAGACTGCGCCGCCGCAGGGCAATGCATGGGGCACCCCTGTCTCGAAGCGTGCACCGTCAGCCGTAGTTCAGAACATCACCAACCCCGTCATCGAACGCATCGTCGAGACGCAGCGCGTGGTCACCGGCGGCGGCGTCACCTTCGCGTTCCTCGACCAGCGCCTGCAGGAACTCGACAACAAGCTCTCGTCGCAGATGCACTCGCTCTCATACGCGAACAACCGCGCTCCTGACAACTCGACGATCCAGAGCAACAGCACGATGATCTCGCAGACGAACACGATCCATCAGCTCACCGGCACCCGCCTGTACAACCCCATCATCACCGGCGCCTCCATCGAAGGCAGCGCCTCCCTGACGTCCCTCGGCGTCTCCGGTAATGCGACTATCAGCGGCGATCTGACCGTCACCGGCTCCATCACCGGCGGGAGCAGCGGTAGCGTGACGTCGATCACCGCGGGAAGCGGCTTGCTGGGCGGGACGATAAACGCATCAGGCACGATTGCGATCGATTACGCGAGCGGCGGCATCTGGACTGCCGCCTCTACGACGTTTACGAATCATCTGTCGCTCAACACGGCGAGCTCGTCGCTTCTCACGATCTCGTCATTGTGGCTCGCTGGCGCGTCTACCGGCTGTGCGGAATTCGACGCAAACGGCAAGCTTACATCGACAGGCGTGAACTGCGGGTCCGGCGGCGGCGGCGCTTCGGGCGGTGGCTGGAACGCCGTCGGTGATGCGGTGAATGGCAGAGTCACGCTCGCCACGTCGACGTACCTGGTCGCGGTGGGCGCAACGACATCGCCGTATGCGAAATTGTCCGTGCTGTCTGGTTCTGCTGGAACGACGACGTTGGCGCTCGTTCCGGCTACCGGACAGACGGCGAACATCCTCGATATCTACAACACGAGCGGAATTCTCACCTCCGTCATGACCGCAGGAGGTAACCTCGGCCTCGGCAACACCTCCCCGAGCGAGAAGCTCAACGTGCAGGGTGTCGTCGCTGCGCAGTACTTCAACGCCACCTCCTCGACCGCTTCCACCTTCACGGGCGGTCTCCTTGCACAAGCATCATCCACCTTCTCTGCACTCCTCAACCTTTCGCGCGCATCCACCACACTCGCCACGCTTTCCGGCACGGGCACATGGCTCACCGGTGTCACCTCCGCGCTCCTCGCCACCGACGAGAACGGCAAGCTCGTCGCCACCACATCGCTCGGCCTCATCAACGGCACGTCCATCGTCCCGGGCACCACGATGACCATCACCGCCGCTTCCTCCACCTTGCTCGCCAACAGCAACACGTTCTCCGGCGCCAACACCTTCTCCTCGACCATCACCGGCTCCGTCTCCGGCAACGCGGGCACCGTGGGCAGCTACACCGCAG
>Ga0194120_10005015_pt1 | contig 19821 bp, 21 predicted proteins | sample TA2MahCa65mmetaG_FD_148642 | JGI IMG/M metagenome (GOLD analysis project Ga0194120, IMG submission 148642) | Freshwater microbial communities from Lake Tanganyika, Tanzania - TA2015019 Mahale Deep Cast 65m | ecosystem: Environmental > Aquatic > Freshwater > Lake | place: Tanzania: Lake... | reverse complement strand
GCTCGAGCTGATGCACCGCAAGCTGGACGAGGAGGACCGCGCCGGGGCGCGCGAGCTCGCGACGCCGATCGACGAGCGCGGTGACGACACGACCCCGTCGCAGCATCCCGCCGACGTCGCCGCGGACCTCGAGCGGCGCGAGCTCGTCTTGACCCTCAGCCTCCTCGACCGCCGCGACCTCGAGGCGGTCGATTCGGCGCTCGCGCGCCTCGATGCCGGCACGTACGGCCGCTGCGCCGACTGCGGCGAGCCGATCCCGCGGGAGCGCCTGGAGGTGCGACCACATGCCGCGCGCGACGTCGAGTGCGAGCGGCGCCACACGCGCCAGCTGAGCGCGAGGCGCACGCCGATCTAGGGCCCCTTCCCGTGCGGCGGTCGTTCGTCACGGCGGCATCCGGCCGGACGGCCCTAGGGCGTTCGGGATCGTCGGGGCACGATCGCCGCGAAGGAGGACCACGTTCATGATGGGTCCGCACGTGGCGATGCCCGACACGATGTGGGGGTGGATGGCGGCGATGGCCGCGGTGTGGATCATCCCCTTCATCGCGCTCGCGTGGCTCGTCATCACGTCCCTCCGCCGTGACGACCGCGACGGTGCGGCGCGCATCCTGCGCGAGCGTCTCGCCAAGGGCGACATCGACCAGGCGCAGTTCGAGACGCTGCGGCGCGCTCTCGGGTAGCCCGAGCCGGCGGCCGACGAAGAGGCCGTTCCGCGCGAACGGCACGTGATGCCGCGGCGCGCGTCGGGACCTTCGGCCGCTGACCGGGCCGCACACCGCGGGCAGGAGCGTCGTGTCGGTCAGGACGTCGTATGCACCGCGGATGTCCTTCTCGCCTATCTTGCGGATGAAGCGGGGATGTCGATGCCGACCGGGCAGCCGCGGACACAGGGCTCGTCGGGACAGAAGAGGCAGCGCTCGCTTTCGCGGACGGCCTCGGCGGCGGTGTATCCGCAGGCCACCTCGGCGAACGAGCGCGCCCGCTCGAGCGCTCCGCGCTCGGTCATCGGCGTGCGCTCCTGGGGGATGCTGCGGATCGTCCGCTTCTTCGCCACCGTGGCTAGCCCGCGGCGGTCGCGGCCGCGCACTCCCGCTGCCAGGTCTCGAGGGCGAGGAGCTCGTCCTTGCGGGACCGCCGCAGGCGCGTCCGCGTCGAAGTCGGCGATCGTGAGCGGGACGCGCTCGCCCTCGGGGTGGGACATGACGATGACGAACTGGCCGGGCCGCGCCGCGCGCGCGAGCGCCGGCACGCGGACCTCGATGAGGAACGTGGCGTCCGAGAGGTCCTCGCGCCGCACGACCTCGTAGGTCTGGTCGACGGGCCCCATCGTGCCCCGTACGTTCGCCGCGTAGCGCGTGGCGGGGCAGGGCCGGACGGCCCTAGGTCCCGGTCCCTTCGGCCGAGCGTCGCGCGGGCCGGGCACCCGCGTCGGTCGGGCCGAACGCCCCTCCCGCCGCGCCCCGGGCGGGTGGACGATGGCCGCGTGATGGACCTGCTCTACATCCTCGCCAGCATCGTGCTGTTCCTCGCGCTGACGGCGACGTTCGACCTCGTCCCGACCGGGGGCGCCGCGGCGCGCGACGCCATGCGCGAGGCGTTCCAGCGGGGGGAGATCGACGAAGAGCGGTATGCCGCCGGGCTGCGTGCGCTGAGCGAAGCGGCCGTCTAGGCGTGCGCGCCCTCGTCGCGTCCGGAGCGCTCCTCGCGCTCGTCGCCGGAGCGTGCTCGACCACGCCCGAGGTGCCCGGCCGGGCCGTGTCCGTCGAGATGACCGACTTCGCGTTCCAGCCACGGGAGCTGCGCCTGCGCTCGGGGGACCTGGTCACGCTCGTCCTGAAGAACAAGGGCACCGTCGCGCACGAGATCATGGCGGGGAGCGGCGAGATCCAGCACGACGGCGGCTACGCGACCGACCTCTTCGGCCAGGTCGACGTCAGAGTGAGCGGTGGGGCGAAGCCCGACCACGTCCACGCCAAGGGCGGCTTCATGGTCGTCGTGGGCAAGGGCACGACCGCGCACGCGACGTTCACCGTCCCGGCCCGTCCCGGGGTGTACGAGATCGGCTGCTTCCAGCCGGGGCACTACCTCGCGGGGATGGTCGGCAGGCTGGTCATCGAATAGGTCCGCCGCTCAGCAGCGCGCCCGGGTGAGATCCTCCTGCTGCGTTCGCTGCTCAGCCGTCCACATCGTCCGGATGTGGGTGATGACGGCGCGGATCTCTTCGGCGTCGAGGCGACCTCCGTAGGCCGGCATATCCGGCGCGATCCCGCGCCCGATCATCGCGGCGAGCTCGCAGTCGGCGTGATGCCAGGTGTGACCGCGGGCGTTGTGCTTCGGCGGTCGGTCGGTGATGGCTCCGCCGCTCTCCCCGCCGTGGCAGCCGAAGCACTGCATCTGGTAGATCCGCGCGCCCCTCGCCGCGGGCGGCTCGCTGAGCGTGTCCCAGCGGTCGCGGACCGCGCCGAGCACGCCGGTCGACCCGATGAGCAGGCCGACGAGCGCGATCTCGGCGGCGATCCAGGACCGGCGGAACACGCCGAGGCGCGACCGCGGGATCGCTCGCCCCATCGGCGGACATGGTAGGGACGGCGCTGGCACGCACCTCGCTGCAGGTGGCGCCGCAAGGAGGTGGCGCCATGCCCCCGCGCGGAGTGAAGAGCCCCAAGCGCAAGCGCCGGTACGAGAAGATCAAGAAGAGCGCGCTCGCCAGCGGCCGGAGCCCGAAGGTCGCGAAGCGCATCGCCGCCGCGACCACGACCACGACCCGGCGCGAGAAGGGCGAGACGAAGAAGGCCACCCGGAAGAAGCGGTAGCCTCACGTCCGTGGCGGCGACGGTGGACGGCACGGCGGTCGCGCAGCGCGTCCGGGCGGACATGCCCCGCGTCCGGAGCGAGCTCGAGACGCTCGTGCGCATCCCCTCCGTCAGCCACCCCGGCCACGACCCGCGGCACGTGAAGCGGTCCGCGGAGGAGACCCGGCGGATCCTCGAGGCCGCGGGCATGCGGACCCGCATCCTCCAGCACGGCGACGGCGGCCCCGCCGCGGTCGGCTGGATCGACCCGCCCGCGGGCGCCCCGACCGTCCTCCTCTACGCGCACCACGACGTGCAGCCCACCGGGCCGCGCGAGCTGTGGCACAGCGACCCGTTCGAGCCGCTGGAGAAGGACGGACGCCTCTACGGGCGCGGCACCTCCGACGACAAGTGCGGCGTCGCCATCCACGCGGCCGCGATCCGCGCGTGGGGCGGGAGGCCGCCGATCGGCGTGATCGTGTTCGTGGAGGGCGAGGAGGAGTGGCTCTCGCCGAGCCTCGTGCCGCTCCTCGAGGCGAATCAGAAGGACCTTTCCTGCGACGCGGTCGTCCTCGCCGACTCCGGGATGTGGCGCGCCGGGCACCCGGCGCTCACCACCTCGCTGCGCGGCGTCGTCTCGTGCGACATCGAGGTGCGCACGCTCGACCACGCCGTCCACAGCGGCGAATTCGGCGGCGTCGTCCCCGACGCGATCACCGTGCTCGCGAGGACGCTCGCGAAGCTGCACGACGACCGCGGCAACGTCGCCGTCCCCGGCATCGCCAAGGGCCCCGCCGACCCGCTCGACCTCACGGAGGAGGAGCTGCGCAGGCAGACCGGGCTTCGCCCGGGCGCGCGGCTCATCGGCGACGGCGGCATGACCGAACGCATGTGGACGCGTCCGGCGATCTCGATCCTCGGTATCGACTCACCGCGGATCGAGGGCTCGACGAACCAGCTCGTGCCGTCCGCGAGGGCGCGCGTGTCGATGCGCATCCCGCCGGGCCAGGAGGGCTCCGCCGCGCAGCGGGCGCTCATCGATCACCTGCGCGCGAGCGTCCCGTGGGGCGCCGAGGTCACCATCACGCCGCGCTCGAAGGGCCAGCCGTTCAAGGTGGACACGTCCGGCCCGGCCTACGCCGCGATGCGGCGCGCGATGCGCGAGACGTGGGGCCGCGAGCCCGCGATGATGGGCTCGGGCGGGTCGATCCCCTTCGTGTTCGACTTCGCGCGGCTCTTCCCCAAGGCGTCGATCCTCCTCACGGGCGCGGGCGACCCGACGTCGAACGCGCACTCCGAGGACGAGAGCGTCTCGCTCGACGACCTCGAGAAGAGCTGCGTCGCCGAGGCGTTGTTCCTCGGGTACCTAGCCGCGAAGTAGCTCGGCGTCGATCAGCCCCTTGAGCTGATCGCGCGCGGCGCGGTAGGCCTGCGGCCCCTTGCCCACCGGGTCGGGGATGCTCCAGTGCAGCGTGCGCTTCGCCGCCGGGAAGAGCGGGCACGCCTCCTTCGCCTCGTCGCAGGTCGTCACGACGACGTCGAACGCCTCACCGGCGTAGACGTCGGCGCGCTTGCTGCGCTGAGCCGAGATGTCGATCCCGACCTCGCGCATCGACTCGACGGCCTCGGGCCGGAGGAAGCTCTCGACGATGCCCGCGCTGTGCACCTCGAAGCGGTCGCCCCCGAGGTGCCGGAGGAGCCCCTCGGCCATCTGCGAGCGGCAGCTGTTGCCGATGCAGAGGAAGAGCACGCGGTCCCTCGTCATGCGAGGCGGAGCACCCGAGCGAGGACCGCCGGATCGCCGCGCCAGTGCTCCCTGACGACGTCACGGCCGGCCATGCGCGACACGAGCCAGAGCATGAGCGCGGCCACGATGACGTCGTCGAGCGGCCCGGCGACCGGGACGAACTCGGGGATGAGGTCGATCGGCGAGGCGAGCCAGAGCAGGCCGAGCGCAAGCGCGAGCTTCGCCCCCAGGGGCACGCGCCGATCGCCGAGGAGCCCGCGGAAGAGGCGCAACAGGTTCGGCACGACGAGCGCGAGCTCGCGCGCGAGCAGGCGCCGGCCCGCGACGAACAGCAGCGTAACGAGGATCACATGGCCGAGGGCGACCGCGCCGAACACGACGAGCCAGCCGGGGACATCAGTGGTCAACGTCGTCTAGCGTAGTGACGACCCCACGAGCAGAAAGGCAGGATCCCCCCGTGCCCGCCATCGACCTCAGCCACATGGACACCTCGGTGCGCCCGGCCGACGACTTCTTCCGCTTCGCGAACGGGAAGTGGGTCGAGCGGACCGAGATCCCCGCGGAGGAGCCGGTGTGGGGCGGATTCAGCGAGATCCGCGACCGCAACCTCGAGGTCCTGCGTGGGGCCGCCGAGGAGGCCGCCGAGGGCGGCGCGGCCGCGGGATCGGTCGAGCAGAAGGTCGGCGACCTCTGGACGACGGGCATGGACGAGGCGGCCATCGAGGCGGCCGGCCTGGGCGCGATCGCGCCGGAGCTCGGCCTCGTCGCGGGCCTCACCGACCGCGCGGGCCTGCCCGAGGTGCTCGCGCGGCTGCACCGCGCGCGCCTCTTCCCGGGCTTCGTGACCGTCGTGCGGCAGGACCCCGGCGACAGCACGCGGAACATCGTCTGGCTGCAGCAGGGCGGCCTCGGCATGCCGGACCGCGACTACTACCTCAAGGAGGACGAGCGCTCGCGCGAGATCCGCGCACGATACGTCGCGCACCTCGCGCGCATGGCCGAGCTCGCGGGCGACGGGGCAGATGACGCGCGCTACGCCGCCGCGACGGTGCTCACGCTCGAGACGCGCCTGGCGCACGCGTCGATGACGCGCGTCGATCAGCGCGATCCGTACAAGACCTACAACAAGGTGAGCCTCGCGCAGCTCGCCGAGCGCGCGCCGGGCTTCGCCTGGAGCGCGTACCTCGCGGCATGGGGCGCTCGCGTCGAGGAGGTCAACGCGCGCCAGCCGGCGTTCTTCGCCGAGCTCGCGAGGGCCTTCGCCGACGTGCCGCTCGAGCAGCTCCGCACGTACCTGCGCTGGCACGTCCTGCGCGCGCTCGCTTCGGCGCTGCCGCGCGCGTTCGACCTCGAGTCCTTCGACTTCAACTCGCGGGTGCTCCAGGGCGTCCCCCAGCAGAAGCCGCGCTGGAAGCGCGTTCTCGAGTCGATGGACCAGCGCATCGGCGAGGAGCTCGGCCAGCTCTACGTGCGCAGGGCGTCCTCGCCCGAGGCGAAGCGCCGAGTGCTCGAGCTCGTCGACGACCTGCGCGGCGCGCTGCGCGAGCGGATCCTCGCGCTCGAGTGGATGGGCGAGGCGACGAAGAGGCAGGCCCTGCGGAAGCTCGACGCGTTCGCGGTGAAGATGGCCTACCCCGACAAGTGGCGCGACCACTCCGCGCTGGCCCTCGACCGGCACTCCTACGCGCGCAACGTCCTGCGCGCGAACGAGTGGGCCACGGACCGCGACATCGCCAAGCTCGGCACGCCCGTCGACCGAACGGAGTGGCTCATGAGCCCGCAGACGGTGAACGCGTACTACGACCCGCTCATGAACGAGATCGTCTTCCCCGCGGGGATCCTGCAACCGCCGTTCTTCTCGCCCGACGCCGACGACGCGGTGAACTACGGCGCGATCGGCATGGTCATCGGGCACGAGATGAGCCACGGCTTCGACGACGCGGGCAGCCGCTACGACGCCGACGGCAACCTCAAGGAGTGGTGGACGAAGGAGGACCGCGCCGCGTACGAGGCCCGCCAGGACCTCGTCGTGCGGCAATACGAGTCATACGAGCCGCTGCCGGGCCAGCGCATCAACGGGAAGCTCACCCTCGGCGAGAACATCGGCGACATCGGCGGGATCAAGATCGCCTGGGCGGCGTTCCAGCGGATGCTCGAGCGCAGGGGCCCCCAGGCGCCCATCGACGGGTACACGCCGGAGCAGCGGTTCTTCCTCGGCCTCGCGCAGTCGTGGCGCAACAAGATCCGCGACGAGGCCCTGCGCGTCCGCCTGAACATCGACCCGCACTCGCCGGCGATCCAGCGCGTGATCGGACCGCTCTCGAACATGCGCGAGTTCCACGAGGCCTTCGGCGGCGGCCCGGACGCGGGGATGTGGCGCCCCGCGGACGCGCGCCCGACGATCTGGTGATGAGCGGACCCGCGGCCGTCCCGACGGAGCGCGGCCGCAGCGCGCCGTCGCCCGGACGACCTGAACGCCTGCCGCGCCGCGCGTACAAGGTCGGGCCGGGCCGGCTCCCGCCGAACGCGATCCTCGTCACGAAGCCGTAGACCGCCCAGAGGTGCGCGGCACCCCCCGCGCGCGACCGACGCGCGCCCAGCTCGAGGCGGCCTACGGCAGGGGCATCCGCGACGTCATCGCTCCGGGCCTCGACGTCCTCTTCTGCGGGATCAACCCCGGTCTGTACACGGCGTGCATCGGTCATCACTTCGGCCGCCCCGGCAACCGCTTCTGGACCGCGCTCCACCGCGGCGGGTTCACGCCCCGCGTGCTCACGCCGTACGAGGAGCGCGACCTCCTGGCCATGGGGCTCGGCGTGACGAACCTCGTGAACAAGGCGACGCGCGTCGCCGAGGAGCTCAGCCCCGGCGAGCTGCGTGCGGGCGCGAAGAGGCTCGAGCGCAAGGTCCTGCGCCAGCGGCCGCGCGCGCTCGCGATCCTCGGGCTCGGCGCGTACCGCGTCGCGTTCGCCCGGCCGCAGGCGCCCGTGGGGCGCCAGCCAGAGCGCATCGGCGCCACGGTCGTGTGGGTGCTGCCGAACCCCAGCGGCCGCGCGGCCTCGTACCAGATGGACGCGCTCGAGCGGCTGTTCGCCGCGCTGCGCGCCGCCGTCACTCGATCCGTCGCAGAGCGCGCCCGCTGACCCGCCGACCCAGCCGGGCATGGCCGACGACCCGGCGACGGCCGCGTCAGTCGCGCGGCAGCATGACCCACATGAGCGCGGCGCCGAGGAGCCACGCCGCGACGGCGACCACCAGCGCCAGCTCGGCTGAGATCGCGTTGAGGCCGCCGCCGATGGCGGACCCGACCGGATAGCCGATGAAGTTCAGCGACATCGACACGGCGAAGGCGCGGCCGAGCCACGCCGGGTCCGTGCGGCGCTGGCGCAGCGTGAACATGGGCACGTCGTAGACCGCCTCCGCGACCGCGCGCACGACGATAGCGACGACGAGCACGGTGAGGTCGAGCCGCACGAGCAGGAGCGAGATCGCGAGCGCCCCGCCGAGGACGGAGCCGACCATGTACGCCCGCTCGCGCCCCTCGATCCGCAGGCGGCCCGCGAACATGACGGCCACGAACGCGACGGCGCCCATGAGCGCGAAGAGCTGGCCGACGAGCACCGTCGTTCCGCCGAGACGCTCGAGGACGACGACGGGGATGGTGATGAACAGGATCCCGTTGCCGACGCTGCTGATGGACGCGCCGACGGCGATCCCGCGCAGCGTGGGGTGCCGCACGACGTGCACGATCCCGTCCCAGGCCGCGCGCAGGATGCTCCCGTGCGCGGACGCGTCGACCGCGGGGTCGGGCGCGGTCGCCGTGACGACCGCGGCGACCGCGAACATCGCGGCCGCGGCGACGAGCCCGCCCTCGCCGTGGAACGCCGCGACGATGGCGCCGGCGAGGGCCGGACCGACGATGCCGCTGAGCGCGTAGCCGTTGCTGTCGACCGCGTTCGCGCGCGGCCACAGCGGTCGCGGCACGACGAGCGGGAACAGCGTCCGCTGGCCCACCGTCGAGAGCGGGAACGTGAGCGACTGCACCGACACGATCGCGAGCAGGAGCGGCGCCGGCAGCGCGTCGAGCACGGCGAGCGCGGCGATGAGCAGCAGGCTCGCGAGGGCGAAGCAGTAGTCGAGCACGATGAGGCGCCGGCGCCCGTAGCGGTCGAGGAGCGTTCCCACGATCGGGCTCACCATGAGACCCGGCGCGAGCGCGAGGAACGTGGCGAGGCCCGCGAGCACGGGGGAGCCGTAGCGCTCGAGGACCAGCAGCACCAGCACCAGGCCGACCATCTGCCCGGCGATGCGCGCGAGGAGCATGCCTGTCACCAGGCGGACGAAGCCGTCGAGGGCGAAGAGCGCGCGGTACGAAGGGGAGCGGTCGGTCGGGATCATCGCAGGCTAGCGGGGCGCGGTCCCGGACACACCGGTACGCTCCGGAGCAGATGGACGGGATGCGCGACCAGGACGGCACCGCGCTCCTCAGCCCGCGGCAGGAGGCCGACCGCGCGCTCCTCGCCGAGATCGAGCCGGCGGTCCACCGCCTGCTCGAGCGCCACATCTCCGTCGCGAAGGAGTGGTTCCCTCACGAATACATCCCCTACAGCCTCGGGCGCGACTACGACAAGGAGCCGTGGACACCTGACCAGCCGCGGCTCACGGGGGTCGCCCAGACGTCGTTCGAGGTGAACCTGCTCACCGAGGACAACCTGCCCTCGTACCACCGGCTGATCCACCGGATGTTCCATCACGGCGACGGCGCCTGGAAGGACTGGGTGCATCGCTGGACGGCCGAGGAGGGGCGTCACGCCATCGTCATCCGCGACTACCTCGTGGTGACGCGCAACATCGACCCGGTCGCGCTCGAGCGCTGCCGGATGCAGACGACGCTGCTCGGCTACGAGCTCGACGCCGACGTCGTCGGCGGGCTCGCCTACACCTCGTTCCAGGAGCTGGCGACGCGGGTCTCGCACCAGAACACCGGCCGGTACTCCCAAGATCCGGTGGCCGACCGCATCATGACGCGCGTCGCGCTCGACGAGAACCTGCACATGGTCTTCTACCGCGGGGCGATGGAGGCGATCTTCGAGGTCGACCCCTCGGCGGCGACGAGGGCGGTCACCGACGAGGTCCTGAAGTTCCAGATGCCCGGCCACGGCATCAGCGGATTCACGCGCAAGGCGGCGCTGATGGCCGACGCGGGGATCTACGACCTGCGCATCCACCACGACGACATCCTCCTGCCGCTGCTGCGCCACTGGCGGGTGTTCGAGCGGGGCGGCCTCGACGGCGAGGCCGAACGGGCGCGCGAGCGGCTCGCGCACTTCCTCGAGAAGCTCGACACCTCGGCGAAGCGCTTCGAGGAGCGCCGCGCGGCGAAGCGCGATCGCCTCGCCGGACGCAGCTGAGGACATGCGCCGCGGCGACATCCGCAACATCGCCATCATCGCCCACGTCGACCACGGCAAGACCACGCTCGTCGACGCGATGATCCGCCAGAGCCACATCTTCCGCGACGACCAGGCCATCGCCGAGCGCGTCCTCGACTCGAACGCCCTCGAGCGCGAGCGCGGCATCACCATCATGGCCAAGAACATCTCGGTCCCGTACCGCGGGATCAAGATCAACATCGTCGACACGCCCGGCCACGCCGACTTCGGCGGCGAGGTCGAGCGGGTCATGAACATGGTCGACGGCGTGCTGCTGCTGGTGGACGCCGTCGACGGGCCGATGCCTCAGACGAAGTTCGTCCTCCGCCAGGCGCTGCGCCGCGGCCACCGCGCCATCGTCGTCATCAACAAGATCGACCGGCCGCAGGCGCGCCCGAACCACGTGCTGAACGCGACCTTCGACCTGTTCCTCGACCTCGGCGCGACCGAGGCGCAGGCCGAGTTCGAGACCGTCTACACGAACGCCCTCACCGGCGCGGCCGGGACGGACCACCGCCACGTCGACGCGACGCTCGAGCCGCTCTTCGAAGCGATCGTCGAGAGCCTGCCGCCGCCCGACGTCGACCCCGCCGCGCCCGCGCAGCTCCTCGTGACGACGACGTCGTACGACGAGCACAAGGGGCGCATCGCCGTCGGGCGGCTGCAGAGCGGGACGCTGCGCAAGGCCCAGGCCATCGCGCGCATCGACCACTCCGGGAAGGCGACGCCCGGACGGGCGACGTACCTCTTCACCTTCGAGGGTCTCTCGCGGACGGAGGTCGACGCGGTGAGCGCCGGCGACATCGTCGCCATCGCGGGCCTCGCCGAGGCCTCCATCGGCGACACCATCACCGACGCCGCCGACCCGCGGCCGCTCCCGCCGATCCGCGTCGAGGAGCCGACGGTGAGGATGACGTTCGGCGCGAACACGAGCCCCTTCGCTGGCCGCGAGGGCGCGCACGTCACCGGGCGCAGGATCCGCGAGCGCCTCTACGCCGAGCTCGAGCGCGACGTCGCGCTGCGCGTCGCCGACGGCGAGTCACCCGACTCCTTCGTCGTGAGCGGGCGCGGTGAGCTGCACCTCGCGATCCTCGTCGAGAACATGCGCCGCGAAGGCTTCGAGCTGCAGGTCTCGCGGCCCGAGGTCATCTTCCGGGTCGAAGGCGGGCAGCGGCTCGAGCCGTACGAGCAGCTCGAGGTCGAGGCCTCGCAGGAGGTGCTCGGGCGCATCGTCGAGATGGTCGGCCAGCGGCGCGGGACGCTCCTCGACATGAAGTACCGCGACGACGGGATGGTCCACGCGGTCTACCGCATCCCGACGCGCGGCCTCCTCGGGTTCCGCAAGGGCTTCCTCACGAGCACGCGCGGCGAGGGTGTGATGAACGCGCTCTTCTCGGACTACGGCCCCGAGGCCGGGCCGATCTCGTCGCGCCAGTTCGGCTCGCTCGTGGCCTGGGAGGACGGCGTCGCCTCGACGTTCGGGCTGACGCAGGCCCAGGAGCGCGGGACGCTCTTCATCTCGCCCGGGACCGAGGTCTACGAGGGCATGGTCGTGGGCGAGCACATCCGCGAGAGCGACCTCGGCGTCAACGTCGCGCGCAAGAAGCACCTCACGAACATGCGCAGCTCGACGTCGGAGATCACCGTGCGCCTCGAGGGCGTGCGCGACCTCTCGCTCGACGACGCCATCGAGCTCCTCGCGGACGACGAGCTGCTCGAGGTGACGCCGGTCGCCTTCCGCATCCGCAAGCGCGTGCTGTCGCGGCAGGACCGCGACCGGCTCGCCGGCCAGCGCAAGAAGGAGAGGGTCACCGCCGGCTGACCCTGCATCCGCAGGGCCGACACCCTGCGGGTGCACGCTCGCGGCCGATGATCGCACCGGAAACGGCTCCCGAGGCGCGCCGCACGCATAGCGGACACCCGATGATGGGAAGCGAACGCACGACCGGGCGCCGGGTGCTCGTCGTCGAGGACGATCCCGGCACGCGCGACCTGCTCGTCGAGCTCCTCAGCGGCGAGGGGTACGAGGTCCGGGCGGCGGCCGACGGGCTCGAGGGCATCGCGGCGGCGAACGGATTCCGTCCGGACGTGATCGTCCTCGACCTCGGGCTGCCGCGGATGGACGGCCGCGACTTCCTCGTGGCCTACCGCGCCGCCGCCGGCCCGGCGGCGGTCGTCATCGTCACCGGCGCGATCGACGCCGAGGCGCCGCTCGCCGACGTCGTCCTCGAGAAGCCCTTCCGGATCGACCACCTCCTCGGGGAGATCGCGGCGCGGCCGCGCGGTACATCGCCGCGGGGCTCGACCACGGCGAGCGCGGCATCTACCTGCTCGGCGACCGCCCGCTCATCGAGGTCGTCGACGCGCTCGACGCCGGCGGGGTGGACGTGCCGCAGCACGCGGCCGACGGGTCGCTGCAGATCCTCCGCGCGCAGCGGCTGTGCACGCGGTCGGGGTCGTTCGACGCGCGGCGGCTCGGACCGGCCGCGCTCCGGGGGATCGAGCGCGCGCACGCAGGCGTGCTGCGGATCGAGGGCTCGCCACCACTCGGCTGAGCAGCGTCCTTCCGCGCGCAAGGCTGCGCCGCTAGAATGGATGTTCGATGACCTCCTGAGGGCCAACGGAGGCTGCTTGCTGGAGCTGCTCGAGTCGTGCTCGAGTTCGACCACCGCGATCCCGCTCAGAAGGAGCTCGCCGTCGGAGAGCTCGTCCGCGTTGCCGAGTGGCCGCGCGTGCTCAGGGAGATCCAGATACGTCGAGCGCGCGACGCGGGATGGTCGGCCGACGTAGTCTCGGCGCGATCCTGAGCGAGATCGCGAAGTGCGACGTGAGGCGTGCGAACTGCCACCGGAAGCGGGCGGCCTCTCAGCAGGCCTGGAAGCGCCGACTTAGCGAGCGGCCCGGTGGCTACGTTAGAATGAGGTCCTCATCGCGGGTGTGGCGTAGTGGTAACGCGGAACATTCCCAATGTTCAATCACCGGTCCGATTCCGGTCACCCGCTCAGTAGCGACGCCGCGCCGAAGGCGCGGCGTTCGTGTCTCCGGCCTATCCTCGCGCGATGCTCACCCCCGACACGATCGCCCTCTTCGGTGTCGCCGCGCTCGCGCTCCTGCTCATCCCAGGCCCCGCGGTGACGTACATCGTCACCCGCAGCATCACGCAGGGGCGCGCTGCCGGGCTCGTGTCCGTCGCCGGTGTGCACGTCGGCACTTCGGTGCACATCCTCGCCGCGACCGTCGGCCTGTCCGGCCTCGTCCTGTCGTCCGCGCTCGCGTTCGACGCCGTGAAGTACGTCGGCGCCGCGTACCTCGTGTTCATCGGCATCCGCACGTTCACCGCGCGCCCCGGCGACGTCGCCATCCCGGAGCGCGTCGGCCCCGGTCTCCGCCGCGTGTTCGCGGATGCGGTCGTCGTGAACGTCCTCAACCCCAAGACCGCGCTCTTCTTCCTCGCGTTCCTGCCGCAGTTCGTCGACCCGGGCCGCGGGCCGGTATGGGCGCAGACGCTCCTGCTCGGCGGGACGTTCGTCGCTATCGGTCTCGTCACCGACTCCGCGTACGCGTCCATGGCGTCGGCCGCTGCCTACCGCCTGCGCTCGAGCGGGCTGTTCGCGCGCGTCCGCACGCGCGCCGCGGGCCTCATCTACATCGCGCTCGGCGCATCCGCCCTCCTCACCTCGCGCGCCGACGCGCGTCCGGTGGGTCTCGCGGCGGAGTAGACGCGCGCGGCCGAGGCAGCGAGCGAGCGACCGGACGCCGCGGGGCGCCGCGTACCCTCGGCCCATGCGAGCGAAGGCGCTCGTGCCGGCCGCGCTCGCGATAGTCGTGCTCGCAGGCCTGTCGCTCTACGCGGTCCGCTCCGAGACGCCCCCGCCGGTCGCGCTCCCGCCCACCGCCAGGCCGACCGCGACGGCTCCGCCGACGCCCACCGCGACCGCCACCGACATGCTCATCCCCGTCCCGGACGCCGACTTCGAGCTCGGGCACACCGGCCAGTTCTCCGGGAGCTCCGACCTCATCCACGTGCTCGCGGTCGCCAGCCCCGAGGGGCTCTCGCCGCGCGAGCTCAAGCGCCAGCGTCTCGGTGAGAGCAGCGCCGAGACGCTCGAGGACTCGGCGTTCGCGGGGCGGCCCGCGCTCAAGGTCACCGACGGCCAGAACGCCGCATTCCTCTTCGCCAACGCCGGCGACATGTGGCAGGTCGGGCGCAGGCGGAACGCCGGCAACTCGTCGTTCGCGGACCGCGAAGCGATGATGCTGTCGTTCCGCTTCCTCAGCGCGGGGGAGGCGCAAGCCGCGCGTGCCGCGGCCACGCCGAGCCCGGCGCCGCGTTCCGCAGCGCAGGTCGCGGACGTGCTCGCCGACGGCTTCGCCAAGCGTGACGTCACGATCCTCGCCCGCGTGATCCGGCCGTGCCTCTACGAGGGCGCGTACCAGGCCGGCCCGAGCTCCACGGTCGCGGAGAAGTACCTCGAGAAGCTGCGCCAGCGCTTCGCGCAGGGTCTCACCGTCGATGTGCGCGCGCGCCCGATCGCCGGTGACCCGGGCACGACGATGAAGGTCCGCTCGACGTGGCGCGAGCCGGGCCAGCCGGTCCGGGAGGCCGACCTGTCGGTGACGGTCCACCGCGGGACGACCTACTGGGATGGGACGATCACGTGCGTGATCGCGCCGCGCCCGCCGTGACCGTCCTCGAAGCGACCTAGACCGGCGTCGCGACCGGCGCCGCCACGTCCTCCTCGGGCTTCGGCGACTCCGTCGCGCTGATGACGACCCCGAGCGCGAGCGCGATCGCCGCGCCGACCGCGGCCGACACGAGGAGCACCGAGCTCGACAGGCGTCCCGGCGACAGCGCGAGCGGCGCCCACGTGACGTACGTCATGTAGAGGATCGCGGCGCCCGCGCTCACGCCCACCGCCGTGGCGAACACGTACAGGGCGAGCCAGCGGCGCGGCGTGAACACCTCGAGCAGGCTGCGGAGCAGCCGCGTCACCGTCCACACGACGAGCGCGGCGACGACCCAGGCGATGACCGTGGCGAGCGCGGCGAGGTCGGCGGTGCTGACGCGCGACACGAACGTGCCCATCTGGGCCACGACGGTCTCCGGGTCGAAGACCTCGCGGAGCGGTCCGAAGCGGTCGTCGACCGCGCCCGGCCGCACGAGGTAGAGGAACGCGGCCTTCGTCTCGAGCGCGCGCGAGAGGTCGAAGAGGGACGGCTGCTCGAGGGCGATGCCGGTCTGCACGAACGCGCCGAGCGTCTGCCGCCCGGAGGCGACGGCGAAGAGCACCGTCAGGACGGCGCCCCACGCGACGCTCACGACGCCGCTCAGACCGTGGACCGCGGCCGAGGTGAGGACGAACGCCGGTGCGAGGCCGACTGGGCCGATGACCGGCATCGCGAGCGCGGTCGCGGTGCGCTCGGGCGGCACGTCGCGCAGCCAGATCCACAGCCCCATGAAGGCGAACAGGACCGCGAGCCCGGGGACGAACAGGAAGATGCACGCCGTCTCGACGACCCACGCGAGCGCGAGCGCCATTCCCAGGTTGCCCGCGCCGCCGACGATCGCGACGAGCGCGGCGAGGGCCAGGGACGGCGCGAGCTCGAAGCCGGCGAGCGTCATCAGCCCGAACACCGGCGCGCCCGCGAGCACCGCGAAGAACGCCCGGCGGATCGGCGTCCCGAACGCGCGCAGGAGCGCGACGGCCGGGCTGTCCGAGGCGTCCGGGACGATGCCCTGCAGCGGCTCCGTCGTCAGCGCGACGCGCGTCGTCGCGAGCGCGCGCCCGACGTTCTCGAGCGCCGCGAGGGCGTTCGCGACGTCGCTCGCGCGCGAGTAGCGCAGCGCCGGGTCCTTCGCGAGGCACCTCATGATCACGGCGTCGAGCTCCCGCGGCAGCGACTGGCGCAGGTGGCTCGGCGGCACCGGCTGCCGCACCACGTGGTCGCGGAGGAGCACCGACGGGCTCGCGCTCGTGAACGGCGGCCGCCCCACGAGCATCTCGTAGAGGACGAGGCCGAGGCCGTAGATGTCGCTCGCGTGTGAGAGCGCTTTCCCCTCGACGCGCTCGGGCGCCACGTACATCGCCGTCGCGAAGAGCTGCGGCGTGGAGGCGTCCTCCTGCGGCGTGCGCGCGATGCCGAAATCCGCGACCTTCGCGCGGCCGTCCTCGGTGAGGAGCACGTTCGACGGCTTCATGTCGGCGTGGATGATCCCGCGCGAGTGCGCGAACGCGAGGCCATTCGCGATCTCCGTCGCGAGGCGCGCCGCTTCCGCGACGTCGAGCGGCCCGTCGCGCTCGATGCGCTGCTTCAGCGAGAGGCCCGGGAGGTGCTCCATGACGATGTACGGGAGCCCGTCGATCTCGCCGACGTCGTACACCGCGACGACGCTGGGGTGGGAGAGCTTGGCGAGCGCCTGCGCCTCGCGGACGAACAGCTTGCGCAGGCCCGGGTCGGCGGCGGCGTGGGGGTCGAGGACCTTGATGGCCACGTCGCGGCGCAGCTGCTCGTCGTACCCGCGGTAGACCTGGGACGAGCCGCCCGCGCCGATGGGCTCGACGATGCGGTAGCGCTGGTCGAGGACGCGGTCCACCGCGAGCTCTACCCCTCCTCGAAGGCGTGACGCCCCGCCGGGCGGGGCGAACATAGCACCGGCGGTGGTCCCGATCGCGCGGATGAGTGGCTCGCCCATCTGAAATGACACCCCCCGGGTACGGCTGCCCGCCTCCCGGAAGAACGAGGCGCGGCGTCCGGCGTCATCGGTCGGGTATCTTCCGAGGCGGGTGAGGATCGCCTTCTCCGCCGCCGAGGTCGCGCCGTACGCCAAGGTCGGCGGGCTCGCCGACGTCGCCGGCTCCCTCCCGCAGGCCCTCGCCGCGCTCGGCCACGACGTGTCCGTCCACGTCCCGCTGCACGGGACGATCGACCGTGCGAAGCACGGCATCCCGGCCGAGGGGCCGGCGCGCTCGGTGCCGTACGCGCGCTCGCGGACGCGCGTCTCGTACCCCCACGTCGCGCGCGACGGCGTGCGCGTCGTGTTCGTCGACGGCCCGCGGATCGTCCGCGCCAGGGTCTACGGCGCCCCCGACGACGCCAAGCGCTACGCGCTCTTCGCCCGCGCGGTCGCCGAGGACCTCGCGGCGTCGAAGGACCGCCCCGACGTCGTGCACGCGCACGACTGGCACGCCGCGCTGCTCGTGCCGATGGTCGCGGGGCCGTACCGCCGCGCGCTGCGCGGTGCGGCGACCGTGTTCACCATCCACAACCTCGCGTACCAGGGGCAGAGCGCGGCGGACGTCCTGGACGTGGTCGGGCTCCCGAAGCGCCGCGTGAAGCCCGAGGCGCCGGGCCAGCTGAACCCGGTGGCGCGCGCGATCGCGTCGGCGGACATCGTGAGCACCGTGAGCGAGCGCTACGCGCAGGAGATCCTCACCGCGGAGTTCGGCAGCGGCCTCCAGGACCTGCTCGCGACGCGCCGCGACGGCCTGTGGGGCATCGTGAACGGGATCGACGTCGGCGTCTTCGACCCGGCCACCGACAGGCACATCCCCGCGCGCTACTCGCTCCGCGACATGCGCGGCAAGGCGCAGTGCAAGGTCGCGCTGCAGAAGGCGCTCGGCCTCGCCGTGGGGACCGCCATCCCGCTCTTCGGCGTCATCGGGCGGCTCGTGGAGCAGAAGGGCATCGACATCCTCACGCCGGTCGCCTCGGAGATCCTCCGCACCGGAGCGCAGATCGTCGTGCTCGGCACCGGCGAGCCGAAGTACGAGGCGATGTGGAAGGAGCTCGCGGCGCGGCACCGGGGGACGCTCTCGCTCACGCTCGGCTTCGACGCCGCGCTCGCGCAGCGCGTCTACGCGGCGTCGGACATGTTCCTCATGCCGTCGCGCTTCGAGCCGTGCGGCCTCGGGCAGCTCATCTCGTTCCGCTACGGCACGGTGCCGGTCGTGCGCAGCGTCGGCGGGCTCGCCGACACCGTGCGCGACGCCGACGCGGACCGCGCGGGCGGCACCGGCTTCAGCTTCAGCGAGTACGCGGCGGCCCCGCTCGCCGACGCGATCCGCCGCGCGGTGCGCGCGTACCGCGACGAGGCCCGCTGGACCGCGCTGCGCGAGCGCGTGATGCGCCTGGACCACTCGTGGGACGCCTCGGCCAGGCGCTACGTGGAGATGTACGAGGCCGCGCGACAGGCAAGGAGGGCCGCATGACGCTCGCGCTCACCCGGCAGGTGGCCGACATCGAGGAGCTCCTCGGGACGCTCCCGGCGGGATCCGCGGCGGCGGCCCGGCGCCTCTACTCGGTCTCGACGACGACGGGCCGCCTCGACGCGCCGGCCGACATGACGCCGTGGATCGAGAAGCTGTTCGGCGGCGTCGAGAACGTGCGCGAGCAGCGCATCGTCCGCGTCACCGACCTCGTCACGCTCGAGGGCGCGCTCTTCAACGAGCTCCGCGCCCGGCGGCCGATGGAGGTGAAGGGCGCCGACGAGGTGCGGCAGCAGATCGACGCCTCCCGCGGCGACCCGTTCTGCCGCCCCGAGACGGGCACACCGGCGGACGACTTCGGCCGGGTCCGCGGCGCGCACGGCATCACCGCCTCGAACATCGCGAAGTACGACGGCTACCACGGCGTCCTCGTGTTCAGCGACCACGACCCGCTCGCGGCGATGGACGAGGGCGTCATCCGCGACCACATCGCGACCGCGCGGACGTGGGCGCAGCAGGCGATGGAGCGTGACCCGGGCGCGCGGTACTGGTTCCTCATGTGGAACTCGCTCTGGCGCGCCGGCGGGTCGGTCGTCCACGGCCACATGCAGATGACGACGACGCGTGGCATGCACTACCCCCGGGTCGAGTCGCTCCGCCGCCAGGCGCGCGCCTACCAGGCGGTGACGTCGCACGACTACTTCGACGACCGCTGGGCCGTGCACCGCGACCTCGGCCTCGGCGTCGAGATCGGCCGCGCGCGCGCGTTCGCGTCGCTGACCCCCGTGAAGGAGCGCGAGGTGATCGTGCTCGGCCGTCCGGGCGAGGACGAGGCGACGCTCGCGGGCGGTATCGCGCGCGCGGTGTCGGCCTTCCGCACGATGGGCGTGGTCGCGCATAACATGGCGCTCTACCTGCCGCCGCTCGCGCCGGACGGGGAAGATTGGCGACGCTTCCCGCCGATCGCGCGGCTCGTGGACCGCGGCGACCCCGCGAACAGGACGAGCGACATCGGCGCGATGGAGCTCTACGCCGCGAGCGTCATCTCATCCGATCCCTTCCGCGTGGCGGACGCTCTCCGCTCGTAGATCGCACCCCTGTACCTATTGACGGTCGCTCGGATGGATCCCTACGATTCGAGCGATGGCTGAGGTCACGTTCGTCTCGCGGCGGGACAACGCCTTCAAGGAGTTCCCGCCGGCCTCGGCCCAGGTCGCGCTCGTCATCCCGTTCTTCGGCGACCTCACCGTGTGGTTGCGCCGCCCCGACAAGCGAGGGTGGGAGCTGCCGTCGAGCACGCGGCGCAGCGGCGAGACGATCATCGAGGTCGCGAAGCGCGAGCTGTGGGAGTCGGCGCGCCTCATCCCCGCGCGGCTCGACCTCCTCGGCGCGGTGCGCCAGGCGAGCCCGCGGCCGGTCACGTCGTACGTGTACATGTGCGACGTCCACAATCTGCCGTGGAGCTATGAGCTGCCGCAGGGCGTCGCCGAGGTCGGCGTGTTCAAGACGGATCCGCGCCCGCTCCTGACCGAGTGGATGCAGCTGGTCCTGGAGGCGGCCCACCGCGCCCGGAGGACAGGCCTCCGCTGACCCCCGCGGCGCGCTGGAGCGCGCCGCGCCTCGCCGCCACCGCCCTCGGCGCC
>Ga0194120_10005013_pt1 | contig 19825 bp, 18 predicted proteins | sample TA2MahCa65mmetaG_FD_148642 | JGI IMG/M metagenome (GOLD analysis project Ga0194120, IMG submission 148642) | Freshwater microbial communities from Lake Tanganyika, Tanzania - TA2015019 Mahale Deep Cast 65m | ecosystem: Environmental > Aquatic > Freshwater > Lake | place: Tanzania: Lake... | reverse complement strand
CGAGGAAGTTCCGGCCGACGCCGTGGATCACGCCATCCTCGTCGACGAGCAACAGCGCGTAGATCACGGGCTGGCCGGACCCGGCGCGGGTGCGGTCGATGGTGGACGGCGTCGTCGGCACGCTGAGCGTGCCGCTACCCGACGCCGCCGAGGTCGTGGCGAGCGTGGCGTACTCGGCGATGCTGCTGGTGCCGGGGACGATCTGCCGCAGCTCGAACTCGAGGCCATCGAGGTCGTAGGCGCCGCTGACACTCACCGAGATGGAGCGTGTCGAGGAGACGGCCATGAGCCGATCGTCGTCGGCGACGCGGGCGCCAGCAAACTCGGGGTCGGGCGAGGCGCAGGCGAGGACAAGCGCGAGCATGGCGGTCTCCGGGGAGGGGGCTTCCCCGGGGATCGGACCGGGCCACCGCTTCCATGAGCCCGCCCGCGATAGGCGCGCCCATGGACTGGTCGGCCGTCACCGCGCGCGTGGTCGTGGAGGCCGCCGCCGCCCATCCCGACGACCTGGTGCTCGACCTGGGCTGTGGCAACGGGGCCCTGTCCCTCGCGCTCGCCCCTCGCGTGCGCGAGGTGGTGGCCTTCGACGAGGTGGATCGCCTGCCTCGCCCCCTCCCGGCCAACGTGCGGGTGGCCACCGGCAAGCTCGCCGACCCACCCGTGGCCGGCGCCAGCGTGGTGGTGATGAACGACGCGCTCCGCAGGCTGTCCCCGCCGGGACAATCCGCCTTGATCGAGCGCCTCGGGCGCTCGATTCCCCCGCGGGGGCTGCTGGTCATCGGCGACGTGATGTGGTCGATGCCCCCGGCGATGATCGACGATCCCGGGCAGTTCGGCGCCGCCATCGAGCACGCGCCCGAGGTGGCCACGGTGGAGCGGCGGCTCCGTTCCGCCGGGTTTCTCCCCGACACCCATCGCTTCGGCGTGGGCCGCGCCGTGATCATCGCGCTCCGGGGATAGCCCCTCGCTATGCGACTGTTCGTCACCGGCGCGTCGAGCTTCGTGGGTGCTCACTTCTGCACGCTGGCGGTGCAACACGGCCACGTGGTCCACGGCCTCCACCGGAACACCTCCCTCCGCCTGCGCGGCGTGGTGTCAGTACAAGGCGACGTCGCGACCACGCGCCCGTCTCCCGGCACCGACGTCGTGGTTCACCTCGCCACCAAGGTGATGGCGGCCGACGCGCGCGAGCAGAACCGCCGCATGCTCGACGCGGTGTTGTCCTGGGGGCTCCCCGTCGTGTACGCGTCGAGCACGGTGGTCCACTGGCCGCGGAAGAACGCCTACGCCGAGTCGCGCGTGGAAGACGAGGCCCGGGTGCGGGCGAGCGGCATGCCCTTCGCGATCGTCCGGCCCTGCGCGCCCTACGGTCCCCGGGTGCCGGGACACGAGCCGGCCCACAGGGAGTCCTTCCACACGCTCGCCCGCATGTGCCGTCGCCTGCCACTGGTGCCGGTGATGGGAAGCGGGAACTATCGGCGTCAACCGGTACACGTCGACGACTTCAACGGCGCGATCCTCGCGCTGGTGCGGCGCGGCCTCGCGCGAGACGAGTTCGATGCCGGGGGCCCGGAGCCACTCGCGCTGCGCGAGATCATCCGCGCCCTCGGGGGGCGACGGGTGCTGCCGCTGCCGCGACCGCTGCTCCGCGTGGCGGGCCCCCTCGCGGGCCTCTCCGCCGACGTGGTGTCGACCTTCGACACCGACGACGTGGTCGACCCCGCGCCCCTCGCTGCTGCCAGCGAGATCCATCCGCGGCCCTTCGACGCCGCCGCCCTGGCCAACGTCTAGGCGGCCTGGCGCCACGCGGCCGGGGCCGTGCCTACCGCGCGCTTGAACGCCCGCGAGAACGCGGCCTCCGACGCGTAGCCCACCGTTCGCCCCACCTCGGCCACCCCACGTCGGCGGTCGCGCAGGAAGCGGCGAGCCACCCACATGCGCCATCGCAAGAGGTAGGCGGCAGGCGGCTCGCCCACCCGCGCGGTGAAGTAGGCGAAGAACGCCGAGCGCGACATCCCCGCGCGCCGGGCCAGCTCCGCGGCGGTCCAGTCGCGCTCCGGGTGGGCGTGCACGAGGCCGAGGACTCGGGCAAGCACCGGGTCGGCCAGCGCACCCACCCAGCCGGGAGCCTCGTGCTGGGCGAGCCAGCCGCGGAGGATCTGGACCATCAGCACGTCGCCAAGTCGCGACAACAAGACATCGGCACCCGCCAGGCCACGCCTTAGCTCGGCGTCGAGCAGCGCCGCGGTAGACACCAGCCAGGGCGCGGATCCCGGGGCCGCCGGCGCGTGGACCAGCTCGGGCAGCTGCGGCAGCAAGCAGGCGCGGGCGTCGGCATCGAAACGGAAGGTGCCGCACAGGATGTCGACCTCGGGCTCCGCCGCCCGGTCCACACCCGCGACGACGCACGGCAACCCCGACTCGCTCACGACGCGCGGCAGGGCGGTGATCGGCGTGCGAGGAGCCTCGTCGTCGCTCGCAATCACGTGCGACGATCCCCTCGGGAACAGCAGCAGGTCGCCGGGACCGAAGGCGACGGGCACCCCGCCGGCTGCGCTCGCCACGCCGCGCCCGCGCAGCACCGCGTGAAAGATGGCGTTCTCCGCCCCGCGGGTCGATACACCCCAGCGCCCGGAGGCCTGCGCCCGCGAGAAGAAGCTCGCCTCGACGGCCACCACGCGAGCGAGATCGGAGAGCGCATCCATGGGTGCATGCTAGCGCGATGCGCCTCGCCTTGGACGAATGAGCAACGGACTCGGACTGTCAGCGCTGTGCGCGTCCACGGTCTCGCGCCATGTTGAGGGGGCAACCCGGAGCGTTTCCATGACCCGCCTCTACGTCGCCACTGCCGCCAACTTCTTCTTTCCCGGCCTCGGCTGGCTCATCCTCGGCCGGAAGCGCCTGCTCGGCGCCATCTGGTTGCTCGGGATGATCGTCCTCACCTACGTGGAGACGAGCCTCCAGGTGGCCGCGCCCGCCCTGTACTGGCCCATGTTCGGCGCGGTGTTCGCCATCAACACCGCGTTTGCCATCGACACCTACCGCACGGGCCGCACGTAGAGCGTTAGTTCGCGTGGCGTGATCCTGTTCCTCGCCGCCACCGCTGTCGCCGAGTGCACCGTGCCGCGCACCCTCGTGGAGCTCGACACGTCGATCGGCGAGGCGGAGTCGAGCTGGGGGCAGAGTCCGGCGAGCTTCGCCGAGGCGATGGGCGGCGCGCGAGCGGTGCTCGGCTGCGTGAACCAGCCCCTCCCCGGCAGCACCGCCTCCCGCCTGCTGCGCCTGCGGGGCCTCGAGGCCTTTCTCGGCCGCGACACCCCCACGGCCGCAGCCGCCTTCAACGCCGCCCGCGCCGTCGACCCGGCCATCACCTTGCCCGACTCGATGGCGCCCGCGGGCAACCCGCTCCGCGCGGTGTGGGACACGCAGCTCGATCCCGGCCCCGGCACGGCGCTGCGCGGGGCCCGCCGGGGGCAACTCTACGTCGATGGCGCCACGGCCACGAGCGTCCCCACCGAGCGGCCCTTCGTGTTCCAGTGGATCGACGGCGTGCGGGTGGAGGGCGGAATCACCACGGCCGACGCCCTGCCGAGCTACCCGCGGGCCCGGCACCCCGCTGCCACCCCCCTGATGGTGGCGTCGGGGGTGGCCGCGGCGGCGGCGGTGGCCTCGTACGGCCTCGCCTGGGCGGCGCGTGACGAGTGGGAACACCCCGACGGCGCCGAGAGTTTCGAGAGCGCCTACATGCGCACCAACGCCTTTTCCATCGCGGCGGCGGGGGCGGGGATCGGCGCGGTGGGCCTGCTCGGCACCTCGCTCGTCGTCGCGAGGTGGTGAGTGAAGGGTCGCATCGAGGCCGGGCGGGTAATCGAGCGCTACGTGGTGGAGGGCCCCATCGGCGAAGGGGGGATGGCCACCGTCTACTTGCTGCGCCATAAGCATCTCGACACCCAGTTCGCGCTGAAAGTGCTCACGACGGTCGGCGTCAACGCGGAGCTGCGCCTGATGCTGGAGGGCCGCGTGCAAGCGGCGCTACGCCACCCCAACATCGTGGCCGTCACCGACGTGCTCGACATCGATGGCGCCCCCGGGCTCTTGATGGAGTACGTCCCGCCCCCCACGCTCTCGGCCTGGTTGGCGATGCACCACCCGACGCTCGAGGAGGCGGAGGCCCTCTTCCGCGGCGTCGTCGACGGCGTGCGACACGCGCACCGCTACGGGCTGGTGCACCGCGACCTGAAGCCGAGCAACGTGCTCCTCGCCCGTTACGACGACGGCGTCGTGCCGAAGGTGAGCGACTTCGGACTCGCGAAGATTCTCGGCGACGACCCGGCCGCCGGCCAGACGCGCTCGGGCCTGACCATGGGCACGCCCCAGTACATGGCGCCCGAGCAGTTCCGCGACGCCAAGAAGGTCGACCGCCGCGCCGACATCTTCTCGCTCGGCTGCATCCTCTACGAGCTGGTTTCCGGTCGCCCGCCCTACCAGTGGACGGACTTCATCCACCTCTACAACCAGATCATGGCGAAGGACTTCCCGCCGCTGGCCGGCGAGGTGCCGGAGCGCCTCCGGCGGGTGGTCGACGCCTGCCTCGAGCCGGAGCGGGAGGCCCGCCCAGGCGACTGCGACGCGCTCCTGGCGATGCTCGACGGCCGCGAGTTGCCGACGAGCCCCACCGTCAGCCCGGAAAACCTCGGCCGCCTCGTGGAGATGCCCCTCCTCCGCGACCGCGTCGGGATGACGGTGCCGCTGGGATCGCGCCCAGCTCTGCCTCGGCCGGCGGCGATCGACGACCTGACGGTGATCGGCGAGGGCGCGATCCCGCGCACCGAGGTGGCCGAGAGGTCGCCGCCTCCCCCGACGCTCGCCAAGCCAGCGAGCCCCGCGGCAAGCGCCACGATGGTGCCCACCGACTCGCTAGCACCGCGAGCGGCGCCTGCGGGCGACTCCGTGGCGCCGGAGGAGTCGCTGGCACCGCTGCCATCGCCGGTCGCGCGCCCCGCCGCGAAGCGAGCCGGTGTCCCGGCCGCGGCGATTGTTGCGGGGGTGCTCGCCGCCGCGGCGCTCTCGGTGGTCGCGATCGGTATCGTCGCGACCCAGATTGACTGGACTGGCCCCGTCGAGGTCGCGACGCCGGCCGAACCCGTGGCGGAGGCGCTGCCTCCGGTCACGCCCGCCGATCCCGCCGTCGAGGTGCCCCCGCCGGGCGCCGAGCCGGTGCCGGTGGGGGACGAGCCGCCCGCCCCCGTGAAGCCCGCGCGCGGCGTGTCCCGTCCCCCGCCCGAGATCGCCGTCGTCACCACGCCGCCCGCGGCTGTCCCCGCCCCGTCGAAGGTGGAGGCGCCAGTCCCCGAGCCGACCGTCGCCGTCACGCCGGTCGCGCCGGTGGTCACGGCGCCGTCCACCGCCACTGCCTCGGTGAGCGGCGATGCCGAGCGCGTGGTGGTGACGATGGGCAGTACCCGGGTCGACCTCCCGGCCGAGCTTGCCCCCGGGACGTACAGCATCCTCGCGTGGTTTCCAGACATGCCCTCGACGAAGGCCGGGAGCCTCACCGTGGCCGCGGGTGACAGCGTGACGGTGAAGTGTACGGCGGCCTTCTTGCAGTGCACCACGCGCTAGGGCAGCAGACCAGGAGGGAGGAGGGAGGGACTTGGGAGGGAGGACCTGAGCGTGGGTGGCCGTTTGATCGGCACCGCGCCCCCCGAGGAAACACGCGGCCGCTTCAGGGCCCGCGATTCTCCCCCTCCGGCCTCCCCCCTCCAGCCTCCTTCCCGGCCTTCAGGGCAGCTTGACCCCGCGCTCCGCGGCCACCTCGCGTGCCCGCTCGTAGCCCGCGTCGACGTGGCGCCACACGCCCATGGCCGGGTCGCCCTTGAGCACGCGCTCCAGCCGCCGCGCTGCCGCCTCGCTGCCGTCGGCCACGATCACCTGGCCGGCATGGAGCGAGTAGCCCATGCCCACGCCGCCGCCGTGGTGGAAGCTCACCCAGGAGGCGCCGTTGACGGCGTTGAGCATCGCGTTGAGGATCGGCCAGTCGGCCACCGCGTCGGTGCCGTCGAGCATGCCCTCGGTTTCCCGGTTGGGGCTGGCCACGCTGCCGCAGTCGAGGTGGTCGCGACCGATGACGATCGGCGCGGACAGCTCGCCCGAGGCCACCATCTCGTTGAACTTCAGGCCTGCAAGGTGTCGTTCGCCATAGCCGAGCCAGCAGATGCGAGCGGGGAGGCCCTGGAAGTGGATGCGCGCCCCGGCCATCTCGATCCACCGGCCGAGTGCCCGGTTCTCGGGGAACAGCTCGAGGACCGCGCGATCCGTCTTGGCGATGTCGGCTGGATCGCCGGAGAGCGCGACCCAGCGGAAGGGGCCCTTGCCCTCGCAAAAGAGGGGGCGGATGTAGGCGGGGACGAAGCCCTGGAACGAGAAGGCCACCTCGCGCGACAGCCCGCCCTCCATGGCCCCGGCTCGGAGGTTGTTCCCGTAGTCGAAGGCGTGGCTACCGAGTGACTGGAGCGCGACCATTGCAGCAACGTGTCGCGACATCGTGGCATATGAGAGGCGGGTGTACTCGGCCGCGTCGACCCGGCGAAGCTCGGCGGCGGCGTGCAGCGACAAGCCACTGGGCACGTAGGCGAGCGGGTCGTGGGCGCTCGTCTGGTCGGTGACGAGGTCGGGGACGACGCCACGGCGCGCGAGTTCCTCGTACACGTCGGCGGCGTTGGCCACGATCCCCACGCTGCGGGCCTGCCCGGTGGCCCGCCAGTGGTCCAGTCGCGACAGCGCCTCGTCGAGCGACGGCGCCACCTCGTCGAGGTAGCCGGTGTCGAGCCGCTTCTGCACGCGCGTGGCATCAACGTCGACCCCGAGGAAGCTGAACCCCGCGAAGACTGCCGCCAGCGGCTGCGCCCCGCCCATCCCGCCGAGGCCCCCGGAGAGCACCCAGCGACCGGCGGCCTCGCCCCCGAAGTGCTGGCGGGCCGCCTCGGCGAAGGTCTCGTAGGTGCCCTGGACGATGCCCTGGGTGCCGATGTAGATCCAGCTGCCGGCCGTCATCTGGCCGTACATCATCAGGCCCTTGCGCTCGAGCTCGCGGAAGTGCTCCCAGGTGGCCCACTTGCCCACGAGGTTGCTGTTGGCGATGAGCACGCGCGGGGCATCGGGGTGGGTAGTGGCGATGCCCACCGGCTTGCCTGACTGCACCAGGAGGGTCTCGTCGTCGCGCAGGTCGCGGAGCGCGGCCACGATGCGGTCGAAGCTCTCCCAGTCACGCGCCGCCTTGCCGATCCCGCCGTACACGACGAGATCCTCGGGCCGCTCCGCCACCTCGGGGTCGAGGTTGTTGTGGAGCATGCGCAGCGCCGCCTCCTGCACCCAGCCGCGGCAGGAGAGCGTGCTGCCGCGCGGCGCGTGGAGCGGGCCCCGACTCATGACGAGTCTTAGTTCTCGTCTTCCTCGACGCCCTCGTTGGCCAGGTGCGTGGCGAGGACGCGCCCGCGAACCACGAAGCGCACGTCGGACTCGACGGCCTCCTCGGTGTCGTCGGGCAGCGACGCCAGGTAGGCCTCGTAGGCCTCGCGGGTGGTGCGCCCCTCGGCGATGTGGCGGTCGACGGTGCGGCCGTCGAAGAGGCTCTCGTCCACGGTGGTCGGCTGGGCTTTGGCCATGGCGGGCTCCTACTATGCGTCGGCGGTTGGGGGGAGGTCTTCGGCGGGCTCGAGCAGGTCGTCGACCGACGGGGGAAGCGGCTGGGCGCCTTGCCGCTCGGCGGCCTCGCGCTTGAGGTTCTCGTTCTCGTCGAAGGACGAGAAATCCGGCTTCACGTGCGACGCGGCAATCTCGCGGAGCGCGGTGACGATCTCCTTGTTCTTGCGGTCGTCGTCGATGAGGGCGCGGGACCCCTTCATGAGCTGCTTGGTGCGCTCGGCGGTGACCAGGCACAGGGTGAAGCGGTTGGGAACCTGCTCCAGGCAATCTTCGACGGTGATGCGCGCCATCCACGCCCCAGGGTGAGAGAGCGCGGCGGCTAACGGGCTAGGCAGCGCGGCGCAAGCGACCCATCCGCGCGTGGCCGCTGAGGCGCCAGAAGCCGCGCAACTCCACGAGCAGCGCGTCGACGTGGGGAAGGCGCTCCAGCTGCGCGCAGTAGCGATCCGCGAGCCGACCAGCCGTCGCGTAGCGCTGCCGCTCCTCGTCGTCCAGCGCGGGGTCGAGAGCAGCGTCTCGGAAGAGCCGTTCACGCAGTCCCGAGGCCGATCGCGTCGCGAGCCGCGCGGTGACGAACTTGTCTACCTCGGCCTGCGTCTCCAGTTCCAGCAGCGACACGCCCTCATCGCGACGCGCACGATGCACGAGCAACAGGAAGTGCGACACCGCCTCCGTCACCACCGTGAAGGCATCCAGGTCGGCGTTCGCGGCCTCCCCTGGCGGGTGCGCCGCCACCCGGTCGACGATTCCCGGGTCGACGAAGACGGCGATACCGGCCTCGCCATCCACCTCGTGCACCAGCACCGCCTCGCGGCCCACCCGCGCGCCCGGCGCGATCTGCTCGGCCGCCTCGCGATCCACGATAAAGTCAGCCACCGGCGGCGCCTCGATCGCGTAGATGGCCTGGAGCTGGCGCTGCGCCAGGGAAAGCGGGTTCAACCGTTGCCCGCGAAGCGCACCGGCAGCATGCCGAGCTGGCGCAGGCGCTCGGCCACCCTCGGCGAGCCAGAGGCGAGCCACTCCTCGTAGAGCCGCACGATGTCGGTGGCGTTGTTCTCCCGCGACTCCTCGCGCACCTCGTTGATCACCTCGGCACAGGTCTCGAAGCGCGTGGACAGCTCGCCGAAGACGTCGGGGAGGTTGGAGCTCGGCTCGCGGAGAATGCGCGCCAGCGTGCCGTAGGCGCCGGCGCCCATCTCCGCGTAGTAGTCGATGGACAGGCGCCGCTGGCGCAAGTTCTCGCGGAAGAAACCGACGCCGAGCAGCGCGTGGTCGCCCATCCGCTTCCACCAGGTGACGCTCTCGGCGAAGCCGCCGTTGGCCGCGCGCTCGCGCATCTCCACCAGCGTGGAAGGCGCGCCGGCGCCTGCCTCCTCGGCGTGCCCTGCCTCTGCCAGCAGGTGAGAGAGGTAGTAGACGGTGTCCTGGGTCACGGGGCGGCGCTGGGCGCGCGATGCGGACTCGACGCGATCCTTGAAGAAGTCGAAGAGGTTGTCCTCTGCCACGATCTTCGCCGCGATGCTCAAGGCCATGTCTCCTCCAAATTGCTTTGATTCAAGGCATGCCGTTTCGAATCTTTCCTCTCGCGCTTGACGCTCCGATGCCCGTGAATACCTGTCCGCCGCTGCGCCCGGGCTCCCTCGGGCTCCCGGGCGCGCGAACACTCAAACCACAACTCGCCGCACGCCGTCCCCATCGGCCGGCGCGCATGGAGCTGAAGTCATGACCGTCCGTCCCCTGTTCGATCGCGTGCTGGTCAAGCGGAACGAGGAGCCCACCCGCACGAAGTCGGGCCTGTTCCTCCCCGACACCGCCAAGGAGAAGCCCGTCGAGGGTACCGTCATCGCCTGCGGCAACGGCCGCGTGGCCGACGACGGCAAGGTCACGCCGCTCACCGTGAAGGTGGGCGACCGCGTCGTGTTCGGCAAGTACGCCGGCACCGACATCAAGGTTGATGGCGAAGATCGCCTCATCCTGCGCGAGGACGACATCCTCGGGATCGTCGAGTAGCTCGCTCAACCTCAGCAACTTCCTACCTCAACCCGCAGGGACCCATCGGGCTCCTGCCCTAAGTCTACACGGAGTTCAACCATGGCTGCCAAGCAGATCCTCTTCGACACCGGCGCCCGCAACAAGATCCTCGTCGGCGTCGATACCCTTGCCAACGCGGTGAAGGTCACCCTCGGGCCCAAGGGCCGCAACGTCGTCATCGAGAAGTCCTGGGGCGCGCCTGTCGTCACCAAGGACGGCGTCACCGTCGCCAAGGAGATCGAGCTCGAGGACAAGTTCGAGAACATGGGCGCCCAGATGGTCAAGGAGGTCGCCTCCAAGACCTCCGACATCGCTGGCGACGGCACCACCACCGCCACCGTGCTCGCCCAGGCCATCTACCGCCAGGGCATGAAGCTCGTGGCCGCTGGCCACAACCCGATGGACCTCAAGCGCGGCATCGACAAGGCGGTCAGCGCCATCGTCGCCGACCTCAAGACCCAGTCCCGCCCGGTGGCCGACAACAACCAGGTTGCCCAGGTCGGCACCATCAGCGCCAACGGCGATGCCACCATCGGCGGCATCATCGCCACCGCGATGGACAAGGTCGGCAAGGAAGGCGTCATCACCGTCGAGGAGAACAAGGGCATCGAGACGGAACTCAAGACCGTCGACGGCATGCAGTTCGACCGCGGCTACATCAGCGCCTACTTCGTCACCGACGCCGAGCGCATGGAGGCGGTGTTCGAAGACCCCTACATCCTCATCCACGAGAAGAAGCTCTCCTCGATGCGCGAGCTGATCAAGCTCCTCGAGAAGGTGCACGGCGCCGGCAAGCCGGTGATCATCATCGCGGAAGACGTCGAGGGCGAGGCGCTCTCGTCGCTCGTCGTCAACAAGCTCCGCGGCACCCTGCAGTGCGTGGCGGTGAAGGCGCCCGGCTTCGGCGACCGCCGCAAGCAGATGCTGGAAGACATCGCCATCCTCACCAACGGCCGCCTGATCGCGGAGGAACTCGGTCTCAAGCTCGAGAACCTCGGCCTGAGCGACCTCGGCACCGCCAAGCGCGTGGTGATCACCAAGGAAAACTGCACCATCATCGATGGCGCCGGCTCCACCGAGGCGGTGAAGGCCCGCATCGGCCAGATCAAGGCGCAGATCGAGGAAACCACCTCCGACTACGACCGCGAGAAGCTCCAGGAGCGCCTCGCCAAGCTGGCCGGTGGCGTGGCGGTGATCCGCGTGGGCGCCGCCACCGAGGTGGAGATGAAGGAGAAGAAGGCCCGCGTGGAAGACGCGCTCCACGCCACGCGCGCGGCGGTGGAGGAGGGCATTCTCCCCGGCGGCGGCGTGGCCCTGATCCGTGCCCAGCGGGCGCTCGACAGCGTGAGCGCCGAGGGCGAGCAGCGCTTCGGCGTCGACATCGTGCGCCGCTCGGTGGAGGAACCCCTCCGCCAGATCGTGCAGAACGGCGGCGGCGAGGCCAGCATCGTGCTCGAGAAGGTCCGCAACGGCACCGGCGGCTACGGCTACAACGCCGCTTCCGGCATCTACGAAGACCTCTACGCCTCCGGCGTCATCGACCCCACCAAGGTCACCCGCGCCGCGCTGGAGAACGCCGCCTCCGTCGCCTCCCTGTTGCTCACCACCGAGGCCATGGTGGCCGAGCACAAGGAAGACGACGACGACGGCGCCGGGCACGGTCACAGTCACTAGTTGTGGAGGGGGGGAACCCGCTTGGGCGGGTTCCCCCCCTACCGTGCCATCCCCTCCGGGCTCCGAGCCTCCGGCTCTCCGCCCTCCGGCGTCGAGCGCGTTGCTAACGCGCTCGACGTGGCACTCTCCCCCCCTCCCTCTACACACCTTCACTGAGGACGGTCGCGGGGCGGGGGGTGCTGCTCTGGGCTTGTGCTTGTCGCTCACGACGGTTGCGCCGCCCGAGGAGGGGCTGTCGCTCGGCAGGGGTCGAGATTCAGGCCCCCGCCGGCCCGGTTGCAGCGGGGTGGAGCCGACGTGATCGCGGTGACCGGGGACCAAGTTGGGGGCCTGGGGGTGGCGCCCCTGGCGCGCCCCGTCGCGGAGCGAAGCGGAGCCGATGGGGACGCCAGGGGTGACAGGACCCCCGGCCGGAGGCCGCGTTGCAGTTCCCCGGGCACCGCGATCACCTGGAGATCGGGGCCCCCGTGTCGCGACGTAGGGCCGGCGGGGGCCGTCACGGAGCTGGTGGGGCCGGCCGCTAGTAGGGGTCCGGCTCGGGGCTGGTGAGCCGGGGGCCCTGGCGGCCCGCCGGGAAATAGATGCGCGCGCCGATGCCGCCGTCGAAGCCCATCTCGGTCTTCGGCCAGACGCCCACCACGGGCACCAACTCGGCCCAGCACTCGATGGGCACCTTGTCGTGCCAGACGCCCATGGCGATGGGCACGCGGACACCGAGGTTGACCGCGTCGTAGCCGGTACCACTGCCGATCCGCAGGCGCGGGCCCGCGCCTACCCACACCGGGAAGTGGGTGTTGGGGATGTCGGCGGTGCGGAAGTCGGCGAGGTCGAGGCAGGCATCGACGTGAATCTGAGCGAAGCTCGCGAATGACCAGGCCACGGCCCCGTCGACCCAGACGCGACCATCCCAGATGCCTCCGGGGCGCCACGCCGCCGAGAAGCCCGTGGGCCCGCCGAGGATGATGCCCACGCCAACGCCTTCTGGGTCGCGACTGAAGCCGTCCTCGGCCCACGCCACGGACATGAGTAGGGCGAGCGCGGGGAGCATGGCCCACCTCGGGTATCGCGTTTTCGCCGTGGCGGGGAGTCGCGCCGCTCGCCACCCCCTCCGAGCGCCCCCAGGCGGGGGCTCAGCGCCCGCGAAGGGCGTCGAGGGCCGCCTCTCCCTGGTAGACCGTCACCAGCCGCCTGAGCACGGCCCCCACGCGGGGATCGTCGACGAGGGCGCGCCAGTGCGGATCGTCGGCCACCAGGCGGATGCTGAAACCGTGGCGGAAAGCGGCGAGGAGCGCCGTCTCGAAACTGGCTGCGTCGCCCCGGCGCCCGGCCACGTCGGCGGTGCGAAACCAGCCCGGCCACGCGCGCGGCTCGAGCCGGGTGACAACAGAGAAGTCCTCGGCCGCACCGTCGACGTCGCCCCGCGCCAGCCGGATCTCGCCCCGGTCGTAACGAGCCGCCACCAGCTCGGGGTCGAGTTCCACGGCACGGTCGATCGCCGCCGCGGCCCGGGCATCGTCGCCCGCGAGGCGCCAGGCCAGTCCCATCTCGTACTGCACCCTCGCGCTCTCGCCCACGGCTCGCATCCAGCGGCGGGCGAAGTCCTCCGCGTCACCGGCGCCGGTCTCGCGAGCAACGCGCGCCACCTCGGCTCCCGCCGCCTCGGTCACCGCCTGCCGGTAGTCCGGGAGCGGCAGTTCCGCGAGAGCGAGGCGCGCCAACAGGATCACCGGCGTCGCCTCCCTGCCGCCGCCGCGAGCAGCGTCCCGAGCGCGCCCAGCCCGGCCGCGCCGCCTGCATCGCAACCGCAACCGCCCGAGTAGATGTCAAGCTTGTCGGTGTCGTCGACGTCCTGACCCACATCGTCCCCGGGGTCAACCGCCGTGTCGGTCGTGCCGCTGTCGTCGCCGCCCTCCGCCGCCACGGGGCGGTACACGCACACGTCGTCGATGTTCCAGCCACCCATCTCCAGGCCGCCGTCACTCTCGATCTCCCAGCCCAGCGTGAGCGACCCAGCCACCGCCGTGGCGAGGGTGTGGAGCACCCACTCCTGGTCGGCGGTGTGCGCCCAGCCGTCGGGATCGTTGGAGTCGTAGTTCTCCCAGGCGATCTCGTCGTTGGCGTACACGCGGGCACGATCGTACTCGCCGTCCTCGACGTTGAGCCAGCGGCGGTACTGCACGATCACCCTGCTCGCGGTTCCCACGTCGATCGCCACGCTGCTGAGGCGGTTGGTCACGTCGGGCTGATACTCGCCGTTGTAGTTGCCGCCGCCGAGGTCGTTGCCCCACACGCGGCGGCCGGTGTAGGCCGCCGCCGGGTCGTCCGCGTAGCCGCCGGGCACGTCGAAGGTCCAGTCATCGGCGCCCTCGCGCTCGCGACCGTCAATGAGCTCGTGCGTGTAGCCCCCGTCATCGGCACCGTCGAAACCCTCGCAGTAGATCTCCTCGAGTTCGCCCACGTAGAACGTGAAGGGCGCGATGAAGCCCCCCTGGGGCCAGGTGGCCTCAGTGCCGTCGGTGCCGGCCACGTCGATGTAGTACTCGACGATGCTGCCGGCGGCCAGGCCCTCGATGGCGGCGGAGAAATCGCTGCCCGCGAGCTCTGCGGCCGCGCGAGACCAGTTCCTACCGCGATCCGTGCTGTACACCACGTCGACACGCGCGGGCGTGAAGTCCACGCACGCCGCCGCGAGGTTGACGACGCTGCCAGCCACCTCGATGTCGGCCCGGGCTGGCTGGTTCAGCAGCGCCACGTGGTCGACCGCGATGGCGCCCCGGCCGGAGAGCGGCCCGAGCCCGTGGCGCCCGAAGGCCTCGGCGATCTCGCAGAAGTGCGGCGTGCCGTTGGTGAGGTCGCCGTCGTCGTCGTCGGCGGCCACGAACTCGTCGTAGGCCGACTCCAGCGTGGGCCCCGCCTTGAGCGCGTCGGCGAAGAGCGTGGAGGTCACTCGCCACGCGTCGCCGCGGTCGCCGCGGGCCTCACCATAGGTGTCAAGCAGGTTTTCCCAGAGATCCCAGACCGCGCCGCCGAAGATGAGACCGTCGTAGTGCACCTCGTTGACGAGGTCGTCGGGGTACACCAGGTCGGTGGCCAGCTCCCGGATGCCGGCTCCGTTGGTCATGAAGTAGGGGGCCACCGTCGCGTCGCCGGTGAGGAGCGCCGCCACGATGTCGCCCGCTCCCTCGCTGATGGTTCCATCGAAGCTTCCCGCTTCCAGGCTGTAATAGTGGAAGCCGTGGCCCCACTCGTGGTAGTTGACGTCGGCGATCTGGCCGGTGTTGTTGCAGCCGCCGCCGGCGGCGTAGAAGTTCAGGTTTCCGTCGTAATAGGCGTTGCAACTTCCGCTGTTGTCGTTGACGTTGGAGAGCAGTTCCTCGCTCGCCATCCGCACCTCGGGCGCGATGCCCAGCGACCAGTCGCGAACCTGGTGGACGAAGGCGTAGCTGGCGATCTCGGCGAGGGTGGCGTGATCCTCGGTCCACGTGGGGTTGGCGCCCACCACGGGCAGTTCGCCCTCGTCGCCCGCGCGGTTGCGCACCTCGAGGTACTTGCCGCGGAGGTAGGTGGTCGCGGCAGCGTCGTCGGGCAGCGCGAAGCTCCCGTCCTCGCCGGCCTCGACGCTGGTGCCGCTGCTCGTCCCCTCCACGTACACCAGGGGCAAGGCGGTGGTGGCGTAGTTGCCGTCGAGCGTGCGCGCCGGGTGGTAGCCGTACACCGTGCCCTGGACGAAGCGCACCTCGTTGTAGAAGCCCACCACCTCGCCGCTCATCGCGTCGACGAAGCTCACCCAGCGACCCACGGGCAGGGCGGTGCGGGTGCGCACCTCGTAGACCAGCCGGTAGTCCACGCGGCCGCCGTCGTCGCCCGGGAGCACCACCAGCCGGGCCTCGCCCCCGGCGTGGTCGGCCAGTGGCGCGGCGCCGTCGAGCGACGCCGCGAGGATGGCGTCGCCCGCGTCGATCTCGGCCTGGCCCACCGCGGCGCCGGGGTGGGTGTCGAGGCCGAGGAGCACCAGCTCACCGCCGCGCACGCGCGCGGTGACGCCGCCGCCCCAGATGGGCACGCCGCCCACGAGGCGATCGAACTCGACGTACCAGGTGCCGGTCCGCGCCACGTGGTTGGCGGAACGGAGCCGCAGGGTTGACGTCGGCACCCCCAGGATCTCGCGGTTGCGCTCGAAGAAGGCTCGCAGCGCTGCCGCCGGGTTGCCGCTGCCCATCGGGATGCCCGGTCCCCAGGCGCGGTGGGCCGTCCCCGTGGCCTCGTCGAAACGCGCCGCCCAGCCCTTCCCTTCCCCCCGGGTGAACTCCACCCAGGCGGGCTGGTGAGCCAGCGCGAGCTGGGCCGGGAGGTGGGTGAGGAAGAGCCGGTTTGGCTCGATGCCCTGGGGCTCCTCGTCCACCGGGGCGAAGGCTACCGCGCTCGCGACGAGACCCAGCCAGCTCAGCATGACCGCTCCGAAGGCGGCCAAACTATATGTGCGCTGGACGGGCCCGCGCGCCCCGTCACGTTCTCCTGGCATGCACCCCTTCCTCGCCTTCCTCCTCGCCTGCACCTCGGAGCCCGGGCCCGTGCCCACCGAGGCCTTGCCGCCGCTGCCGCCCCGCCTCGCGGAGCGGGCCGAGGATCGTGGGGTGGAACGGCCACTGCGCGAGGCCGTGATCGCCTTCACCGCCGAGGTGCGCGGCGAGGTGGAACCCTGCGGCTGCCCGACGACGCCCTATGGCGGCTTCGCGCGTCGTGAGCGACTACTCGCTCGCTACCGGGAGCCGGGCGACCCCCCGCTATTCGTCCTGGACGCCGGCGAGATGCTCGCCAAGCCGCTTCCCGGGAAGGCGCCCGCCGAATCCCGCGGCCGCGCCGAGGCGGTGATGGCTCTGGCCGAGGCCACCGGGCTCGACGCCTGGGCCCCGGGCCCGCTCGACCGGCTGGTCATGCCCCCCGAGTGGCTCGCCGCGCGCAGGGCCGTCTCCGCCACCTGGGGGCCCCCCTTCGCCGCCGCGCGGGTGGTGGAGCGCGGCGGAATCCGCGTGGGCGTGGTGGGGCTCTCAGCTGCTGTCGACGGCGCGCCCCCTCGCGACGCGGTGAGCGCCGTGCGCGACGCCATGAGCGGCGAGGCCGACACCTGGGTGGTGTTGTCGAACGCCGGGGCAGCGGTGAACCGCGCCGTGGCCGACGGCGTCGCTGGGCTCGGCGCCGTCCTCGCCACCGCTGGCGAGAACCTCGAGGACCCGTGGATCGGGCACGGCGCGCCGGTGATCGAGACGCCCGGCCGGGGCCGCTACGTGACGGTGCTCCACCTCAGCCTCGCGAGCACGCCCGGGTCCTGGGCCATCGAGGACGGCGGCGTCTGGAAGTCCGTCGCGAGCGCTCGCGAGCGCGCCGACGCGGCTGGGGCAGGCGCCAACGTGCTCGGCGAGGCGTTCGGGCGCGACCTCGCGACCCTCGCCCAGCACACGATCGGTCGCAACGTGGCGGTGGTCTCCGTTCGTCCCCTGGCCCCCGACCTCGACGGCGACACGCCATTGAACGCGCTGGTCGAGACGTTTCACGCCGAACAGCTCGCGACGGCCCGCGCCGAGGTGGGCCGCCCCAGCGCCCTCGCCTATGGCACCTCGGCGGCGTGCTCGTCGTGCCACAGCGACCGCATCGCCAGCTGGGGCTTCGACGACCACGCCCGGGCCTGGGCCTCGCTCGAGTCCCGCCAGGCGGCTCGCAACCCGGAGTGCGTGGGCTGCCACAGCACCGGCTTCGGCAAGCCCGGCGGTTTCTCCGATCTCGAGCCGCGCCTGGCGGAGTCTTACAAGGCGGTGCAGTGCGAGGCCTGCCACGGCCCGATGCGCGGCCACGCGCAGCAGGACGGCAGTGGGAGCACGCCGATCACCGAGGCCACCTGCCGCGCCTGCCACGACGCCGCCAACAGCCCGAGCTTCGACTACGCGGCCTACCTCAGGCGCATCTCCTGCTCGCGGATGGCGGTGCAGGATTTGCCTGATTGAAGGCTCACCAGCTCGCGAGAAAGCGGTCTACTTCCTCGCGCTCCCGCAGGCCCACGCTGAACTCGAGACAGTGCGCGCAGGCGTCGATGCCTGCCTTGTGCCAGAGGCCGCGCGACTCGAAGGCGGTGCGACCGCAAAGGTGACAGCTCGCGCTCTCCGGCGAGGCAGACTCGCGCCGATCACGAACCAGCTCGCTCACGCAGACCGAGCACAACACGGCGCGAGTGCCCGAGAACAGCGGCGCCCCCTCGGCCGTTCCCCGGCCGCAGGCGCTGCACTTGATGTCGCCGCTGCCGACGGGCTGGGGCTCGCCCCGCGCCGCGGGAGGCGTGACCCTGGCGAGCAGCTTGTCGATCACCACCGACGCCCCGCGCTCCTGCGCGCGGCGGTGCAGCGCCCGTGCCGCCTCGGGCTCGCCGCAGGTGGCCTGCGCCGCGAGCACCGCCACGCCCAGCTCCGCGTCGACGCCCTGGCCCCAGGTGCCGAACAGCTCGCGCGCCGAGCGGCTCCGACGGGTGGCGATCGCGAGCAGGAGGATGGCCTGCCAGGCGCGCGCCGTTTCCCGCTCCGCTTCCACGGCGCGACGGTGGGCGGTGAGGTCGCCCGCGTTGCCGCGCCGCTCCACCGCTGCCCGCTGGATGTCTTCCATGGTGACGTGCAGCCCCGCCGTGAGCGCCGGCTCCGGGATGTAGGCCGCCGCCGCGAGCGCGTTTCGCGCGAGGCCCACCGAGTAGCAGCGCCCCGCCTCGCGCAGCCGGCCGCCCAGCTCGTCGGCCACGTGGCCCGCGGTGAGCGCGCATGCCGTTTCCCAGGCCGCGAAGCGCAGGCCCTCGTCCTCGGTGCGCTCGATCGCGCCGAGGATCGCGCCAACCGAGCTCGGGCCAACCACCTTGAGCTCCTCGAGCAACACCGCGATGCGCCGGCGGGCGACGGTACGCGGCGCCTGCTCGCCGCCGGTGGGCGGCAGCTGGTCGAAGCCCGAGACTTCCACCTCCAGCGCTCGCTGCAACCAGGCCACGTCGCCCGCGCGACGGCGGGTCCGCGCCAGCTCCACGTAGCTGACCATGTCGTCCGGGTGCTCCTGGAGCGTGTCGCGGAACACCTTGATGGCGTCGGCCACCTGCCCTTCCTCGACCAGCACGCAGCCGAGGGCGTGCCGCGCCGCCAGCAGGTCGGGGTCGAGCAGCAGCGCCTTGTTGCAGTGTTCCCGCGCCTTCGCGAGCTCGCCCAGGTGCAGGTACGCGAGGCCGATCTGGGCGAGCACCCCGGCGTCGTCGCCGTGGGCGTGGGCCGCCACGCCCTCGAGGTACTGCCGGTAATGCTGGATCGCGCCCTTGTACTTGCCGAGCCCGAAGGCCACCTGCCCGAGGTGCTTGCGCGCGGCGTTGGAGAACCTCGGGTGCTGCCGGAGCCGCACGAAGAGCTTCTCCGCGTCGTGATACCGACCCGTTTGCAGACACAGGAGCCCCAGGTCGCGCATCAGCACCGGGAGCAGGTCGGGGCTCGGCTCGCGCGCGAGTGCCTGGACAAGGTGAAACTGTGCCCGTTCGACGAGACGCGTTCCACCCACCTGGCGCGCCCGCTCGGCGAGGGTGCGCCCGAGGAGCAGGTGGCACTCCCAGCTCTCCGGCGAGGCGCGGCAGGCGTTCTCGAGGTGACGAATCGCGAGGTGGAGGTCTTTCTGGGCGCGGTAGAGCGCGCCAAGGGCGAGGTGGAGATCGGCCCTGGTGGGATCCAGCCGCAGGGCCTCGTCGAGGTAACGCTGCGCCCCGTCGGGACGCTCGAGCGCCACCAGCGCCGCGCCGCAGAGCACGTGCCCCTCGGCGTTCTCGGGCTCGTCGTGTACCACGCGCTTGGCATGCTGGAGGGCAGTGGCCGCCACCGCCTCGCCGCCGTGATGGTACAGAGCCCGCGACAGGCAGACGCGGGCCAGCTCGGCTCGCGCGGCGGTGTCGTCGGGCGACCCGGCGAGCTTCTCCTCCAGGTGCTCCTGCGTCCACTCGAGCTTCTGGTGCGGGTACATTTCCGCGGCCGCTTATCGCGATATGATGCGGGCGTGCGAGGCTCCCACCGCCAGGGCCAGTCGACCGTCGAGTGGGCGCTCGTCATCGCCGTCATCTGCGTGGCCGTCGTGGCCGCCGCCTACGTGTTCATGCCCACCTTCCAGGACGAGATGGAGAGCGCCGGCGAGAACATGAGCAACCTCTACACCTCGGGCGATCTCGCGCCCTGAGCGTCGGCGTCAACGCCCCGGGCTAGTTCCCGATGCCGCCGCGCACGCCGCCTCCGTGAGCAATGAAGCGCAGGGCGGCATCGGGAACGCCGCGGTGGGGGGAGAGCCGTCGCCAAGGCGCGTTATCGAACGCGCCTTGGCCCTGCCGAACGCAGCTTGCGGAGTTCGGCAGGTTGGCGGCGGT
>Ga0194120_10005009_pt1 | contig 19840 bp, 19 predicted proteins | sample TA2MahCa65mmetaG_FD_148642 | JGI IMG/M metagenome (GOLD analysis project Ga0194120, IMG submission 148642) | Freshwater microbial communities from Lake Tanganyika, Tanzania - TA2015019 Mahale Deep Cast 65m | ecosystem: Environmental > Aquatic > Freshwater > Lake | place: Tanzania: Lake... | reverse complement strand
TACCGGCTTCTTACGACGGAAGGGGCTAGAGGCTTTGCAGCCTGCGGTGTATTCCGGGAACAAGGAGACGGGTTCAGGACTCTTTCTTGTTACAGCATGGGAAGAGACCGCCAGAGTTGTCACCGTCATCCGTCTACGGTTTCGGCCTCATACGGAGGACATCGGGGCGGGTATCGAGCGTGAGCGGGAGAATGTGGGGCACTGGAAGAACCTCCTGACAAGACCGGTGGTCCCAATGGTGGTCTAAAGAAAGCCAGAATCAACACTTCAAGTATTCAATGGTTCAAGTATGCAAGGCATTCAACTGTACAAGATATTTCAAGCATACAAGACTCAAAAGTAAAGGAAACGCCGCTCCTCCGGATCGGCGGATTTCCTTTCTACCGAAAGGAGGATTGACATGAAATTAGATAGTTCTTGAGCGAACGCCGAAATCTTCTGACCGGAAACAGATAAATACAACGCGCCGCGCCGTCGCTGAAAAAGGGGCAGATAGCCCTGGATATTTTTTGCGATGAGCGTTGCGAGGCTCTAACCCTGGGGCTGGCATGATTCGCTAGAAAAACCTGAGCCTAGTCCCACTTTTTTGAGAAAGGAGACCATTCTTGAGCGAACTGACCCCAATACAAGCCATCCGAGCGAAATGCTTGGATTGCGTAGGCCAGCAACCGAAGGAAGTCCGGCTTTGCCCATCCAAGTGGTGCACGTTGTGGCCTTATCGGATGGGACATCGGCCGCCGAAATCTGAACCGCAAGCCACTGAGCTGGAAGGAGTTTGCGCGTGAATCGGCTACTGGCTATCCAAGACGTGGCCGAGCAACTGAGCATTTCGGTCAAGACCGTATATACCATGTGCAATCAACGTCGCATTCCGTTTGTTAAGGTTGGCCGATTGCTCAGATTCGATGCGGCTACGATGGAGGAGTGGGTCCGAAAACAAGCAGTGAATCCATTGCCCGTGAACCGGCTATAACGGGCACACAATTGAGCGAGGACTGGCGGGGCGTCCATAGGAGGCCCTGCCATCCTCGGGTTTTCATCGAAGGAGGAGGTACATGGGGCTTACGAGGCGAAAATGGACGTATCTCAAGAATAAAAAGAACCTCAAGCACAAACAGAAAAGGTCTGACGGGAGCTACTATGTTGAGTTTTATGTGGTCGATGATGGGAAGGTCCTTCACCTAGCTCCTCCTAAAACAGGCAAACTCAAGCGGTGGCGCGTAGGAGCAATGAACAAACGTGCCGCACAGGAACAAGAGTCAGTTATCAAGACGAAACTACTCACAGGTCAAATCCTCAGCCCTGCCCTGGAACGTACACAAAACATTACCTTTCGGGCGTGGGCGGAGACATATTTGGGACTTGAAGAGGTGAAAAGACTCGCCACCTACGAAGATCGGAAGCTAAAAGTCAGCCACTTGGTGGAATACTTTGGGGATCGGCTCTTGTCTTCAATCAGTCCTGAAGATGTGGCTCGGTATCGGGCCGAGCGGGTGCGCTATTCACGAACGAATTGCGGGAAGTGTGGAAAGCCACTGGGAAGGGCAGTTTGTTTGGCCTGCGGTTGGAAGCGGACTGACAGTCCACTTCCGGTTTCTGTTCAGACAATCAACCATGATCACACCGCACTTAATCACATGCTGAATGTGGCCTGTTCCCCTCGGTTCAAACTGATTCACGACAATCCGGCCAGACATGTTGAGAAGCCAGATCCGAAAAATGAACGGGACCGGATAGCCAGTGCAGACGAGTGGGCAAAGCTGCGAGCAACAGCCGCGCCACACTTGCTACGATTCTTGAGTATTGCCTACGCGGTCGGCCCTCGGAAGGGAGAGTTACTTAAACTCGAATGGCCGGACGTGGATATTCGCCGGAAGGAGTTCACGTTACGGAATACCAAGAACGGGGAGACGCGAGTTGTTCCCATGACCCCTGATGTGTTTGACACGTTCGTTGAGCTGCACGAGGAACGCCGCCTAGACACCCAGCGGGTGTTTCTGTATAACGGAAAGCCGTGGAAGAACCCTCGAACGGCTTTTGCAGCGGCCTGTCGTCGGGCAGGGATTACAGGGCTGCGGTTGCACGATCTTCGGCACTGTGCGGCCACCAATTTGAGACGGGCCGGGGTGGATACAATGACGGCCATGAAGATCATCGGACACAAGAGCGAGCAAATGCACCGGCGGTATAATTCGATCAAGTCGGAAGACTTGCATGAGGCAGCCGAGAAACTCCACCGGTACAGGACTAACACGCTATTAACACTTGCTTCTTCTGCGGCATCGGAGCAATGTGTAAGTGATTGTAATTCCAACGTCGGGGCGTAGCGCAGCCCGGTAGCGCGCCTGCTTTGGGAGCAGGATGTCGGAGGTTCAAATCCTCTCGCCCCGACCACACGGCACGGGCCATCCATGGATAGCCTACTGCGGCGTCCGATGCTCTCGCCCGGCGGGGTCGTTCTCGTTCGTTCTCCTTGACGTACCGCTGTGGGTACGCCTGCGTCGCCCTCACTTGCGAGCGAGCCCCGGCGGGCTTCGGCCTCGAACCCCTCGCTACGGCATCCATGAATGGTCCGTGCCGTAATGCTGGCCTCGTTTCTACAGGCCAGATCGAGGCGTTGTGCGTGTAGAACCATCAGTATGTGCGCCCGTAGCTCAGTCGGATAGAGCATCAGCCTTCTAAGCTGAGGGTCGCTGGTTCGATTCCAGCCGGGCGCACCAAACCACACTTCGTGTGACCCGCCGCCTCACCAGGCGAAGCCTCTCTTCATTGTCGGCGGCGGATACGCACATCCAGTGGAACCGTGTTCTTGCTCGTTCCGCTGCCGTATCAGGCTCATCCCATTTCATCACGTATGGCGCAGATGGATTTTGAAGATGACCCGCCGGCTTCGCTCCCGATCCGGCAGGCCGAGTTCATTGCGCACGAGGTCCTGGCGTCCGCGGCCGTTCGCTGAGGCTTTCTGCTGGAAACAGTCGTAGGCCCAGGGGAGACGGGCATGAATGATCTGCAGTCCTTTCACCAACACGGCGAATGACCGATCCTGGCTCAATTTCAGAGTGTGAATATCGTCCCCTTGATCGTCGGTGTAGCCCTCGATCACAAAGGACTCGACTGCATGGCCTTGCGGTCCGCAGATCATGGTGGCGTAGTAGGGGATTGTGTCGGCCAGGAAGGCTTCGGCCGACGGCAACAAGGTGCTCTTCCCCACTTCGAAATTCAGGATGGTCTCTGGAATCACCACGCGCATAACGTCGGGATTGTCAGCGCTCCGTTCGACCGCCAAGTCATGGGGCTGCGGCGGCCTCTCACGCTCGGCCGTCACAGGGGGCGCCGGGTTCGCCGGCTTGGCGTTCCCCTCGTCGGCCTTGGTGATATAGGCGGCCAGCAAGAGGATGCAGATCACCGCCAGCGAGGTCATCAGGTCGGCGATGCCTCCGGCGACGGTGGCGGATCCGTCGGGCGTCTCGTGTTCAAGGATCGGCTTCATTCGACTTCCGTCTTGGTGTGCGCTCCTCGATTGAACCCGGGGAGTTTCCATCGACTGCCGGGTTTCTCCACTGCAGAATCCGAACGGCGCTGAGTCACGAGCTGACTGTCGTCAAGGCGGCGTATCAGCCGGTCCAGTATCCTGTCTGTCTCTGTATGGGAGGACGGGGCAGGAATGCGGTGCGTGTCTATAGACCGGGCAAGATCTCGCATGGAATCCAGCAACGGCTCCAGCAAGGGTTTCAGCGCCTGTCTGACTTCATTGCCGATTTCGGAAGCCAGTTGCTCCGGTTTCACCCGGCCTTGTGCGCTGCCCAGCGTCGAGAGAGACTGTGTGATCGAGGTGAGGGCGGATACTGTTGCGCCCAGCCGCTGATGCACCGCCTCGACCAATCGATTCCCTGCGTCGTTCCGCCACGACCCATCCACCGCGGTGGGCTGGCTCTGTGACGGACGGGAGTTCCGGTCGATTACTTTCTGAGGAAACATCTCATCGAGGAGTGACACGATATGGCGATGCTGGCCGGCGAGCCGATGCCATAAGGATTTTTCCAGGATCATGAAGCCGTTGGCGCAGGCCAATCCGACGACAGAGGTGACGAATTTCCCGGCGAGGCCGTTGATGAGCCCCTGAATTCCTTCGATCTGCGATCCCTCCGCGTGCAGCTTGCTGAGTCCGATCAAAATGGCCAGAAAGGTAAACATCAACCCGATGCCGGTCAGAAAGGAGGGTAACTGCTGGTAGAACCGCATATTGAGGCGGGTCGTGCAGAGCGCGGACAGTGAAAAATGCTCCGCGGCGGAGCGCTCCGTCGAGACGGTCGGCTCGATAAACCAGGCCGGTTGTTCCACCACAAACATTTTGCGATACGACAGCCAGTCGCCCGCAAAGGCCGGCTCGGCCCGCATGACCCGGTCCAATTCCTGGAGATCGTCGAGATCGCGCCGAGCGCCGTGGGCCTGGGCCTGTTGTTGCTGCTTTTTGGCAGCGTGTGGGAGCAAGATCCATTCGTGGGAGATCTGCTGCCGCGCCGAGGCGAGGCGGACGACGGTGGGATGCACGCGACCGAGGGCCTGTCGAATGTGCCAGGCGCCGTGGATCAGAAAGAGACTGTGCCACAGGCACAGGAGGATGATCGCGCCGGCGCCGAGCCAGCTCAGGAGCGGGCTTTGAAAGCTCCCGACCAAGGCCATGTCACGGCATAGCAGATCCCAGCTCGCGCTCACCCAACTCCCGTCGCTCATATCTATCACCTCAAATGACACGTCAGTAGGGAAAGATCCGGTGGGCTCTAGCTCAACATTCGTGCCAGGAAGTTGGGCGTCCCAAACACGATAGATTCAGGCATTTCTGACGTGTAGAGCCGGTCTATGAGGAAATGTTTGCCGATTGTGCGAGCGTTTTTGCCGAGGATAGGGCGTGGCGTCAACCGTGAGGATCTGATTTCCAAAGGATATCCGGATGGCCGATTGATGAATGACGATTGACGGTATACGTGGCCTGTGAGAGGCCCCTTGCGCTCGCCTTGATCGGCACAGTATCGTAGTTGGTCAGTTTCGTGCGGTTGGATCGTAGGTTCATTTTTCACTGATACAGGGAGGGTCTCATGGCGATCAGGTTGGGCGATGACGCGCCGAATTTTACGGCGGACACGACGGACGGGACAATCAATTTTCACGAATGGCTCGGCGGCGGCTGGGGCATCCTCTTTTCCCATCCCAAAGACTTTACGCCGGTCTGCACCACAGAGTTGGGGACGGTGGCCAAGATCATGCCGGAGTTAAAAAAACGGGGTGTCAAAGTGATTGCGGTCAGCGTCGATCCGCTCGATTCGCACAAGGGGTGGATCAACGACATCAACGAAACGCAGAAGACGACGATGAATTATCCCATCATCGCCGATCCGGACAAGAAGGTGGCGACGCTCTATGACATGATCCATCCGAACGCCATCGACAATATGACCGTGCGGTCGGTGTTCATCATCGGGCCGGATAAAAAGGTGAAGCTCACGCTGACCTATCCGGCTTCCTGCGGACGGAACTTCGATGAACTGCTGCGGGTCGTCGATTCCCTCCAACTGACGTCCAAGTTCAAGGTGGCCACACCGGCCAATTGGAAGGACGGAGAGGACTGTATCATCACCCCGGCGGTAAACGACGACGAGGCGAAGTCACTGTTCCCTAAAGGGTTTAAGACCGTCAAGCCCTATCTTCGGTACACGCCACAGCCTAATAAATAGCGAAGGGTTCGATATGTCACAAGGCGGGAACAGCGACCCAGCTGCTCCCGCCTTGCTATTCTGAGCCTGTCCTTGCCTTGCCCGATCGCGAGATTGGGTGGAGCCCCTCCGTATGAAAAATCTGCAGCGGCTTGTATTTCCTTCCCGACTGCCATAGTGTAAGGAAAGTGTAACGAGGTAAGGGGGGTGCGGTCATGCCGACTTCAACGGTGACAAGTAAAGGCCAGACGACGATTCCAAAGGAAATCCGGGAGCATCTCCATTTGAAACCAGGGGATCGAGTGGAATTTGTGACGGAGGAAGATGGCCGAGTCATGGTGTTGGCGGCTACCGTTGATGTGACGGAGTTGGCTGGTATGCTGAAGCCTCCGGCAAAACCGGTCACCCTGGAGGACATGGCGCAGGCTGTTCGGAAGCGAGGAGGCCGCCGGTGATCGGCCTGGATACGAATGTGCTGGTTCGGTACTTGGTCAGGGATAACCCGGATCAAGCGCGGATTGCCGCGGAGGTGATCGCCAGAGACTGTACGCGCGAGAGCCCCGCGTTCATCAATCGCATCGTGCTCTGCGAGCTGGTCTGGGTGCTGGAGAGTGCGTATGGATATTCCAAGGAGACGATCGCCGGAGTCTTGGAGAAGGTCTTCAGAACCGCGCAATTCCACGTCGAGGATGTGCAGACGGCCTGGACCGCCTTTCGTATGTACCAAAAGGGCAAGGCAGACTTTTCAGATTGTCTGTTGGGAACTGGTAACCGCGAGCGTGGCTGTGAGCACACGGTCACATTCGATCGAGAGGCCGGGAAGCTGTCCGAGTTTCATCTGTTGTGAGAATAGAGATTTTCGCAAGGTGGGAGCCGTCTTTCACGGCTTCCGTCCTGTATCATGCGAGACGCGATGCCATGCGTAGAAGGCCGGAATGGCATCAAGGTGGCTCTGGAAATGTGTTTGCCAGTGTGGCATGAGTCATGAGCGAATTGTCCCTCCCTGTTTGAGACTTATCCACAGCCAAAAATTGTTCTTGAAGTAATCCCCCAATTTGGGCATACTCCGCCGCGAAATCAGGTTAGTGAGATTGCTATCGAATTCGAGGGTTTCGTAGGAGAGAAGACGAGTCTGTTGGTTCTATCACTTCATTTCACAAGGGAGGCTGTATAATGAAGGTAGAAAAAAGCAGGTGGTGGAAGAAGTTTTTAGTTACTGGGGCCCTTGCGGCACTGGTGGCTGGGACTGGGTCCACGCTGCCGAGTGCGTACGCTGCGGGGGTGATCAAGGCCGATGAGGATAAGTGGATCTCGGTCGGGATGGGTGTCCGTACGAGCTTCAGTGCTGTAGAGGGTGCATCATCAGCCGGGCACTACAGCAACGAATTTAATCTCGACAACGCTCGTATCTATATCAACGGCAAGTTGCACAAGTACGTCGGGTTCGAGTTCAATACTGAATGTTTCCAGTGCTCTTTCAAGAGTACTGCAACTAATATTGGTGGAGCCAACTCATCAATCGGTTTGCTGGATGCAATCGGGAAGTTCGAGTTCAATGAAATGTTCAACCTCTGGGTTGGACGCATGCTGCTCCCCAGCGAGCGCGGTGAGTTGAACGGTCCGTTCTACCATGCCACCTACGATGGGTTCCGGACTCCGTTCTTCCCCGCAGACCAGAGCGGGAATTTCAACGCCGGTGCCGGTCTCTATGGCCGTGACAATGCGGCCACCTTCTGGGGCAAATTTCACCCGTTTGGTACCCACGTGCTGTACGCCGTCAGCGTGTCCCAAGGATTGCGTAGCGGTACCATCAATGGTGGGAATAGCTTGATGTACACAGGGCGCTTGCAGTGGAACCTGTTGAACGATGAAAAGAATCCAGGCTACTACACCAGCGGTACGTATTATGGAACCGCCGGAGACATTTTGGCGATCGCCGGCAGCGTGCAGCACCAGAAGGATGGAGCAGGTGCGACTGCCACAGGATTAAGCGACTTCACCGGTCTGTCCGTGGATGTGTTGTTTGAAAAGGTCCTTCCGAACAACATGGGCGTGTTCACGTTCAACGGTGAATTCAAGCGGTTCTTCGCGAATTATGGACAACCAACTGCCACAGCGAACGCAGCTGGTTGTTTCTGCATTTTCAACGGCCATTCGTGGACCGTGTATGCGTTGTATTTGATTCCGCAGGAAATCGGCATCGGCCGGTTCCAACCGTATATTCGGTTCACCAGCATCGATCCGCGCTACGGCCAGATGCGGCAGGAATGGGAGCCGGGCATCAACTATGTCATCTCCGGCCACAATGCCAGGGTCTCGGCGTTCTACCGGTATGGCGATCTCATGAGCAATAGTGGCCCTGCAGGGGGCAACTATCTCCAGAGTGCGTCAGGGCGAGTGGATTCATTCCACGTCGCGCTGCAGATCCAGTACTAAGCTAGACGGTCTGATCGAGACTGTCGGTACGTGGAAAGGCCGAATCCCGGCAACGGGGTTCGGCCTTTCTGTTTGTCTCGCCCGTGTGCCAGTTTTCATGAATAGAAGCGTGCCGCTCACCTCCTCTAATGACAGAAGAGTCCGAGGACAAATACGCTCAGTTCTATATGGTAGGTTCAAAAGAGCAGCGAAGCTTTCTGGCTGCCTGGCGTAATGGCTGGTCGCTTGTCCAGATGGTCACTTGTTGAAGCAGCGCCGAAGCGAGTAGATGCACATCAATCCAGCCCAATCCTTGTCCAAAAAGCTTATGGGTTTCAAGGAAGGCGAGGATCTCCTGATACTCGATGATGGGGGTGTTGGTAAGGAGGGCCAAAGACTCAAGAACCTCTGACCGGTGTTTCATATTACCGCAGGCTAATTCTCCAATGACCAGCGGGTGGCACCGAACTAAACCCTCATCCAATAACCGGCGTAGTGTGGGGGAATCAGTGCGAAAATGATCGATCCACACGGAGGTGTCAACCAGTGTGGGCATAATTAGGCAGAACGGCGGCGGCGGATATCCTTGAGATGGGGTTCAGTGCCTCCAAGGCGGGCCAATCGTTTGGCGGCTTCGCGGGAAATAAGAGATTCAAGTCCTAAGCGCACAAGCTCCCTCTTCTCCTGAATCCCGGTGAGCTGTGCCGCACGTTTGATAAGATGATCATCGATGTCGAGCGTCGTTCGCATGCGCAGTACTATCTATGAGTACAGGCTGAACTGTCAAGCGGCCTGGCCTCGGCCAGCGCATGGAATATGTGCACTGCTATGCTACACGAGTAGCAGGCCGGAAGAGCGTATGGCCCTCCAAGAGGCGGTTTTGATGAAATGTTCAAACCCCTCTCTGCCGGAAGGAAAAGTGGATGGGATTGACCGGAGCAGGGGATATGATTGTGACGGAAGATTGTTCGGTGTCGACTGTCTGACCAGGTTCTCCAACCATTTGGCCTCCTTGTTGGCGAGTGTGATAGCACAGCGGCCATTCAGGCCCGATAGGGCGAACTTGATTTTTTGCCCAACGGATTCAAGGACCAGGGTTTCTCCCAGCCACACGAATCGCCGTTCCAGCTTGGAGTCATCTATCGTTGGTGAGGTCTTGAGTAACCGTTTGACCCAGGAAGCGGCGACCTTCGGTTTGGGGGTCGAATGTTCGAACCAGCCGCGCACGTCCATCTCGAACCCGCGCCCTTCGAGGAAATTGAGCATCGAGCGCCGGAGTCCTTCCCCGATCCATTCGGGCGTCGCACCGACTCGATCGTGATGCCGCAGATCGTTGTGTGCGAATCCCTCAAACTCCGGTCCAAGGATCCGCAGACCATGAGAGGCCGGTTTCAGCCCGATCGGGCTGTGCGCGGTGGTCGTGAATCGGTGCCAAAAGGCGGATTGAATGAGATCCGCTTCCATCAGTTGCCGCACGCGCTCCAAGGAGTCCATGGTTTCCTGGGTCGTCTCGGACGGAAAGCCGTACATCAGATAGGCATGGACCAGAATCCCTGCCTCTCTGAATGCCGCGGAAACCAGCGCGGTTTGATCGACCGTGATGCCCTTCTTCATCTTCTCCAAAAGGCGGTCTGATGCCGTTTCGAGCCCCGCCGTCACGGCGATACAGCCGGAGGCGGCGAGCAGTCGGCAGAGGTCCGGCGAGAAGGTTTCCTCAAAACGGATGTTGCCCCACCAGTGAATCTCGATCTTTCGTTCGAGCAGGGCTAGTGCAAGCGATTTGAGTGCGGCAGGAGGCGCCGCTTCATCGACAAAATGGAATCCTCGTTTGCCGGTCTCGGCGATCAACTGTTCGATCTGTCCTATCAGCCGTTCGGTCGGCGTCATCTCATACCGGCCGATGTAGTTGAGCCCGACGTCGCAGAACGTGCATTGCTTCCAATAGCAGCCGTGGGCGACGGTGAGTTTGTTCCAATGGCCTTCGGACCAGAGCCGGTGCATGGGGTTGATACTGTCCAGAATCGTCACGTAACGGTTCAGGTCGATCCCACGGTAGGTTGGGCAGCCGATGTCATCCATGGAAAAGTCCGACAGGCCGGGATTGTCGGCGAACATCACGCGGTCTTGGTCTCGATAGAACGTGCGGCACAGGTCTTTGCGCGGGCGACGGCCATCCAGGTGTTCGATGAGTGAGAGCAGCGGACGCTCGCCGTCGTCGAGTGTGATGAAGTCTACATAGTCAAATACTCGTGGATCGGCGACGCGGCGCAATTCAGTGTTGGCATAGCCGCCGCCCAGCACGATGGGCAGATCCGGCCGGCGCTGCTTGATCGCCCGTGCGATGCAAAAGGCTCCGTACAGGTTGCCGGGGAACGGCACGGACAGGCCCACGAGCGTCGGATTAACGCGGTCGAGATGTGCCTGTAGCGATTCCAGCATGAATGCATCGGTGAGCGTCGGCGCGGCGTGCAAGGCTGCAATCATGCCCTCGAACGAGGAGGCCGAACGCGCGATATGCTCGGCGTACCGGCTCAGCGCGAAGTGCGGTGACACAGTCGCCTGGACCAAGTCGGCCAAATCTTCAAGAAACAAGGTGGCCACATGTTTGGCCCGGTCATCGAGCGGCATGGAACGGATAAATGCCAATTTTCCTCGGAATCGAGGACCGCGAGGCAATGTCCCCGGACGTCGTAGCAGAGAAGCCAGGGCTGGATTCCGCCCTTGAAGAAAGGAGACCACGGGCTCGATCCATTCGAGATAGGCCTGTTCCTGTGCAAGCATGGCGGTGGCTTCAGGTGGGAGGGCGTCATCTCGCTTTCTGACCTCGGCAAACAGGCGGCGCAAGCCGGTCTGGCTGAACAGCCGCAGGACCATTTCGATGCCCAGATCCGCCTGCTCGGCGGCGATGCCACGAGATTCAAGAAATCCGGTGAGGTAGGCGGTCGAAGGATAAGGCGTGTTCAGCTGGGTGAGCGGTGGAATGAGCAGCAGCATACGTGGGGTGGTCATGGGATCGACATAGCACAGAGGCCGTCGGGAATGCTATGCGATCGGCTTGCCGGACCACTGAGCCTGAGGATGCTTCGCGAGCAGTGAGTTGCAAGCTGTTCGGCCTCCACTTATAATGCGTCAGCGTTATTCGTCATATTCTTTAATTTTGTGAAGGAGTTGTCACAACAATGCGTGAACGGACGTTAGCGATTATTAAGCCGGATGCTGTGAAGAAACAGGCAATCGGGGACATTATCAATCGATATGAGCAAGCCGGACTGACGCCGGTGGCGTTGAAGCTCATGCAGATGTCGAAGCCGGTCGCGGAAGGGTTCTATGCCGTGCACAAAGCGCGGCCCTTCTTCGACAGCCTCTGCACCTTTATGTCGTCAGGACCCGCGGTGGTATTGGTGTTGCAGGGTGAGAATGCGATCAAGAAGAACCGTGAGCTCATGGGGGCGACGGATCCCGCGAAAGCCGATGCCGGTTCGATCAGGAAAGCCCACGGGACCAACATCGAGTTCAATGCCGTCCATGGGTCCGACTCTCCGGAGACGGCGGCGTTTGAGATCGGGTACTTTTTCCCAGGCATGGAGATCTTCGGCTAGCCCGCCGCGGGCGGCGATGATTCTCGTGCCGTGCAATCGGAGCGTGTGTGTCTAACAAGGAGTAGGCATGATTCCATCAGATTTGCGCTATCACCAAGAACATGAATGGGTGCGTCTTAACGGCAAGCAGGCAACCATCGGGATCAGCCACTTTGCCCAGGATGCCCTCGGCGACATTGTGTTTCTGGACCTTCCCAAGGTCGGGACCGTCGTGAAGGCGGGTGGGCAGATCGGTGAAGTCGAGTCGACGAAAACGACGTCCACCATTTATAGTCCCGTCAGCGGGACGGTGGCGAACATTAATGCCGACCTCAAGGATCATCCCGAAGTTGTGAATTCCGATCCCTACGGCAAGGGGTGGATCGCGGTGATTGAACTCATGACTCCGACGGAAGTCGATCAGTTGATGACTGCCGCGCAGTACGAAGCGTTTCTTGCCTCGCAGAAGAAAGGTTAAGGTTCAGGCTGAGCTTCGGAGCAGTGCCCACGCCTCCTCGACCTCACCCTCAACCTGAGCCTTCACGATGTCGACTCCCACGCACATTGCGATCCTCGGCGCCGGCCCCGGTGGCTATGTCGCGGCCATCCGCGCGGCCCAGCTTGGCGCCAGGGTGACCGTCGTCGAGCGGCAGGCACTCGGTGGGGTCTGTCTCAACTGGGGGTGTATTCCCAGCAAAACCCTCCTGTCCGTGATCGAACTCGGCGACAAGCTCAAGAAGGCCGACGAGTTCGGTCTGATGCTGTCCGCACCGGCAGGCTACGACTTGCCCCGCATGGTGGCACGGAAAAATAAGGTTGTGGCCGGCCTGGTGAAGGGGATCGCCACCCTGTTCAAGACGTGGAACATTGAGGTGGTGGAGGGTCGTGGTGAAATCCTCGACGCCAAGACTCTCATGGTCACAGGGCCGGACGGTGCGCAACGGAAGGTGGAGGCCGATGCCATCCTCATCGCGACCGGGTCCTCTTGGCCGCGAATCGCCCAGTTTCCCATTGACGGCACACAGATCATCACCAGCAAGGAAGCGCTCGACCTTGAGGCGGTTCCCAGGCGGATGGTGATTCTCGGCGGGGGAGTCGAAGGCTGCGAGTGTGCGACGCTCTTCAGCGGTTTGGGAACGGCCATCACGCTGGTTGAACTCCAGCCTCGTGTGTTGCCGCTGGAGGATGAAGAGGTCTCCACGCTGATGGCGCGGGAGCTAAAAAAACGATCGGTCGACGTGAGGGCCGGCACCACAATTACGAACGTCGATCGCGTATCCGATGGGCTGGCTATCCGGCTGGCGGATGACACTGTGGTTGAGGCGGACGTGCTGTTGATTTCCATCGGCAGGGGATTTCATTCCCAGGGCATTGGACTGGACCGTGTGGGGGTGGCGCTGGGGCGGCGGGGTGAGGTGTTGGTCAACGAGCGGATGGAGACCAGTGTGGCCGGTGTCTATGCGATCGGTGATGTGGTCGGCAAGGCGATGCTGGCTCATGTGGCCTCCGCGCAGGGGAAGGTGGCGGTGGAGAATATTCTCGGCCATCCCACCCGGATCAACTATGAGGTCATTCCTGCCGGCATCTTTACCCTCCCTGAAGTAGGCCGTGTTGGATTGACGGAACAACAGGCACGCGAGCGGGCGCAAGCAGCGGGCCGGCATCCCGATCAGAGCGTGAAGGTCGGCCGGTTTCGCTATGCGGGTCTTGGGAAGGCCCATGCGGTAGGAGACACGACGGGGCTGTTCAAAGTGATCGCGGATGCGGCCACGGACAAGATTCTGGGCGTGCACATTGTCGGCGCGCATGCGGCCGATCTGGTGCATGAAGCGGCGCTGGCGATGCAAGTCGGGGCCACAGCTGCTCAAGTGGCCGGGATGATTCATGCGCATCCGACGCTGTCCGAGGGCCTCGTGGAGGCGGTGGAAGATGTGAGCGGCATGGCTATTCATCAGGCTCGCAAGAAGGCCGGCATATGATCCGATCACTCAGTCTCAAGCTTGCGATGCTGGCCATGACCATAGGTCTGGTATTTTGGGTCAGAGGGCAGCCAGGGGAACGTCAGCAGCACGCGATAGATCCGATGGATACCCCATCGGTACCCATGGCCCCCTCGATCGCTGAAACTCCAACTCAGACGACACTGGCCCGTCCATCGACGAATGGTCCGGTACCCGTTGCGTCAGGAGTATCCAACCATGCCGGTGTAGCCGGCCACACGGTATCAACGCTCGTGGATTTGAATCGCGCCACGGTGAAGGAATTGGAATCGCTGCCAGGCATCGGGGCCGTGCTGGCCCAACGGGTCATTGACCATCGGACCACGATGGGACGGTTTCTGGCCGTCGAGGATCTGCGTGAGGTGAAGGGGATCGGGTCGAAGAAATTCGAGCAGATTAAGTCCTTGGTGATCGTGGCGAAGGGCGAGCCGAAGGGGAGGCTGGAGAAGCGAACATCATGACCGATGTAAAACAGCAGTTGGACCTGATCCTGCGCGGTGCCGTCGAGGTGATCCATCCGATTGAGTTGGAAGCCAAGCTGACCCGTTCGCTCAAAGAGCATCGTCCGTTGCGGATCAAGGCCGGATTTGACCCCACTGCGCCGGATCTGCATCTTGGTCATACAGTCCTGATCCACAAGTTGAAGCACTTCCAAGATCTCGGACATCAGGTCCTGTTTTTGATCGGCGATTTCACCGGGATGATCGGCGATCCGACTGGCGTCTCGGAGACGCGCAGAGCGTTAACGAAGGAACAAGTGCTGGAGAACGCCAAGACGTACCAGCGGCAGATCTTCAAGATTCTCGATCCGGCAAAAACTACCATTGAGTTCAACAGCCGTTGGATGGGGCCTATGACGGCTGAGGGATTGATTCAGTTGGCCGCGCACTATCGTGTCGCGCGGATGATGGAACGCGATGATTTCCAAAAACGGTATCGCGATCAAAAGCCGATCAGTGTCCACGAGTTCCTCTATCCGCTGGTGCAAGGGTATGACTCGGTGGCGATGAAGGCCGACGTGGAACTGGGCGGGACCGATCAGAAGTTCAACCTACTGGTGGGGCGAGAGCTCCAACGCGATTATGGCCAAGAGTCACAGGTTGTGATCACGATGCCCCTGTTGGAAGGCACCGACGGCGTGAAAAAGATGAGCAAGAGCGTCGGGAACTACATCGCGCTGGAAGACAAGCCCGGCGAGATGTTCGGCAAGGTCATGTCGATCAGCGACACTCTCATGCTGCGCTACTATGAATTGCTCACCACGGAAGATCTCGGACGCGTGAAGGCGCTGCACCCTATGGAGGCCAAGCAATCTCTGGCTGAGCTGATTGTGGCGCGCTACCATGGACACGAGGCTGGACGAGAGGCACGGAGGGAATTCCAGCAGAAGTTTCAGAAGCAGGAATTCCCGGATGAGCCGGATGTGCGGCTTGTTCTTGCCTCTTCGGATCTTCGCGAGGGAGGGTCGATCAGTCTGGTGGATCTGCTTGCCAAGACCGAACTGGTTCCAAGTAGGAGCGAAGCACGCCGTCTGATCGTACAAGGCGGCGTCGAAATCGATGGGGAAAAGCAGAATGATGCCAATAGTGTCTTGGGCCTTGTTCCAGGAAGGCAGTACCGCCTAAAAATCGGCCGCCGAAAATTCGCGATTGTTGAATTCAAGTCTTGAGCAGGAGAAGCGATTTCTTGACTTGCCGTAGAGGCTCCGCGTAGGATGCCTCTCAGCGAGCGGGCGTAGCTCAGTGGTAGAGTCCTTGCTTCCCAAGCAAGTTGTCGCGGGTTCAAATCCCGCCGCCCGCTCCAAACCGCCCACATACTTGTTACTCGGGTTTGAACCCGCGACAGGGGATGACAAGCTGCTATCCCGAGCGTGCACATCGGCGCGCCACGCATCATTGCGCGCGTCGAGCTGACGGTAGGGAGAAACGAAGAGTCGTCTCAGACCGCTTTCTTGACTAACCCTGAACGCAGGCAGCGGGTGCAGACGCGAATGCGCTTGTGGCTTTTTCCCACCACGGCGCGCACGGTTTGGATATTGGGATTGAACACCCGCCGGGTTTTGTTGTTGGCATGGCTGACGTTGTTCCCGGAGGTCGGCTTCTTTTGACAGAGTTCACACTGAAGTGCCACGGCTCTACTCCTTCCAGAATCGGTCGATCGTTTTTGAACGTGGGATGCTACCATAGGCGGGCGAACGATGACAAGCAAAACGATTGAGGAGCGGATGGGGCGGCAGCATAGCAGGAGCCGAATCGGCTCTGGCGGCCCGGGCTTGACAAGCTTTGGGTCACTCTCCTATTGTGCCGGGCACATTGTGACGCCTGGGTAAGGGAAGAGGGTGCAAGGCCCTCGCGGTCCCGCCGCTGTAAGTGGGGACGAAACCCGGAAGAGCCACTGTCTCAAGGGCAGTGATGAGTGATCAGTGAAGTGTGATGAGAGCGGATTCAGTGGTTCCCACTCATCACGCATCACACATCACCCATCACTGTTTGCGGGATGGGAAGGCGCGGGGAGTAGGGTGAACCACGAGCCAGAAGACCTGCCCGGAGCGCTGACCATTGTTCCCTCGAGGGCTGGGGAACAGGCGAGGATGAAGATGCGGGTGCAATCCTCAGGGACTGTCTTAGGCCTTGAGGATTTTTTATTTCTATCACGTTGAAACGGGTTTCCTGCGGCGTTCTCGCATCGCTCAGAGGCTCAACGTACCGAAGCGTACGCCTCGCCTCTTTGCTCGTTGCGGCCTTGCGCGGAACCCCGTTTGAACGTGATAGTTGGCGCCAGTGGGTCATGAGACTCAGTGCCTGCCTGTTTTTGCTAAATGTGGGTGTGGTATCGGCGCATGATTCTGAGGATTCAATCGTGAAACGGCGGCAGCAAGGCATTCTGACCGGCATGCCGTTTATGACGCATGTGTCCGTGCGTTCGTTCGTGGATGATACCGGGCGGAAGCTGTCGCTTGCGAAGACGCCGGTCCGCATTGTGTCGCTGGCGCCCAGTATCACGGAAATGTTGTTTGCGATCGGAGCCGGCGCTCAAATCGCCGGCGTCACGCAATTTTGTGATTTCCCTCCTGACGCTGCTAAGAAGCCGAAAATCGGCTATGCGAATCCGAATCTGGAATCGCTGGTCGCGTTGCAACCGGATTTAGTTCTGGCGCCGAAAGAATTTCTCAAGCCGGACCTGCTTGCGTCGCTCGACAATCTGCGTGTTCCGCTCTTCATCTTCTCCGGCCAGACGGTTGAGGATATTTTCTCGCACATCCAGTTGATCGGCCGAATGACCGACCATCAGGCGGAGGCGGCGGCGCTTGCGGTGGAGATGCGGAGGCAGATCGCTGCCGTCACGCAACGGGTGCAAGGGCAGCCGCCGGTGCGGGTGCTCTATGTCTTGAACAGTCAGCCGCTCATCACGGTGGGGCCCGGTAGTTTCATCGATCAGCTCATTGGGCTCGCCGGCGGCCTCAATGTCGCAGCCCACAGCGCTGTGCCTTATCCTCGATTGAGTATGGAAACGGTGCTGGCGGAAGACCCCGAAGTGTTGATGTTTCCGGTGGGGCTGGCCGAAGGCATCTCTGAAAGTGAGCAGCAGGCCTGGCGGCAGTGGTCCAGCCTATCGGCGGTCAAACACGCGCGGACCCATCAAATTCCGGCCGATCTATTGAATCGCCCGGGGCCACGCATCGGCCAGGCGTTGGAGCAACTGGCCACCCTGCTGCATCCGGGTGTATCCAAACCTGCCGTAAGCGGGAGGCCATAGTTCGATGCTGAATGGACCGGCCACGCCACTTTCCTCGGCAACAAGCGGAGTGTCTCTCTCGGACGCGGCCGTGCAGTCCGCTGTGGTCGGGTGGGCCAGGTCCGGAGCCATCTTAACGAGCCGTCGGCGATGGCTTGTGCTGATCGGGTTGCTGGCGGCTTCCGTCGTCGTGATGCTTATCTGCAGCGGGTTCGGCGCAGCGAAGCTATCGGGCCGCGATCTGCTGGCGGCGATTCTGCAACTACTGACCACCGGCCGCATCGACGGTGCCGTGGACGACACGGTCGGCGCCATTCTGTTTCAGGTGAGGCTGCCGCGCGTGCTGATGGGCTTCCTGGTCGGCGGCACGTTGGCGATCGTGGGGGCCACGCTGCAGGCGCTGCTGCGCAACGCATTGGCCGATCCCTATGTCCTGGGCGTGTCGAGCGGGGCAGCCTTGGGGGTAGCCCTGGCGATGCTGCTGGGTATGGGAACGATATGGGCGGTGGTGCCGGTCTTGCCCTTGTGGGGATTTGCCGGTGGGGTGACCGCCTTGATGCTCATTTATCGGTTGGCGCAATCGCATGGCCGCTTGCCGATTCACAGCTTGTTGCTGGCCGGAGTGATTCTCAATGCCATGCTCACGGCGGTGATTATGTTCATCACCTCCATCATGGATCCGGCCCGTTCCACCGGGCTCATCATGTGGCTGATGGGGTCGTTGACGCCTCAGAGTTGGGTCAATTTGATAGGCATCGCCCTGTATGTGACGGCCGGCACGCTGGTGTTGCTGTATCAGGCACCGGCACTCAATGTCCTGACACAGGGCGAAGACACGGCACGGTCGTTGGGGATCGATACGGAACGGCTCAAGCGGCGGCTGTACGTGCTGACAGCCTTATTGACGGGAGCGGTCGTATCCGTCAGCGGCATGATCGGATTTATCGGCATGGTCATTCCCCATGCCGTGCGGATGGCTATTGGATCGGATCACAGATTATTGATGCCGGCATCGATATTTGTGGGCGGCATGTTCCTGGTGCTGTCCGATACGGTAGCACGGACGGCTTTCGCACCGGCGGAAATTCCCGTCGGCGTCGTGACAGCGCTGGCCGGAGGCCCGTTCTTTTTGTACCTCTTATTGTGGCGAAAAGATCGGATGGCATAAATGCCGACGCAGCTGCTGCCCCAATCGGACACAGGACACATGACAACGGATTCGGCACTCACTGCCGAAGCGATCTCCTTCCGCTACAGCGTGCTCCAGTCCGGTCGTCCATGGACCATCGAGCAGGCCTCTTTCAGCGTGGCGCCCGGACAAGTGTTGGGAATTGTCGGGCCGAACGGATCGGGCAAGTCGTCGTTGCTGAAATTGCTGGCCGGGTTGTTGCGTCCTGAATCCGGATCCATTCGGCTGACTGGACGGGCGCTCAAGGATCTGACCTCACTCGAGATCGCCAGGACTCTGGCCATGGTTCCGCAGGAACAGGCTCAGGTGTTTCCCTTCACCGTTGTGGAGACGGTATTGATGGGCCGGTTTCCCCATCGGCAGACCGGGTGGTGGGGTGCGGGGATGGAGGCTGAGCGAGGGGAGGATCTTGCGGCGGCGCACCGGGCCATGGCTGAAGCCGATGTGCTCGATCTGGCCGATCGGTTGGTATCGGAATTGTCCGGTGGAGAACGGCAGCGCGTCATGATTGCGCGGGCCTTGGCGCAGGAGCCGCGCATCCTGTTGCTCGATGAGCCGACGGCCTTTCTCGATCTCAATCATCAGGTCGAGCTGTGTGCATTGATTCAGCGGTTGACAAAAGAGCGGTCACTGACGGTTGTGCTGGTGTCGCACGATTTGAACGTGGCGAGCCTACTCTGCGATTGTCTGCTGATGGTGAAGGACGGAAAGATTTGTGCGCAAGGGACGCCGGTCGAGACCATTCGCCCGGAGGTATTACGAGCCGTCTACGGATGCGATGTCGTGGTCGATGCGCATCCGCAGCGCGGCGTGCCACGGGTGACGTTAGGCGTCATGCAATGAATCATGCTCGGCGGCCAAGTCCCCAGCCGCCGGTCTCTGTGTGCGACAGGGGACGAAATCAATCAGGAGAAACTCGAGTGTAGGAGAAGCGCTGCCGGTGACGGGGAAGATGGTGCAAGTCCATCACGGTGCCGCCACTGTAAGCGGGGAGTGACTCTGCAAGATGCCACTGTCTTGAAGGCAGTGATGCGTGATCGGTGAAGTGTGATGGGTGAGAAGTAGGCTATTTCTTACTCGTCATTCAGCACGTATCACTCGTCACCATCCAAAGATGGGAAGGCGCAGAGGCGCGACGATCCGCAAGTCAGGAGACCCAACCGGCAGTCGGTTCGACTTAACCCTTCGAGCACAAGGGAGGTCCATCGTGCG
>Ga0194120_10005002_pt1 | contig 19850 bp, 22 predicted proteins | sample TA2MahCa65mmetaG_FD_148642 | JGI IMG/M metagenome (GOLD analysis project Ga0194120, IMG submission 148642) | Freshwater microbial communities from Lake Tanganyika, Tanzania - TA2015019 Mahale Deep Cast 65m | ecosystem: Environmental > Aquatic > Freshwater > Lake | place: Tanzania: Lake... | reverse complement strand
CCTGGAATTCGCCCACAGACCTCGGGTAGTGGGTTCCAGCGCGAGGGTGATCCACCTCGGCATCCTACGCCGACTCCAGTTAAATGGATAGCCCAGATTCAGATAATCAGAGAATCTGATCGGAGGCCGCGATGCTTCGTGAAATCAGTAAGGTAGGAAAGCGCGGGACGGTCGTGATCCCCGCAGGACTGCGGAAGCGATTCGGTCTCGAAGAGGGGACCCTCGTTGTCGCCGAGGAGCGAGAAGACGGGGTACTCCTGCGACCCGCCGTGGCGCTGCCGATCGAGCGCTATTCATCGGAGCGCCGGGCCGAACTCCTGCTCTCAAACGCGGTCGACGCCGGGGATTACGCCCGAGCGCGAGAGGAGGTGCAGAAGCTCGGCATAGATCCGGACAAGGTCCCCCACCACCGGGCCGAGGCGAAGTAGGGGTTGGACCGCGTCTTCCTGGACGCTAATGTCCTGCTCTTGGCAGCCTACCGGTCTGACGCCGGCTTGAGGCGACTATGGGACCTCGAAGGGGCAGCGCTCGTCACTTCACTCCACGCAGCCGAGGAAGCACGCCGTAACCTCGACCACGCCCAGCAGAGGGCTGATCTGGAGAACCTGCTATCAAAGGTCTCGGTCGTCTTCACGACGCCACCGGACAGGCCAATCCCCGAGGGGGACCCCCTTCCGGACAAGGACCGGCCGATCATGCTCGCCGCCATCGAGGCTGGGTCAACGCACCTGATCACCGGCGATTTCCGCCACTTTGGAAGACTGTTTGGCACGACCGTCGAAGGCGCTTCTGTGCTTCCGCCCTCGGAGTATCTTCGGCTTCGGGAACGTCCGTCCGTCGGAGATTCCCCCTAGCCGCCTCTCCGACGCAGCAGTTTTCCCCAAACCAAGAAGCCCGGCCGATCGCCGGGCTTCGGAGTGGGCACAACTGGATTCGAACCAGTGACCTCATGCATGTCAAGCATGCGCTCTAACCAACTGAGCTATGCGCCCTGGGGGGTGTTTCGGCGCGGATCCTAGGTCTCCCCGCCGAGAGGCGGCACCCAGATTCGAACTGGGGATGGGAGATTTGCAGTCTCCTGCCTTACCACTTGGCTATGCCGCCAAGAGGAGGAGCGGGTGACGAGGTTCGAACTCGCGACATCCAGCTTGGGAAGCTGGCACTCTACCAACTGAGTTACACCCGCGTCTGTCTTGGTGCGGTCTTGAGAAATACCCCAGGTTGGGCCGGCGAGTCAATACCGGGAACTCACGAGCCAGGCGTCGAGCCCCTGCTCGCCGCTTCACAAATCTTGACGTCGCCGCCGAGAGCGGTATCCTCCGGGCGAATTTTGCCGCCCGGCAAGACTGTCGAGAGGAGGCGCGTATGGCTCTGGATGTCAGCCGGCCCGTGATTCCGACCGGAGCGGTCACAGTCACCATCCCGCCGCCCGAGACCGCGCCGCCGCCCATCGGCGAGCGCGTGCGGATCAAGGTGATCAACCATCCGAACTTCCAGGAAGCCACGCTGCGTCGCCTCATCACGCCCAAGATCGAGATCGACCAGGAATCCAGGGAAATCCAGATCATCTCGCAAGGCCTCACGCTCACCGAGGAGCGCCGCCTCATCGGCCAGGAAGCCATCCTCATCGAGGTCGCGGCTCGGTATCGCCGCGGCGAGGGCTCGATCAAGCAGGTCTATCGCTACCTCCTGTTCACCGAGAACGGCACCGCCTACTGCCAGCGCCTGCCCATGGGCGCCTGGCCGCCTTCGGACCCGGACGAATGCCTGGAATGGCTCGGCCGTGGCGGCCTCCAGCAGGGCGATTTCGTCCTGCTGCCGCGCAAGCGGCTCCCGGCCGGCTGTGTGGAAGTGCCCAGGCCGAAGCGGGGCACTATCCTCGAGAAGGCGGTCTCGGCCATCCAGCAGTTCATCGGCGAGGCGTTGCTGGACGACGTCGCGCCCGCTTCGGAGTGGGAGCGCGCGATCGGCCGCCACGACCCGGCGGACTGCCTTCTCTACCGCAAGGACGCCCGCTATTACCTGGCGGCGCCGCATGACACCGTCAGCAACCACCCGGAGCACGCGCGGCTCGAGATCCCCGAGGGGGTCTACGAGGTGGTCGAGGACCGGGCATCCGCGTTCTGGCGAAAGGCGATCGACTGAGCTGGCGAGGCGCTCGGGGCCGGCGGGACGCCGGCGGTCCCAGGCGCCGGCCGGCCGGACTGGCACGGGCGCTCGCCTCCGGCGGCGGGACGCAGCGGCCTACGCGGTAGCGTCTACGTTTTCGCCCTTTGGTTCGGCGGCGGGGCCCATGATGGCCAGCATGGTGGCCACCGTGAAGTAGCAGTTGACCAGGACAAGGGCCACGCCGCCGATCTCGGCGGCCAGCACCGTCCGCGTGGACAGGAGCGCGAAACCCAGGCCCAAGCTGAGTGCCTGCAGCGCCAGCAACCCGGTCATACGCAGCCAGTGCGAGCGCACGAACGCCGCGCTCGCCTGCCACGCCCGCAGCCACGACAGCGATTGCGCCGCGACGAATTGCTGCCACAGCGCCAGGAAGAAGAACACGATGCCCCAGACGGCCGCCCACGCGCAGATAGCAGCCGTCCACTGTATGAGAGGTTCGGCGAGCGCCGGCGGCGGCACCTGTTGGGCGTCGATGTACGTCTTGAGGGCCTTCAGGTCGGGTATCCCGACGCTCGCTCTTAGCCAGGCGACGATCGGCAGCAAGGTCAGGAAGACCAGCGCGAACTGCACCATGGACCCGGCCAGGATCGGCGCGAAGTACCGGCCGACGCCTATCAGAAACGCGTCCCACGCGCCCATCTCCGAGTTGTGGGCCGAGCGGATCATGCTCAGCAGCCCCGAATGGACGGCCAGGCTCAGCAGCAGGAGCCCCACCAGGATGGGGGCGGAGAATTCCTTGCCCGGCTGCAGCAGGCGCTCGCCCAGCGCCACCGCTATGACCGGCAGCAACAGCCCGGGATGGCGTCGCAAGAGGCGCCCGGACTGGAGAAGTATCTCTCTGAGGGGTAGCATGGCGGCCGAGGTGTCCAAAGCACCCGATTGTAACAAATGTCAGGTCTCGACGCCGTAGCCGTCGCCGTCCTCGGCTACAACTGCTTGCGCGGGCTGGCCAGCGGGCTGGTGCGCACCGCCTGCGGCCTGGCCGCGGTCGTGGTCGCGAGCGTCGTGGCCATCTACAACCCGACCTGGGGGCGGCCGCTGGTCGATCCGTTCTTCGAGCCGGGATCGCTGGTGTCGGGCATCATGCAGCCGGTCGCGATCTGGGCCGTGACCTTCTTCACCATCAACGGCCTGGGAATTCTGGCCCGGATGGCCATCCGCAAGACGTTCCTGCGGCACGTGGACCAGATCGGCGGGGCGGCCTTCGGCTTCGTCGCCGGCGCCATCATCCTCATCGTGCCGATCGTCACGGTGAGCCAGTTGCCGCTGCTCAAGGACGTGCGCCCGATCCAGGCCGAACTGGATAGATCGCTCTTCGTGTCGGCGCTCCGGCCGCTGGCCGAGGCGCTTTCGCCGTCGGTCGGGAAGTAGGCGCCACACCTGAGGCCGGCGTTCCCGGGCTGCCAGGACAGCCGCCCACGCCAGGCCGAAGCCGGCCGGCGCCCCCTGGGCTACCCGAAGAAAGCCGGCTTGAACGCAGGCAACTCCTCGCCCTTCACCGCCTGAATCGGCAGCTTGAGCGCCATCATGGTGTCCCGCACCAGGAGCACGTCCTCGGTCACCAGTTGCAGCCCGAACTCCTCGTAGGCCGCCTTCTTCTGCGGGTGGTAGTCGGCGCTCCACGAGAGCGCGGCCGCCGCCGGGAAGCCGCGGAGCTTGCCAAGCGCGAACTGCAGGAGCGGCGCCACCAGATCGGTGTAGCCGGGGTGGACGGCCACCTGCACGGTGTGCGGCGTCTCGCCGCGGTACTGGCCGAGGATCCGCAGGTAGGCCGTGAGCGTCTTGTCGTGCCCGTCGATGACGTAGCGCATCTCCTCGCACTCGCGCATCTGCCGGCGCCAGACCTCCACGGTGCGCTCGACCAGCCCCACCTCGAAGTCGGCCGGCGTCCGGGAGTCCACAAGGCGCACGCCGCCGGGCGTGCTGGCCTCGTAGAGCCCCGCCAGCAGCGGCGCGTCCTTGGGCCGCATCGGCCGCAGGCCGGCCGGCGGCGGCGAAGGCTCGGTGGCGCCGACCAGTTCGGCCGGAGCCTGGTAGTACCCCACGGTGGCGTAGTGCCTGAACCCCAGTTGCCCGCACAGCGCCAGCCCCGGCTGGTTGCGGACGTCCACCGCCATCGTGTAGCCCCGCACGCCCTCGGGCGCGCAGACCTGGAAGACGTTTTCCAGCAGGGCGCGGGCGATGCCCTGGCCGCGCAGGGCCGGCGCGACCGCCAGGTAGTCGATGTTCCAGCGCGAACGGCTCTGGTAGCCCGGCGAGGTCTGCACGAAACCGGCGACCTGACCGCCCACCTCGGCCACCAGGAGGTTGAGCGCGTACTGGTAGGGATTCGGGAACAGCGCCAGGGCTCGCACGACCGGATACATCTGCTGCAGGCGGCCGAACTGGCTGGTGAGCTCCACGCCCCGCCGCTCGTACTCGGCGGTGAAGGCGTCCGAAAACAAGCGCTTGAGAGCCGGCAGGTCCCGGTACCGAACCGGCCGGATAGTCAATTCACCCTGCTCGTGGCTCACCGGTTGTATTTCCAGGTCGGATGCGTCAAGATCCGCCAATCGCGATTCTATCAAGGGAGGGCAAACCTGGGCAACGCACCTGGCACCGTCAGCATCGAGAACCGCCGGGCGTGGCACGAGTATCACATCCTCGAGAAGTTCGAGGCGGGCATCAAGCTGACGGGCACGGAGATCAAGTCGATCCGGGCCGGCAAGGCCGGTCTGGCCGACTCGTTCTGCCGCATCGACAAGGGCGAGTTGTGGATCCACCACATGCACGTGGCGCCCTACGAGCACGGCAATCGCTACAACGTCGATCCCTTGCGCCCACGCAAGCTCCTGCTGCACCGAAAGGAAATCGATCGGCTCGCCGGCGCGGCCAAGCGGGAAGGCCTGACCATCATCCCGCTCAAGCTCTACTTCAGCGGCAACTACCTCAAGTGCGAGATTGGCCTTGCCAAGGGCAAACAGCTGCACGACAAGCGCGAAGCCTTGCACGCCAAGGAAGCCAAGCGCGAAATCGAACGAGCCATCAAGCAAAAAGTCAGCCGGTAGGTTATAATCCTCTTTCTGCGCGAGGTCTTTACTCTCATGTTGCTTGAGATGCCGACCCTGCTGCTGGCCTCTGAAAAGGTCGCAAGGGTCGCTTTTAGAGAAATGGTTGACGTCCCCGAGGACGTCGGTTCGCTCGAAGCCCCGGTGGTCGGCGGCCTGACCGCCGAGGTCACCGGCGGCGACGCCATGCTGCGCGTCACGGGCGAGTTCCAGGCCACGCTCAAGCTCTCCTGCCATCGCTGCGCCAACGCCTTCGTCGCCAATCAGGACTTCCGCGTGGACGAGGTCCTGGACATCGTGGACGAGGCCCCGCAGACCGAGGAGGTGGGCGAGACGGTGTGGGCCAAGGGCCACCTCGACGTGGCCGACCTCGTGCGCCAGAACCTCTTGCTGGCTCTGCCGAGCCAGATCCTGTGCGGCTGCGCCCCCCTAGACGCGGGCGACGCCGGAGCCCTCGACCCGCGCTGGCAGAAGCTGTCCGGCTTCCGCCCGGAAAACCCTACGACAGAGGAGTGAACTCGACCCATGGCGCAACCCAAGAAGAAAACCTCCAACTCCCGCCAGTGGAAGCGGCGCGCCAACTGGAAGGCCAAGCCGCTGAACCTGACCACCTGCCCCCACTGCCACGCCAAGATGCTGCCGCACACGGTGTGCAACTCCTGCGGGCACTACAAGGGCCAGCACGTCCTGCAGGTGGCCGCCGAGTAGTCATGCCGTCGCTCCGGCGTCGCACCCGTGGGGCCGGCGCGGGCGCCGCCCCGGAGGTTCCCGCCGCGTACGGCCGACGCCACGAACCCGGCCCTTCCGCCTGGCCAACCCGGCCGGGTCGCGTCCGGGCCTGACCCTACCGCCTTGCCGCAGTCTGTCACGATCGCCCTCGACGCCATGGGCGGGGATCACGCTCCCGCCGAGGTCGTCCACGGCGCGGTCGTGGCCCTGCGCCAGGATCCGCACGTCCGCCTGCAACTGGTCGGCGACGAGCCGCGCATCCGGCAGGAACTGGCAATCCGCGAGAACGCCCTGGCGCCCGCCCAGAACGATCGCCTCGCCCTGGTGTACGCCCCCGAGGTCATCGGCATGAGCGAGGCGGCCGCCGCCCTGCGCAAGAAGCGCGGCGCCTCGATCATGGTCGCCATGGACCAGGTCAGGGAGGGACGCGCCCAGGCGGTGGTCGCCGCCGGGTCCACGGGAGCGGCCATGAGCGCGGCATTGCTGCGCTGGGGGCGTATCAAGGGCGTCGAACGCCCGGCGATCGCCGCCGTCCTGCCCACTATCAAGGGCCCGTGCGTGCTCCTCGACCTCGGCGCCAACGTGGACTGCAAGCCCGAGTGGTTGATGCAGTTCGCGCTGATGGGCACGGAGTACTCGCGGATGGTCCTCAAGGTCACGAGGCCCCGCGTGGGCGTCCTCAACATCGGCGAGGAACCCGAGAAGGGCGACGAGAAGGCCGTCGCGTTCCACAACCTCCTGCGAGCCGAGGCCGAGCGCCAGGGCCCCGAGCCGACCTGGGACTTCGCCGGCAACGTCGAGGGCCGCGCCATCTGGCAGGGCGCCGCGGACGTCGTGGTGACCGACGGTTTCACCGGCAACGTGGTGCTCAAGACCGCCGAAGGCGTGGCGGCCCTGGTGACCGACCTGCTCGTCGACGAGATCCGCCGCGGCGGGTTGCGGGCCAAGCTGGGCGCGCTGCTCATGAAGGGCGCCTTCCGGGGCCTCAAGCGCCGCACCGACCCGGCCGAGTACGGCGGGGCGCTGCTGCTGGGCGTCGAGGGCGTCTGCGTCATCTGCCATGGCAGCAGCAAGGGCTACGCGGTGGCGAATGCCGTGCGCGTGGCCAGGGAGGCCGTGGCGGGGGATTATCTCAGCCTGATCCGCGAACGCGTCGGCCGCGCCGAGGCCGAGACCGAAGCCGGCCCCACCAGGAGTGCCCTGTGACGAAACTGCATGAGGTAGTGATTTCCGGCGTCGGGTACCACGCCCCCGACAAGATCCTGACCAACGCCGAACTCGAGAAGATCATCGAGACCTCCGACGAGTGGATCCGCGAGCGGACGGGCATCCGGGAGCGCCGGGTCGCGCCGCCCGAGCACGCGATGAGCGACATGAGCATCCCGGCGGCCAGGCAGGCCCTGGAGCACGCGCAGGTGGATCCGATGGAACTCGACCTGGTCGTCTGCGCGACCAGTACACCCGACATGCTGATGCCCAACACGGCCGCCATCATCGCGCACGGCATCGGCGCGGCGCGGGCGGCGGCATTCGACATCGAAGCCGCCTGCTCGGGCTTCGTGTACGGCGTGGTCGTGGCGCAGCAGTTCATCGCCACCGGGATGTACGAGCATGTGCTCGTGGTGGGCGGGGACCTGCTCTCGAAGTTCCTCAACTGGGAAGATCGCGGCACGGCGGTGCTCTTCGGCGACGGGGCCGGGGCGGCGGTGCTCTCGCGTTCGGAAACGCCCGGCCTGCTCGCCACGACCCTGGGCGCCGACGGCAGCGGCGCCGACTACATCACCATCCCGGTCGGCAGCCGGACGCCGCCGAGCGGCGAGAAGGGCCTCCATTGCGTGCACATGAAGGGCCGCGAGGTCTACAAGTGGGCGGTGGACATCGTGCCGCGCACCATCCTGGAAATCACCGAGCGCGCAGGCCTGCGACCCCAGGACGTCGAGCACTACATCCTGCACCAGGCCAACCTGCGCATCATCGACTCGGTGGCCAAGCGCGTGGGGGTGCGCGAGGACCAGTTGATCGTCAACGTGGACCGCATGGCGAATACCAGCGCGGGCACAGTGCCGATCGCCCTGGCCGAGGCCGCGGAAATGGGAAAGCTGAAAACGGGAGACCGGATCTGCATGGTCGGTTTCGGCTCGGGCCTGACCTGGGCGTCGGCGATCGTGCGCTGGACCTGCGTCAACCCGTTTCCCGCCCGGCAGGCCGCCGCGATGGCCGAAGCCAATTGAGAGAGGATCCCGCAACCATGCTCGCATTCGTCTTCCCCGGGCAGGGCTCCCAGTTCGTCGGGATGGGCAGGGACCTCTACGAGCGGCATGCGGCGGCGCGGGAGGTGATCGACTTCGTCGAGGAGCGCACGCGGCTGCCCCTCAAGCACCTCATGTGGGACGGCCCCGAATCGGATCTGACCGCCACGCAGCACGCGCAGGTGGCGCTCTTCGCCTGCGGCGTGGCCGCCTGGAACGCCTTCCGGGCCGGCGGCGGGCCGGACGCGGCGTGCATGGCCGGCCATTCGCTGGGCGAGTACACCGCCCTGGTGGCGGCCGGCGCCCTCGACCTCGGGCCGGCCGCCGATCTGGTAGCCCTGCGCGGCCGCAGCATGGCGCAGGCCCCCGAAGGCACGATGGCCGCGGTGCTCGGTCTCGACCCCCAGAAGCTCGACGAGATCTGCGAGGCCACGCCGGGCGTGGTGGTGGTCGCCAATTACAACTCGCCCGATCAGCTCGTCATCTCGGGCGAACCGCAGGCGGTCGCGAAGGCGGGCGAGGCCGCGACGCGCTTCGGCGCCAAGCGGGTGCTGCCGCTCAACGTGAGCGGGGCGTTTCACTCGCCGCTCATGCTGCCGGCGCTGGGCGCCCTCACCGACGCCCTGAACCGGTCACCCTGGCGCGACGCGACCGTGCCCGTCGTGCACAACGTGGACGCGCGGCCCAACCGACGGGCCGATCAGTTCGCCGACCGCCTGAGCCGCCAGCTCGCGAGCGGCGTGCGCTGGACCGACTGCATCGGCACGATGCGGGACCAGGGCGTGACGACCTGGGTGGAACTGGGGGCCGGCAAGACCCTGACGGGCCTGCTGCGGCGCATCGACCGCAACCTGGCGGGCCACGTGGTGGACGACGCCGCGAGCCTGGACAAGGCGCTCGAAGCGCTCGACTCGGGCGCCAAGGCCGGGGTCTAGTCCAATGAGCGGCCGGCTGGTCGGGCGCACCGCCCTGGTGACGGGCGCCTCCCGGGGCATCGGGCGGGCGATCGCCATCGCCATGGCCCGCGAGGGAGCCCGTGTGGGCCTCAACTTCGTTTCGAACCAGGCCGCGGCCGACGCGACTTGCGCCGAAATCGGCGGCATGGGCGGCGAGGCCCGCGCTTTCCAGGGCGACGTGTCCGCGACGGGCGAGGCCGACAGGGTCATGAAGGCCTTTCTCGAGTGGTCGGGCGGCCGCATCGACGTGCTGGTCAACAACGCCGGCATCACCCGCGACGGCCTGCTGATGCGCATGAGCGACGAGGACTGGGACGCGGTCATGGCGGTCAACCTGCGCGGGACCTTCCTCATGGCGCGGGCGGCCACGCGGCCGATGATCAAGCAGCGTTTCGGCCGCATCGTCAACATCACCAGCGTCGTGGGCCTGATGGGCAACTCCGGCCAGGCCAACTACGCGGCGTCCAAGGCCGGGCTCGTGGGCTTCACGAAATCCCTTGCCAAGGAGCTAGGGTCGCGTAATATCCTGGTGAACGCCGTCGCCCCGGGATTCATCCTCTCGGAGATGACGGCCGGGCTGGGAGATGCTCTCAAGGCCCGGTACCTGGAAAATCTACCCTTGGGCCGCTTCGGCGACCCGGAAGAAGTGGCCGCGATGGTGGTCTTCCTCGCTGGCGAGGGGACCTACATCACCGGACAGGTGTTCAACGTGGACGGCGGCCTGCATACATGAAAGACGGAGGAGCCTGGAAGTGACAGAAACAGAAGCCTTTGAGAAGCTCAAGAAGATTGTCGTGGACCAGCTCGGCGTCAACGCCGAGGAAGTCACGAAGGAAGCCAGCTTCCAGGAGGATCTCGGCGCCGACTCGCTCGACACCGTGGAGCTCGTCATGGCCCTCGAGGAAGAGTTCGAGATCGAAATCCCCGACGAAGACGCCGAGAAGATCACCAGCGTGGGCAAGGCCCTCGAGTACATCCTGCAGCATCAACCCGCATAGAATCGAGATTGGAAGGTCCTGGGCGGGGCTGAAACACAGTCCCGCCCTCATTGGCTAGATATGAACAAACCGGAACACAAGCATCACCGCGTCGTCGTCACCGGCATGGGCTGCATCACGCCCCTCGGCTCGACCCTGGAGAAGTACTGGTCGAGCCTCCTCGCCGGCACGGCCGGGGCCGGCCCGATCGGGCAGTTCGACGTGTCGGCCCTTCCCGTGCGCTTCGCCTGCGAGGTCAAGGACTTCGACCCGGCGCAGTACATGTCCCCCAAGGAGGCCAAGCGCAACACGCGCTTCATCCAGTTCGCCATCGCCGCCTCCAAGCAGGCCTGGCAGCACGCGGGCTTCAAGGAGGGCGACGGCACCGATGCCAACCGCGTGGGCGTCTACGTCGGCTCGGGCATGGGCGCCCTGGCGTTCATCGAGGAACAGCACGGCCGCCTCGAGAGCGGCGGCGCCGATCGCGTCTCGCCCTTCCTCATCCCGAGCGTCATCGTGAACATGGCCGCCGGCCTGGTCTCGATGGCCATCGGCGCCAAGGGGCCAAACCTGTGCACCGTCTCGGCATGTGCCACCGGCGGCCACGCCATCGGCGAGGCCTTCCGCGCGCTCGAACGCGGCGACGCCGACGTCATCCTCGCCGGCGGCACCGAGGCGGCCATCACGCCGCTGTCGATCGCCGGCTTCCACTCGGCCAAGGCGCTGTCGAGCCGCAATGACGACCCCACCAAGGCGTCCCGGCCCTTCGACGCCGATCGCGACGGCTTCGTGATGGGCGAAGGCGCCGGAGTGCTGGTGCTCGAGACCCTCGACCACGCCACGCGGCGCGGGGCGCAGATCCTGGGCGAAATCGTGGGCTACGGCCTGTCGGGCGACGCCTTCCACATGACCGCCCCGGCCCCGGAGGCCGAAGGCGCGCAGCGCGCCATGCGGATGGCCCTGGCAGACGCCGGCATGGAACCGACCGATATCGATTACATCAATGCTCACGGAACATCCACGGATCTCAACGATAAACTTGAGACCCAGGCGGTTAAGAAGGTATTTGGGGACCATGCTCGCAAGCTGGCAATCTCCAGTACCAAATCCATGACCGGGCATCTGCTCGGCGCCGCGGGCGGCATCGAAGCCATCGCCACGGTCATGGCGCTCCGTGAAGGTGTCATGCCGCCTACGATCAACTATTCCAACGCCGATCCCGAGTGCGATCTCGACTACGTACCCAACACGGCCCGCAAGGCGGACCTGCGCGTCGCGATGTCCAACAACATGGGCTTCGGCGGCCAGAATTGCTCGCTGATCTTCAAAACGCACCAGGGCTGATGCCCGAATTCCTCCGGCCCCTCGTCGAACGGCTCGGGCTCCCGCTCGCGCCGGCCATGCAGCTTTTCCTGCAGGCGGTGACGCACAGTTCGCACACCGCCCAGCACGGAGAGGCCCACTACGAACGCCTGGAGTTCCTCGGCGACGCCGTCCTGAAGTTCGCCATCGCCGATGTCCTCTACGAACGATTCCCCGACGACCCCGAAGGGACCATGACCAAGATCCTCACCAAGGTCGTGTCGGATCAGACCCTCGCCCGCATCGCCCGCGACCTGGAACTCGGCAACTACCTGCGCCTGGGCACCGGGGAGGAGCACACGGGCGGGCGCGAACGCTCGGGCACGCTCGCGTCGGCCATGGAGGCGCTACTGGCGGCCTCCTACCTGACGTTTGGCATCGGCACCACCCGGGATCTGGTCGCGCGGTTGTGGGCCGCCGAAATAGACCGGGCCCACGGCGAACCGGGGGCCGACAACTTCAAGGCCCTCCTGCAGGAGCGCACGCAGCAGAGCCTCGGGCAACTGCCCCGGTACCGCATCCTGGCAGATACCAAGCGCACGCCCTACGAGCACCTCTTCGTGGTCGAGGTGGAGGTGGACGGCCAGGTCGTCGCGCAGGGCGAGGGCTCGACCAAGCGGGCCGCGGAGCAGGAGGCCGCCCGGCAGGCCCTGGGAATCCTCGGCTGGAAGTAGCCGCCTGGCCGCGCGCCAAGTGCTACGCTGGCAGACAAATGAGTTTCCGACCGGCTACGCCGACACTCTCGCACGAAACGCCGGCCCGGAGGCCGGCGCCACTCGGTCCTGGGTGAGGCCGGCGGCACTCGGTCCTGGGTGGGGCCGGCGTCTCTGCCGGCCCGGGAGTTTCTTGTGAGTGCCGGCTGTCAGTTTCGGTCTCGCGACGCCGCTGAGCTCCGTGCCGGCACGACCCACCGGCTTTCGACAGCTCGGGAGTCAGCATCGGAGAAGCGAGGGAGTTTCTTGTGAGACCATTACTCATCGCCCCGTCCCTGCTGTCGGCCGACTTCGCCAACCTGGCGGCCGAACTGCGGCGCGTGGACGGCGCCACCGCCGACTGGGTGCACCTGGACGTCATGGACGGTGCATTCGTGCCCAACCTGACCTTCGGGCCGCCCGTCATCGAGAAGCTGCGGCCGCACAGCACCCTGCCCTTCGACGTCCACCTGATGATCGAGGCGCCCGAACGCTCGGCCCTCGACTACATCCGCGCCGGCGCCAACCTGGTCACGGTTCACGTCGAGGCCACCACCCACCTGCACCGCACGGTCTGCCTGATCCGCGAGGCCGGCGCCCGGGCGGGAGTCGCGCTGTGCCCGGCCACGCACGAGTCCACCATCGAACACATCCTGCCCTTCGTGGACTTGGTGCTGGTCATGACCGTGAACCCGGGTTTCGGCGGGCAGGCCTTCATCCCCGAGGTGGCGGCCAAGATCGCCCGCATTCGCGACCTCATCGGCGACCGGCCGATCGACCTCTCGGTGGACGGGGGCATCGGGCCCCGCACCGCGCGGACCGTGGTGACGCACGGTGCAAACGTCCTGGTGGCCGGCAACGCCCTGTTCGGCAAGGAGGATCTGCTGGCCGCGGTCAGCGGGCTACGGCAGGCGGCGGTGCTGGAGGAAGCCCCGGCCAACTGATGGCGGCGCTCGAGAGGCCTGGCGCCACTCGGACGTAGAAACCGGTGGCCTGCGCCAACGGTGCGACGGGTGGGTCGGCACCCGCAGGCACGGAGGCCTGCGCCACTGACTTACCCGGTGGGGTCGGCCTCCGTGCCGGCCTAAGCCGGGTCGCCGGGGAGGATCTCCAGGCGGCGCTTGACCGCGACCTGGTCTTCCAGGCGGTCGATGGCCAGCGACAGCATCTGCAGGCGCCCCTCGAGCTTGTCGCGGCGGCCGCGCAGCGACGAGAGCAGCGACTCGACGCTCTCGCGCGCCTCGGGCTTGCGGCGCGCCCGGGCCCGGACTTCGGCCGGGAACTCGACGATCATCTGCAATCCCTCCGACGGTCGGGGTCTCTTCCTACAATCTAGACAGTAAGCGGGTCCGCGGAGCCGAACGTTACGACGTATCTCCTAACGTTTGATTGCCCTTCTAAACAAATCGATACGTCGGGGGCGAAAGAGGGCGCCCGCTCCCGGGTACTTTGCACCCGATGCCGCTCCCCGGACCGATCGCGAGCCTGCTCACGGCTGTCGTACTCCTGGCCGCCCCGAGTGTCTCCTTCGAGGCTCCGGAAACGTGGTTCATCACCCAGAACCAGCACCCGCTGTACCACCCGGAGCCGGCCCAGCCGTACAACTCCAACTGCGGGCCGGCCGCCCTGGCGATGGCGCTCAAGGCCTACGGCCTCGCTCCGCAGGGCCTGGGCCCGCGCGACCTGGTGCGCCACGTGCGCCGGGCCATGACGGGCTCGGACGTCGACGGGTCGTGGACCTACCCGCGGCAGGTGCGCGCGGCGGCCGAGAAGTTCGGCCTGGCGGCCGCGCCCGTGTATGGCCTGGAGGCGCTGCGCCGGGCGGTGCGCGATCGCCGCCACCTGGTGATCGCCAACGTCAATCCGGGCGGCGTCTACGACCACCTCCTGTCGATTCCGTACCAGGGCGGCCATTTCACGGTCGTCGTGGCCGAGGGCGGTTCAGGGCTGGTGCTGAACGATCCGCTTGCCGACCGGCCGGCTCTCACGGTACCGGTGCAGACGTTCCAGAAAGCTCTCCTGGCCGATCTCGGGCCGGGGATCCCGGCGTACGAGGGAGGCGTCGAACTGTGGCGCCCCGCGGCGCGGGCTGCGTCCGGCCAGCAGAGCGTCTTCGGGCTGGAAACTCATTCGCGATAGTCCTCTTCGCCGATCTCGCGGCTATCCGCGAGGGCGATGATCCACTGGCCGGACTGCGGCTCCCGGAGGAGCGTGAGCGTGTTGCGGTAGTAGCGGGGCGCCCCGTGCGGGGGCAGGGCCCGCACGCGCACGACCACCTTGGCCAGGCGATCCGACGACTCGATCAGGGTCGGATCCCGGAAGTCGCTCACGCGCAGATCCCGGAACTCCCGCGCGAACTGCTCGTAGGGCACCGCCGCCCGCCAGTCGGGCCCGAGAAGATTGTAGGCCTGGCGCGTCAGGCCGCGGCCGAGGGCATCGTAGTAGACGCCCGCGACCTGGGCCGGATCTCGGGGCGCGCCCGGGCCGCCGCCACCCCCTTCCGGCCGGCAGCCGATCAGCGCCGCGGCGGCGAGCAGGCAGGCGAGCATGGGGCGCATGCCCCATGCTTTTCATGGCGGACGGGCGATCCGCGTGGCGGGCCGGTGGAGAGGCGGTCTACTCCGTGCCCGACGACAAGACCGTCGTGATGGGCGGGGGCTTGGCCGCGGCCTCGTCGGGGGCCGGCTCCGCGGGAGTCTCGTGGAGCAGGTAGACCCGCAAGGTCGCCACCGTGACGGCCGCCAGGGGAATGGCCAGCAGGATGCCGAGGAACCCCGCCAGCTTCGCGCCGGTCAGCACGGCCAGGATGATCACGACCGGGTGGAGCCCCATCGTGTGGCTCATGACGCGCGGCGCGATGATATTGTCCTTGATCTGCTGGATGACGATCGCCGCCAGCAGGACCTTCCACCAGATGCCCCCGCCCTGGAGCAACGCCAGCAGCAGGCAGACGCCCACGCCGATGTACGTGCCGAACATCGGGATGATCTCGCAGGTGCCCCACACCAGGCCGCCCACCACGCCGTACTCCATCCCCAGCACGCTGAAGGCGACCGTGGCCGCCACCATCACGACCGACGCGTTGATGACCTGCCCGCGGAAGTAGTTGTTGAGGCTCTTGTCGAGTTCGATGCGGAAGTACTCGAGGGTCAGCGCCGCGGGGGCGGGCAGGAGCCGCGAGACGCCTGCCCACAGGCGCTGGCTGTCGAGCAGGAAGTAGAACGAGCAGACGATCGTCATCGCCACCGAAAACGCCGAGAAGAAGCCGCTGGCCAGAAACCAGCCCATGTTGCCCGTCAGGTAGGACGATGCCTCCTGCAACCGCGGCATCAGCCACGACTGGAGTTGCACGTCCACGCGGATGTTGCGGGTGGCGAACCATTCCTGCAGATGCTCGGTGCCCGCCTGCGCCCGGCTCAGGGCCTCGGGCAAGCTGGTGACCAGGTCCCGCACCTGGGCGATCACCAGGGGCACCAGGACCGCCCCGACGCCCGCCAGCACGATCACGACGCCCAGGAAGACCAGGGCCACCGCGAGCGTTCGCGGCATGCGCTTGGAGAGCGGATCGACGACCAGTTGCAGGACGTACGCGACCAGGAGCGCCGAGACCAGAATGGTCGCCACGTCCCCCAGGTACTTCAAGATCTCCAGGGCGACCCAGCCGATCGCCAGCAACAGCGCGATCGTCGCCGTCTGATAATAGGCTTTCGCCCAGTCTACTCCGCGGGACAACTCGGGCTGGTTATTCCCCGAACAGATACGGGTCGCACCAGAGCGATCCCCACTGCATGGGGTTCTTCACCGGCACGGGATCGTGGCAGGTAACGAGATTGGGGCTGGGGTTGACGCCCTCGGCCAGGCTGAACATCTCGTTGGCGTAGAACACCACCGCCTCGTCGAGCATGTGATCGAGGTTGGTCGTCAGCAGTTGCCGCACTACCTCGTCCTGGCCGATGGCCCGCAGCAGGCGGATGAGGTAAGGCGTCTCCCGCGGCCAGCAGACGGCCTCGTGGTACTGATCGTCGCCCAGGAAGACGCGCTGATCGCTGTCCTTGGCGATGACGCCGAAGGCGGCCGGCCGGCCGGCGTGCTGCCGCGTGACGAGCAGTTGCGCCTTGACGGCCTGCCACATCTGCTCAAGGTCCTGGGGCGAGAAGACCGTGGCGCCCAGGAAGCCCGCGGCCTCGAGGCCCGCCGAAGTCACCATGGCGTCGGTGCGCCCCTCGCGGGTGACCAGGTTGTAGGTGTAGCCGACGCCCGGATTCCAGAAGAGCGGCTTGAAGCTCGCGACGGCCCGCGCCCGGACTTCAGCCAGTTCTTGGCGCTGGGCCTCGTCGTCGCAAAGGCGGACGCCGAGATCCAGCATCCGGATCCACATGGCGTTGACCTCGGGCAGGAACCAGGTGGGGAACTGGTAACGTTCCCAGGCGTAGTGCCCGTCGCGGAACTGCAGGACATCCTCGATTTGCCACTGCCGGTCGACGCGGATGGGCAGATCGCCCACGGTGATGCCTTCGGCCCAGACGTGGCGCTTGCCGCTCATCCACCCGTACGAGGGCAAGGTGCTGATCAAGCCGTTATCGGCCAGGACCGGCGGGCCCTGGCGCTTGCCCGGGTCGCCCGCCTTGAAGGCGTGGTAGGTGCGCAGCAGGGCCGCGAGCAGATCGGGCCCGAGCGCCGGGTCGAGCACGCCCTCGGCGTCGGCCAGCCACGCGAAGAGGTGGACGATGGCGGCCCCCGGTCCGGTGTAGTACTCGGCCGGCAACCGGCCCGTCTCGGCCCACTGGTCCTGGTGCGCCTTGCGCTCGGGGATGCGGTTGGGCAGCAGGCCGGTCTCGGGATGCTGGTACCTGAGCGCCAGGCGCACGGCGCCCTCGATCAGGTCGCGGCGGCCGAGCAGATCGAGGGTCCGCCAGTTGTGCATCAGGCCCGAGAAGATGCTCATGAACCAGGGCGTGCGGAACCACCAGCCGCCCGATTCGGGCACCAGGTACTCGCCTATCGGCATGCCGAAGCGCTCCGACATCACGTAGCACCGCGCGGCGATATCGGCGGCCTTTCCCGGAAGCTCCACGGCACGGCCCTCGAGCCGCTTCAGGTGCTCCTGATAGTGATTGCCGCGTTCCTGGGCGACCTTGCTGGCCAGGACGCTCGCGTGCTGGATCTTGGTGCGGGCTTCGGCCTCGCTGGCCCCCACCGCGAGGAACAGGTGCGCCTTGGGCCCGGCGAAGCGGATGCGGCCGAGCACGACTCCCCGGAAGTACTCGCGCCGGAAGTGCACGCGGCCGTCCACCCGCTCCCGATTGCCATTGCCTTGCCGGTACAGCAGGTCCCAGCCGTGGCGCTCGGGCACGAAGGCGAAATCGGCGTCGGCGCCAAGCGCCAGCCAGCGATCGTTGAAGACCGTGATGAGGCGGGCATCCTGCGTCTCCACGCGATAGCCCTCCGGATCCGAGAAGTAGTACATGTGCCGGATATCCAGCAGGGGCTTGAGATCAATGAAGACTTCGCCGGTGGGCGCGTCCTCGGTGAACCCGTACTCGCCCACCCAGACCGTGCTGGTCGAACCGTCGGGCTCGCGGATATCCAGCAGGCGGTAGCGGGCCACGAACGGTCCGGCGGCCGACGTGAAGTGGTAGGCGATCCAGTCGGGCGTGGCCTCGACGACCGCCGGAGTCAGGTCGTAGGGCTTGCGATCGACGATGACGCCGAAGCCGACCCGGTCCACCAGCTTCCAGTTCTCGCCGCCGACCAGGGCCAGCAGGCCCTCGTAGGCGAAATCGGTGCGGTGATAGTAGAGGCTGTCCGCCTCGCGTTGCGTGAGGCTCGACTGGCACCACTCGGCCCCGGCGCTGCGCAGCGCCAGGCGCCGCGTGCGGGCGTGATCCCAGTCCGGGTTGTCGATCGCGGGGAACGTCAGGGCGCTCGCGCGCGTCGGCACATCCAGCATCGTCTCTAGGTCTCCTTTGACCGGTCAGAATGTAACATTGTATTACGAAGTTGGCAGTTGCCTCATCAGGTCAGAGGACCGAATTTCGGTCTGAGCATGCTTGCCGACGATGCCGCCCAGGATCCGCGCGGCCTCTAGCGCCACCTCGGGCGGAGCCGCCACACCGCGCAGCCGCCGCGGGTCGGCGCCCTGGATGGCATTGAGCAGCCGGCCGGCCAAACTGCGATCGGTCGCCAAATCCGGCCGGTAGCCGGCCATGTCCAGCAGTTCGAGCTCGTACCAGAGCCCCACCAGGGAGGGCGAGAAACGCTCCATCAACAGATCCAGCGCGGCCTCCAGGGCGTCGAACACTTCCGGATGCGGCTCGTGCTCGGGCAGGAGCGCGAAGGTGACCTCGGCCATGCGCAGGGCGGCCATGAGCCGGTCGAGATCGCCCATGAGCGCCGCCCCAGACACGCGCGTGTCGGCGCTGACCAGCACCTCGAGCGATCCCCGTCCGTGGGACACCTGGAGGGAGTTGCGCGCCAGCGGCTCCAGCCGGCCGGCCCAGCGGTTGCCGGTCTTGCGGGCGCCCCGCGCCGCCAGGCGCACGACCCCGCGCTCCCGGCTGAAGACGACGACGATCTTGTCGTTCTCCCCCAGCGGGTACGTGCGCAAGTTGAGCGCGGTGAGGGCCTGAGTGGGTGGCACGGGACCATTATCGCACCGGATGCTACCCTGAAGGGCGTGCCTGCCCTCTCTCCGGACAATTTCTCGACGCCCCTGCTTGCCTGGTTCGCGGTCGCGCAGCGGGACATGCCCTGGCGGCGCACCCGGGACCCTTATGCCATCTGGATCTCGGAGGTAATGCTCCAGCAGACCCAGGTGGCCACGGTCCGGGACTACTGGTTGCGTTTCATGGCGCGCTTCCCCACCGTGCGCGACCTGGCCGACGCACCGCAGGACGCGGTGCTCAAGCTCTGGGAGGGCCTGGGCTACTACCGCCGGGCGCGCCATCTCCAGGCCGCCGCGGGGGAGATCGTGGCCCGGCACGACGGGCAGTTGCCGGCGGATCCGGCGGCGCTGCGCATGTTGCCGGGCTTCGGGCCCTACACGGCCGGCGCCGTGGCAGCGATTGCCTTCGATTTGCCCGAGCCGGCGGTTGACGGCAACGTCTTGCGCGTGCTCGCACGCCTGGCTGCCTGGGAGGACGACGTCACCCTGCCCGCGACGCGCCGCAAGGCCGAGGCCCTGGCCAGCGCGCTCATCCCGGCCGGCCGGGCCGGCGACTTCGCGCAGGCGCTGATGGAACTGGGCGCGCTGATCTGCACGCCCCGCAAACCCCGGTGCGGCGAATGCCCGGTGGCCGGCGCCTGCCGCGCCCGGCAGGCCGGCATTGCCGAGTCCCTGCCGCGCAAGGCGCCGCGGGCAAAGGCACCTTACGCCGACATGCTGGTGGCGGTGGTGGTCGCGGGCGACCGGGTGCTAGTGGAACGGCGGCCCGAACGCGGGATGCTTGGCGGCCTGATGGCGTTTCCCGCCGTGCGCCTGGCTGGCGGCGAGGCGCATGCGGCGGCGATCGCGCGGGCCGCCGCCGCCGCGGGAGTGACGGCCGAGCCCGGGAACGCCCTGGTCGCGTATCCCTTCGCGTTCACGCACCTGCGCACGACGCACCACGCCTATCTGGCCGCCTGGCGCGGCGGCGAGCCGGCGGGCCAGGCCCGCTGGGAGTCGGTCGCG
>Ga0194120_10004999_pt1 | contig 19867 bp, 20 predicted proteins | sample TA2MahCa65mmetaG_FD_148642 | JGI IMG/M metagenome (GOLD analysis project Ga0194120, IMG submission 148642) | Freshwater microbial communities from Lake Tanganyika, Tanzania - TA2015019 Mahale Deep Cast 65m | ecosystem: Environmental > Aquatic > Freshwater > Lake | place: Tanzania: Lake... | reverse complement strand
TAAATAATATAAATGGAAAGCCAAGCGAGGATAATGTATTTGAAACTTTTAACTATGCTTTTAACAATGGAATTAAAACACTGGATACTGCTGATGCCTATGGCAATGCTTACGAATTAATTGGTAAATTTCACAGATTATCAAATAATCAATTCAATATAAATACAAAATTCATATGTGATGGTTCCATTGATATTCAAAACCAATTAGATAATTCATTAAAACTACTTGCAGTTAATTCTATCAACGTTTATTTCTATCATAGGTACGCTGATATTTTAAACTATAAAGATTCGCTTACTACAATTCTAAAATTGAAATCAGCAAAATTAGTTAATAAAATAGGCGTATCGGTTTATAGTAATATAGAATTAAAATCGGCTATAGAAAATGATGAGATTGATTGCATTCAGTTACCATTTAATTTACTTGATAATAATTACCATAGGGCTGAACTTTTGAGAAAAGCTAAATCAAGAAATAAAGAAATTCAGGTACGCTCAGTATTCTTACAAGGTTTATTTTTTACTGATATAAATTCTTATCCTCATTATTTATCACCCCTGAAAAAATATGTTTTGGAGCTAAAGGATATAGCTGAAAAGTCTAAAAAAAGTATCGATGAATTGGCATTAGGATATGTACTTTCTGAAAATATAATTGATAATGTTTTAATTGGTGTAGATAATAAAACGCAACTTCAAAACAATATAATTAATGCTGCTTTATCGCTTGATAAAGAAACAAAAGTTAAAATTGATTCTATCGCAGTTCATGAAACAGAACTATTATATCCTTACAATTGGAAATGAAGGTTATCGCTATAACACAAGCCCGTTATGGTTCAAGTAGAATGCCAGGAAAAGTTTTAAAAATAATCAATGGAAAAAAGTTGCTGCAAATTCACTTAGAAAGAGCTGCAAAAGCAAAAAAAATAGATAAATTAATAGTGGCAACAACCATTGAAAAGGAAGCTATAGAAATTGTAAGCATTGCTGAACAATTAAGACTTACTGCTTATAGAGGCTCCATCAATGACGTCTTGGATAGATACTATCAAGCTGCAAAAAATGAACTAGCTGATTATGTGGTACGAATAACTTCTGATTGTCCCCTTATCGACCCAAGACTAATGGATAAGATAATTGAGATTTGTATAGTTGGTAATTATGATTATTGCTCAAATACAATTCATCCGACTTATCCAGATGGAACAGATGTCGAGATTTTTAAATTCTCTGCATTGGAGAAAGCGTGGAAAGAAGCAATAGCCACATCAGATCGTGAGCATGTAACACCATATATTTGGAGAAACTCAACTGCAAAGGGTGGAACACATTTTACAAGTTTTAACATAAAATCTGATACGGATTATTCAGAGTATCGATTAACAGTTGATGAAAACAAAGACTTTGAACTAATTGAAATACTTGTCTCAGAAATCGGAGAAAATAAAAGCTGGGAAGAATATGTAAATTTTCTTCATAAGAACCCAGCAATCTTTAACATTAATGCTTCAATTAAAAGAAATGAAGGATACACTGAAAGGTGAAAATACAGTACCAATACTGAGGAATATAAATAACTTTGATAAATCAAATGAGTACAAAAACCGTATTCATGATTTAATTCCGGGTGGAGCTCATACCTATTCTAAAGGAGATGACCAGTTCCCTTTGTTATCGCCTGCTGCTATAGACCATGGCAATGGAGCATATGTATGGGATATAGATGACAATAAATTTCTTGATTGTTCAATGGGTTTAACCTCAGTAACTCTTGGGCATGCCTATCAACCAGTAATTGACAGGGTTACAAGCGAGTTGACGAAAGGTGTTAATTTTCAACGCCCATCAATAATTGAAAAAGAAATGGCTGAGCAATTTTTATCACTTATTCCTCAGCATGATATGATTAAGTTTGCAAAAAACGGATCTATTGTAACAACTGCTGCAGTGAAATTAGCTCGTGCACATACTGGCCGAAAATTGGTAGCCTTTCCTGGCGATCATCCATTCTATTCATACGATGATTGGTTTATTGGCAAAACAGCCTGTAACAAAGGCGTACCCGATGAGATTGCGGCACTCTCGGTCACATTCCAATCATGCAATATTAATTCATTAAAGGAATTATTTGAAAAATACCCAAATCAAATCGCTTGTGTAATAACGGAACCCGAAAGAAGCAGTTTTGGTCAATACCAATTTGGTGATTCAGCAAAAGAATATTTGCAACAAGCAATTGAACTTACACATCAAAATGGAGCCCTATTTATCATTGATGAAATGATTAGTGGCTTCAAAAGTTCACTTCCCGGTTCTATGACTAAGTTTGGCTTAATGCCCGATATGGCTACATGGGGAAAAGGAACAGCAAATGGGTTTTCGTTTTGTGCTCTTACAGGCAAAAAAAAGGTAATGGAACTTGGTGGTATCCGCAATACAGGAGAGGAAAAAGTCTTTCTTACATCAACCACACACGGTGGCGAAACACATACCATTGCTGCCGGGTTAGCTACATTAGCCGAGTACCGTAAACACAATGTTATTGAACATAACCATGCAATCGGAGACTACCTTATAAAAAAATGTATTGAGGTAATTAAAAAACATCACCTTACCAATTTTATTGAAATAGTTCCTTGTAATTGGATGCCTGTATTCATTTTTAAAAATAATGCTGGTGAAATAAGCCAAGGATTGAGAACATTAATGATGCAGGAAATGATAAAAAGAGGTGTACTATTTCAAGGTGCTTTTGTACCAAGTTATTCACATACAAAGGAAGATATTGAGTATTTTGCAGAAGCCTTAAATCAAAGCCTGCCTGTTTATTCCAAAGCATTGACCGATGGTTATCAAAGCTATTTAAAAGGAGACCCTGCAAAACCCGTTTTCAGAAAACTATTATAAAACTTATATCATGGATAATCTAAAAAGATGTAAAAAATGTTTGTTGCCTGAAACGCATGAAAGTATAATCTTTGATGAGGAAGGCGTTTGTAATATCTGCCGTCAGAGCGAGTTTAAAAATGAAAAAATTGACTGGAATAAACGCAAAGAAGAACTTACTGAATTGATAGAAAGTCACAGGGGTAAATATGACTATGATTGTATTGTACCATTCAGTGGAGGTAAAGATAGCACATGGACTCTTTATTATCTGATGAAAGAGTACAAATTGAAGCCTTTAGTAGTTAGATTTGATCACGGATTCCTCAGGCACAATCTGAATGAAAATACAATTAGAGTATTAAGAAATCTTGGGGCAGATTTTCATACATTTACTCCAAATTGGAAAATTGTTCAAAAACTGATGTTGCAGAGTTTTCTTGAAAAGGGAGATTTTTGCTGGCATTGTCATACGGGTATCTTTTCATATCCGATGCACGTAGCTATTAAAGAAAAAGTACCATTGATATTCTGGGGGGAGCCTTCTGCTGAATACACCTCATATTACAGCTACGACCAGGCTGAAGAAGTAGATGAAAAACGATTCAATCGTTTTGTAAACTTGGGGATAACGGCATTAGATATGGCTGTGAGACTTGGAGGTAAAATTGATGAAAGAGATTTAAAACCGTACACATACCCTCGGCTTAAAGAGTTACGAAAATTAAATTACCGATCAGTTTGCCTTGGCTCATATATTCCTTGGGATGTAAAAAGGCAATCTGAAATAATACAAAATGAATTGGGTTGGAAAGGAGATCTGGTAGAGAATGTTCCACCTGGCTACAATTATGAAAAAATTGAATGCTATATGCAAGGAGTAAGGGATTATATTAAATATATAAAACGTGGATATACTAGACCAACACATTTGGCATCTCTTGATATCAGACATGGACGAATTGAAAGGGAAGAGGCTGAAAAGCTAATAAGTGGATATGAAGGAAAAGAGCCACAGAGTCTTGCCATTTTTCTTGAATTAGTAGGACTTACTAAAGATGAATTTTATAAAATAGCTGCCAGCCATTCTGTTTCTCCTTGGCGCATGAAACTATTTGAAGTCGAAGCTGGGGAGAAGTTACCTGATTTTGATGCCTGGTCAAGAGATGGCAAAATGAAACGCGAAGATGCTTCTTCACAACTTGAGCGCTGGGAAAAATCAGTAAAATGATAGGTATAGTAGATTATGGTATGGGCAATCTGCTCTCGGTATACAGTGCCTTTGATTACCTTGGAGCAAATGTAATAATCTGCAAGCACCCCGAAGAACTCAGCGAAGTGGGTAAAATTGTAATCCCGGGTGTTGGTGCTTTTAAAGATTGTATGGAACTGCTAAAAAAAGAACATTTTGATGAGGCTTTGAACGAACAGGTTATCAAACTTGGCAAACCAACCATAGGTATTTGTTTAGGCATGCAAGTAATGGCTAAAAAAAGTTTTGAGGGTGGTGTATATGGGGGACTGGGTTGGTTTGATGCAGATGTGATAAAACTTACCATAACAGACGAAAAGAAAAGAGTGCCTAATATAGGCTGGAATGAAGTGAGCCATACAAGCAACCCTCTGTTTGAAGGAGTTCCGGAAAATACAGATTTCTATTTTGTACACTCCTATTTTGTCAACTGTCATGATTCTAGTGATGTGATAGCAACATATCCTTACGATATTCCCGTAACCGCATCAATTCTTAAAAATAATATTTTTGCCACACAATTTCATCCAGAAAAGAGTCAAGACTTCGGTTTGAAAATACTTGATAATTTTATAAGCTGGAATCCCTGAAATGTCTAAAAGAAGGTTAATACCTAAACTCCAATTAAAAACCAGCCACTACAACCCCTCTAAAATGGTTTTGGTTACAACCAAGCAGTTTTCTGATTTTATTGAAATAGGTGATGCAGTATCTCAATCGAAAATATTTCAAGATCAGGGTGCCGATGAGTTAATCTTTATTAATATTGACAGGGTAAATAAAGGCATTGACATTCTTGCCGGCATCATCCATAATGTATCGGCAGAAATATTTATGCCCATAACGGTTGGTGGAGGTGTTCAAACAGAACAGGATTTCAGAACATTATTGTCGAATGGAGCAGATAAAATTTCAATAAACACCATTGCTGTTAATAATCCTGATATTATCAATAATGCATCGGCAAAATATGGAGCCCAGTGTGTAGTTGTGAGTATTGATTATAAACAGGAAGCAGACGAAAAATGTTATGTATATATCAATAACGGTAGTACAAAAACAAAACTATCACCAATTGACTGGGCTGTTGAGTGTGAACAAAGGGGTGCCGGAGAGTTACTTCTTTGCAACATTGACAGAGATGGAATGCGCTATGGATTAGATAACGAAATATGCAATGCCATTGCAACTCAAGTTAAAATCCCTGTAATCACATCTGGTGGATGTGGTTTGGCAAAACATTTTATTGATGGGTTCAAACAAGGTCAGGCTGATGCAGTCGCCTCCGGAACATTTTTTGCAATGCAGGATCAAAATTTTATGCAAACCCGCTCACAAATAAAAAACTCTGGTATAAATATTAGGGTTTACTCATGAAGAAAAAACTTGTTTTACGTGCGGATGGTAATACAACAATAGGCTTTGGACATGTATACCGCCTGTTAGCTTTGGCAGATATTTTAAAGGGTGATTTTGAAATTGTTTTTGCCATTAGCACATCAGAAAAACTTCTGCTGGAGCTAATTAGTTCTTACTCCGATAAAATAATTTCCCTCCCAGCTTATAATTATACCCTGCCCGACCAAAAAAAGGAAGATGAAGAAATGTCGTTCGATTTAGGGGGCTTTTTATCAGGCGATGAAATTGTGGTAACAGATGGGTATTGGTTTGGCGAGCAATACCAAAAAGCCGTAAAAAAAACCAAAGCAAAATTGGTTTGCATAGATGATTTTGCGGAAAACTATTTTTATGCAGATGTAGTAATTAACCATGCACCTGGCATAAAAACTTCGAACTATAAAGGTGCACAGCATACTCAATATTTTCTTGGTTTAGATTATGCTCTGCTAAGAAAGGATTTTTTTAAGCCGTTTAGCAAAAATCGAAAAGCCGGATCGCTGCTGATAGGAATGGGTGGTTCTGACCCTTATGGGATAACAGAAAAAGTATTGAATGCCGTTATTCACTCACACCGGTTTTCCGAAATCCACTTGCTGGCTCCTGCGCTTTTCACAGAAAAAAAGATGTCAGAAATTTGTGATAGCGCAGTAAATGTAAATTGCATTTTTCATAGAAACTTAAAAGCTGAGACTTTGGCAAACCTGATGGATAGCTGCCAGTATGCTATAGCTTCTGCTAGTACTTTACTGCTTGAATGTTACAGCCGCGGAATTATTTGTATGACAGGTTACTACACTCCTAACCAAAAAAGCATTTACAACGGTTTTGTAAATGACTACAAGGCAATTGGTTTAGGAGATTTAAATAATTTTGAACCGAAAGAAGTAATTGAAGCGATGAACCGGCAATTAAATGCGCAGCCTTTAAAAGCTCCGCTACAATCTGATTTTAATATCAAAAAAATATTCGCGGAATTTTGACAATAAGAAACCCAAACCAAAATTATAATTTAAGGGAAGCACGCCCCGAAGATGCTGAGCTGTTGTTTGAGTGGGCAAATGATGAGTTGGTGAGAGAAATGGCTATAAATACGAAAAAAATTATTTGGCTTGAGCATAAAGCATGGTTCAAACAAAAGTTAGCGAGCGCTGCAACCAAAATTTTTATTCTTGAACAAAACAGCGTTCCGGTTGGTCAAATTCGGTACGACTTTATAAATGGTGAATGGCTTATAGATTATTCGATTAGTAAGAGCGAGCGGGGCAAAGGTTTGGGTCAAAAAATTATAGAATTAAGTTTACCTGATTTTAAAAACTGCAAGCTGAAAGCGCTTGTAAAAAAAAATAATATTGCCTCTAATGAAGTGTTTAGCAAACTAAAGTTTGTGTTGCAAGACACAGAAAAAATAAACCAGGTTGAGTTTAATTGTTACACATTAACGGGGTAACCCAAAAAATAATAATGGTAAGCGATATAGTTATAGAACACATTACAATTGGAGCGAATCATAAGCCATTTGTAATTGCTGAAATGAGCGGAAATCACAACCAATCGCTTGACAGGGCAATGGCAATAGTAGATGCCGCTGCTGCAGCCGGTGCGCACGCGGTAAAATTGCAAACCTATACACCCGATACAATGACCCTTAATGCAACCGGGGGCTTGTTTGACATTAACGATGAAGGTTCGCTTTGGAAAGGACGAAATCTATTTGACTTATATAAAGAAGCCCATACACCGTGGGAATGGCACCAAGCACTTTTTGAGCGAGCAAAAAAGCACGGGATGGTGGTGTTTAGTACTCCTTTTGATGAAACAGCTGTTGACTTTTTGGAAACACTTCATGTTTCTGCATACAAAATTGCATCGTTTGAAAACAGCGATTTACCGCTGTTAAAAAAAGTTGCTTCTACCGGCAAACCAGTAATCATGTCAACAGGCTTAGCGACTATAGCAGATTTAGATGAATCCGTTAGAACATTGCGTATAGCAGGGTGCAAAGACTTAGTGCTGCTTAAATGTACCAGTACTTATCCGGCAACACCCGAAAACACGCACATACTTACGATTCCGCACATGACGCAACTGTTCAACTGCCATGTTGGGCTATCAGACCATACCATGGGTATAGGGGCATCAGTAGCATCGGTAGCTTTAGGTGCCCGTGTAATCGAAAAGCATTTTACCATCAGCAGAGCCGATGGGGGTGTTGACAGCGCCTTTTCAATTGAACCGGATGAGCTAAAAAATTTGGTGATAGAAAGCGAACGAGCCTTTTTAGCTTTAGGTAAAATAAATTATGGTGTACAGGAAGCCGAGAAAAAAAGTTTGCGTTTTAAACGCTCACTTTATGTTTCTAGCACTATTAAAGCCGGTGAAAAATTTACCTCTGAAAATTTAAGGGTAATTCGCCCCGGAGATGGTTTGCCTCCTAAATTTTACGAAACCATTTTAGGCAAAACTGCCCGAACTGATATAAAAGCAGGAACACCACTTACATGGGAAATGTTATAAAAACTTACCTCTTAGTTACTGAAAAAAAATGGCACGATGCCTTATTTCAGCAATTGCAAAGCGATGTAACAGGCAATTGGGTAAGATATACAACAAAAGAAGAATTCAGCGGAGAAAACCTGAACCGGTTGCTGCCAGATTTAATTTTCATTCCGCATTGGTCGTATATTATTCCAAAAGAAATTTATTCAGAGTTTAACTGCATTGTTTTTCATATGACCGATTTGCCTTATGGCAGAGGCGGAAGCCCTCTACAAAATTTAATAATAAGAGGTCATAAAGAAACTAAAATCTCAGCGATAAAAGTTTCGGAAGGAATTGATACCGGTCCTGTTTATTTAAAGAAACCACTTTCATTAGAAGGCACTGCTCAGGAGATTTTTGTTCGTTCAGCCACAGTAATTAAAGAGATGATACGAGAAATCATTCTGCGAAACCCCATACCTGTTGAACAAACCGGTGAGGCGGTTGTGTTTAAAAGAAGAAAACTTGAAGAAAGTAATATTGCCACGCTTACAGAACCTGAAAAAGTTTATGATTATATTCGCATGTTAGATGCCGAAGGTTATCCCAAGGCATTTATTGAAACAGAAAATTTTCATCTTGAGTTTTCAAATGCTGATTTAGAAAATAACGTAATAAAGGCACATGTTACAATCACTAAAAAATAAAAAAATAATGGTGGTGGTGGCGCACCCTGATGATGAATTACTTGGTTTAGGTGCCACCATGCACCGGTTAATTGAAAACTTTGGTGTTACTGCACATGTGGTAATATTAGGTGAAGGAATTACCAGCCGTAGCGATAAACGTGATACCGCAAAATGGAAGAAAGAACTGAAGGTACACAGGCAAAACATCAAAAGCGCGCAAGCGGCCATTGGTTACCAGTCAGTAAGCATTTATGATTTCCCGGATAACCGGTTCGACTCAGTTGCTTTGCTTGATCTGATTAAGACCATCGAAAAAGAAAAAAAAGAATTCGGGCCGGAAATAATTTTCACGCACCACGGAGGAGATGTAAACATTGATCACCAGCGAACCTTTGAAGCTGTAATTACCGCCTCCCGTCCCATGGCAGAAGAAAAAGTAAAAACCATCATCACTTTCGAAACACCTTCAGGTACCGAATGGCATGTACCAAGCGACCCGCGCCATTTTTTACCAAATTTATTTATTGAAGTCTCGGAAAAAGATATAGATGCAAAAATTAAAGGCATGGAAAGCTATGAGTTTGAAAAACGTGCCTACCCTCACCCCCGCTCACCGCAGGCATTAAAAATACAAGCCCAGCGCTGGGGTGTTGCCAATGGTTGCAGTTTTGCAGAGGCTTTTTGTCTGAACAGAGCATTTTCCAGTCATTAACTGCGATAATTAAAAACTTCTTCCTGTTATCAAAATGAATCATCACAAAATCTATGCAATAATTGTTGCCAGGCAAGGCTCCACAAGGTTACCCAACAAAGCGCTTATCGAATTAGAAGGTAAACCTTTAATAGGCCATATTGTTGATCGAGCCAGAGCCTCCAAATATATAAGCGGTGTGGTTATTGCAACTTCAACAAATATAGAAGATTCATCAATTGAGAGATATGGAAATTTTATTAATGTTCCGGTTTTTCGTGGAAGTCCGGAAGATGTTCTGGATAGAATCTATAATGCCAGTATAAACATTGATGCATCCGCATTCATTGAGATTGGTGGTGATTGTCCATTCGTTTGTCCCGAATTAATAGACAAAGGAATTGAAACGTACTTTGAAAACGACCATGCTGATATGGTTTCAAATGCACTTGTTTCTCCTTTCACTTATCCTGTCGGGTATGATTTTATTTTGATTACTAAAAAAGCGCTGGAAATAGCGCATCAATCAGCAATACTTTCTTCAGAAAGATTTCAACCTTTTCAATACATAATTAAACATCCGAAGTTATTTAAAGTATGTAGTTTCTTTTCAGAAAAGAATTTTAATCACTGGAGGTGGACACTTGATTATCCTGAAGATTTGCAATTTGTTAAAACTGCATATGCCAATTTATATAAGATTAATCCATTCTTTGGCTTTAAAGAAATTTATGAGCTGATTAAAAAGGATAATTCAATAACATCAATCAACCAAATGCATGCCGAACGGGTTCAGGAAAATACGGCATGGTTCACGGGAAGCTATGTAAAAGAAGTGCATAATGATGTGAAAGTTTTATTGCAAAAAGCTTATATACTTGAGTCTGCCCGACAATATACTGACCTTCCGGTTTTATATGAAAACATTCAGGTTTTGATAAAAGACCTTGAAAAACGGTCAATTGCTAAATCAACTCATGCATAACAGGATTAAGTTAGCACTTATTGGCCCAGGTAGAATGGGAGTGAACTATGCGAAAGTAGTTAAACAAAACCCTTTTTCTGAACTAGTGGCTATATGTGGTAATTCAACAGAAACGACCGATAAGAATGGAAAACAGTTTAATGTCCCTTTGTATTATGAAAATAACTGGAATCAGATGTTTATTGATTTTCCGGATATCGATACTGTAATTATAGCAACTTCAGAATGGGCACATCTTTCACCGTTTACTGATGCAGTGAAGGCAGGTAAAAATATTATTATTGAAAAACCACTTGCTGTATCCCCAGATGATATTCGCGAGATGAAAAAATTAAAGAATGAGCATCCACAGTTAAAGATTATGGTATGTCTCACTTGTAGGTTTGATAATCGATATGTGTTGGGAAAAAAAATGTTAGACGAAAAACAATTGGGTAATATTGGTTATATTTATTCCCGAAGAAATGCCGATTATAAAACAGCATCAAGAATAATAGGGAAGTTTCCAATACCTTATTGGATCACAGTTCATGATATAGATTTGATGCGATGGTATTTGAATTCAGAAGTAAAAGAAATTCATGCATTTAATTCCCATTATTCGGGTAAAGGTGATTTGCTAATTGTGAACCTCCTTTTTGAAAATGGAACAAGAGGGGTAATAGAAACAATCTTTTATGGAAAACCAGTAACTGGACAACATCATTCACGGATGGATGTTGAAGGTGAAAATGGAAAAATAGAATTAAATATAGCTTCTGCTGGAGCGGTACAATTTTTAGAACATTCTACTTTATTAAGTGATGAGCACGATTTTGTTGACATGTACGGAAAATATGTGGGTAGTACTCCAAACATGATCAATCATTTTATTGATGTGCTTGTTAAAAATGATATTCTCGCTGTTAATTTTAATGACGGAATAAAAAGTGTAGAAGTATGTGAAGCTATACATCAATCATTAATAAATAAACAATCTGTATTAATTTGAATTTAAAATCGCATGCAAACAGTAAATTCAACAAAACAAACCGGTTCTAAGTATCAGAATATTGAGAAATTCGAACAGTATTTAGATAATTATTTAAAAGTATATTGGCTACGTCCGGTATCAAGCTTAGTAAGAGCCCTTGAGGGAGTCGTGTTAGATCTTGAAAGTGCTCCGCTTGAAGGTTCGGCAGATTTTGCTTGTGGGGATGGTTTAAATACATTTGTAGCAAGAGGAGGAGAAATTCCTATTGAATTAGATGCTTTTCATTCAGTACCACTTCTTGAACCTGAAAAGTTTTTCTCAGATAAAGTAGATGTGTATAATTTTGATGAGAAAAGAGAAGAAATCGTTATCAAAAATCCAAGAATACTATGGGAATATGGATTAGATCATAAACAAGCTTTATTAAACAAAGCATCTCAGCTTAAAGCGTACAAAAAACTTATTTTGCAGGACTTAAATAACCCACTTACTCTTGAAAATGAATCTCTTTCATTTATATTTTCAAATTCATTATATTGGGTAACTAATCTTAATCAATTACTTACTGAAATATATAGAGTGATGAAACCTGGAGCTACAGCTAAATTTATATTCATTAAAAATACGTTTCCTAATAATATGATATGGAATCGTTTGAAAGGATTTGAGGTAGCCTCCTATCTGGATATGGGACGCCATAACCATTATCAACAACTACTGAGTCAGCAAGAATTTGAAGCAAAAATAAAAACAGCAGGTTTTGCTATAGATAAAGTAGTTCCTATGTTTAATGACAGTCTTGTACATATGATAGAGTTCCACGATTATCGTGAAATTTCTCCGATTACTAGTTTTATGTCAAGAAAATTATCGCCTAAAGATTATGTAGAAGTAAAAGCAGAGTGGATAAAATACATGAAGTATTTATTTATGACGATGTATAAAGATAATATGTTTGAAGTTTCTGAAAGTAACAGTAATTATAATATTTACTTTTTATCGAAAAAATAAAAGATGAATTATAGTATTGTTTATAAAGATGATGCTAAGTATTCCACTTTTCCAGGGATAACTTGTTTACCGGGTAATAGGATAATTATAGCATTTAGAGAAGCTGGATATTCCAGCGTTGAGGCTGCATCAAAAGATGCTCCTTGCCATCACGATAATGATTCTGTTATAAGTATCATTGAATCTATTGATGGAGGTACGACTTTCCCTAAAGAACAAAAAAGAATTGTTTTATCAGGGAATAATGGATATAATGATCCGGCATTAACTGTGCTTGAAAACGGTGTGTTAATTCTCCGTTCCATTGCTATTCAGGTCGAAAACTCAGTAAATCGAACAAAACTTAAGGAGCGTTTATTGGCCCATCGACCTGATATGAGTAGGGTTTCTTGTATACTGGGAATTACAATACAAAAATCTTTTGATGGAGGAAAAAATTGGACTCCTGCATCAATTATAACTGTGGATGGAGATAATCAATGGTGCAGTAGAGATGCAGTTACAGAATTAGAAGACGGTTCTATCATCCTTCCTGTTTATAAAAGTGTAGGGACCGAAGCAGAACGAGCGTACCTTATCCGATCTTTTGATGAAGGGATCACATGGAGTGATGCGGCATTAATAGCAGAGGATTCTAAAGGCGCAAAATCAATGTTTAGAGGAGTGAATTACAATGAAGTTTCTGTCCTCAATCTTAATCATGGGCGTTTATTGGCAATGATCAGAAGTGATTCATCCTATCGTTCAGTAAGTGATCAATATATGGCTATCGGAGGAACGGGAGAGTTAACTCAGTCTTGGTCAGATAATGCAGGACTTAGCTGGAGTCCTCTTCACTTGACAGGTATCTGGGGACAACCTCCCAACTTGTTGAAGCTAAAGAATGGTGCAATACTCTGTACTTATGGGTATCGTAAACCTCCATATGGAATAAGAGCCTGTATTAGCTATGATAATGGGATAACTTGGGATTTACAAAATGAAATAATCATTAAAGAAAATTGTCCTTTTTGGGATATGGGGTATCCGATGTCAGTTCAGCGTGAAGATGGAACGATTGTAACGGTGTATTATTGGGTATCAGAAAATAAAACCAGGTATATTGAAGCAGCAATTTGGGAGGTAATACAATGATCAAGATTGCAATGCTAGGTTGTGATAGCAGCCATACTGAAGCCTATTCTGAGTTATTACATAAAAAAGAATCCGCTTTTTTTGGAAAAGCAAGAGTTGAATGGTTATGGGGAGAAGATATAAATCAAGCAAAAACCAAAGCAAAGTTGTGTGGAATAAAAAATGTAGTTAATGTTTTAGATGATCCTTGTTTAGATGAGGCGGATATGTTTATGATTATGGGCCGTTACGGGGATAGTCATTTTTTACCTGCTATGAGAGCTCTTAAAACTCTAAAGCCCACCTACATTGATAAGCCATTTACCAATAATTTAATGGAGGCTGAAAAAATCCTGCATTTTGTTAGAGATAAACAAGTTTCTCTAATGTCATTTTCACCATTGCGTTTCGCAAAAGAGGTTTTAGAAGTTAAGGCTCAATTGAAGTCGCATGGAAATCTTTACGGAGCTATTGTTTCTGGGCCTGCAAATACTAATCTGATTCCTGGACCACGTGCCCAGCAATTACATTTTTATGGAATTCATGCGGTTGATATTCTTTGTTCATTGTTTGGTACGAATGTCAATAAAATTAAAGCCGAAAAAAGTAACATTGGCATATGGGTTATACTCACTTATAGCGATGGGAAACATGCTTCGTTAAATCTGCCATATAATAAAAGTGAATTTTATCAATTTACACTTTTTGGTCAGGAGAAAGAGTCGGCAGTTTCTATTAATCCTTATGAAACATTTTATGAAGAAACCATGAAAGTATTGTTAAATGAATTATTTCGAGGGGATTGTAAAAAAGCACCAATAGAAGAGGCTTATACTGGAATTTTGATTCTTGATGCAATCGTAAAATCAATAGACACTCAGTCTGAAATAATTATCAATGAAAAAATATAAGGCTGCAATAATAGGCTGTGGTTGGATTGGGGTTGGAGCACAACTTGATCTATTAAGGTCTAAACCTGCAAGTCATGCTGAAGCCATTGTTCATAATTCTCGTTTAGACTTGGTGGCACTAGCAGATAATAATCCTGACGCTTTAAGAGCTGCTGAACAACTCTATCCTAGCGTAAAACGTTTTTCATCAATTGATGAGATGTTCACATTTGTTAAACCTGAGGTAATTGTAATTGCTACACATCCTGATTCACATTGTAAGTATATAAAACTCTCCGCGAAGGCTCGTGTTAAACTAATTCTTTGTGAAAAACCAATTTCCCATAATTTAAAAGAAAGCGAAGAAGCGATTAAGGTTTGTGAACAAAACAATGTTTTATTATTGGTAAATCATATGCGAAGGTTTGACACCTTGATTAAAACATTTAAGCAGTATATTAATCAAACCTACGTTAAAGATACAGCCTTAGGAAGAGTAAGGTCTGTTATAGCATCATACGATAATGGTCTTTATCATGGGGGAACTCATATTGTAGACTTATTGCGTTACTTTTTTGGAGAAGTAAAGGCGGTTTCAGCTGTTTTAAATAATAAAGAGCCTTCAACTTTTGGTGATCTAAATATTGATGCAATTTTACAATTTGAAGGGTTTCATGCAGTGCTTTATTTTCTAAACTCAAAAGAATACTCTCACTCTGAATTAAAAATTTTTGGGAATGAAGGTATAATCAACTTATCGAATATGTGGGGAGTAGATATTGAAATTATTGGGACAAAATCGTGTTCAGACTTCTCTGCTTATCGTGAGCCAGACCTAAAGAATAAAAGAATATTTGGAGGATCAAGGAGTTTTATGGTCGGGACTTATGAGCATATAGTAGATTGTCTTGATGGTAATGATTCCCCTTTGTGCAGTGGTAGAGATGCATTAGAAACTCTACGAGTATTAAAATTTATTGAGAGGAGTGTAAACAAACATGGAGCTATGATCACATTATAATCTTGAAATTAACAATAAATAAAACTTTGTAGTGAAGAAATTTAAGCAAAATGACTATTTTAAAAGACAAATTCTGGCATTTAATCGCTTTGAATCAGAATTTAATATTTTAAATTCTGCTAACATTCCTAAAGTGAATTGGCTGTTATACCCCTTTATAAGAAGCGATTTGTTTTATTTTATTAAATGGGGGAATCAAAATCAGAATGTTTATCATGCAGTTGGAAATTATAAACTATTTAGGTCTTTTTTGCGTTTGTTGGAACTGCTCAAATTTTTTTGCTTAAGATCAATTGTTAGAAAAAGTGTGATCGTGTTTACTTCTTCTCAACATGAGATCATCTTAAATGAAAATAAGAAAATAAATAAATATAGTTTTGCTTTTGAGGAAGAATTACCTAAAGAAACGCTTATAATAACAGACACCTCAAATTTATATTTATTAGCAAGAGTTTTAAGCTTCTTTATTAATATTAAATTAAATTATTCCGCAATAAATGAATTTATTGATAAAGTACTTGTTTCACACAACATCTTGAAACCAAATTGTAAATTTGATGTCAAAGATTATATTAATATCAATTTAAAGGTTGCGGAAGTATTTGCCTATCGAATTTTCTTTTATTTAGCTAGACCAAAATTCATTATCGTTGAAGATGGACATTATAGCTACCGTACCTCTCTAATATTTGCTGCAAAAAGTCTTAAGATAAAAACAGCAGAATTTCAACATGGTATTATTTTCAAAAATCACTTCACCTATAATCTTGGTAAAAAATTATTAAGTACATCTAACTATGCAAATTACTATCCCGATTTCTTACTTCTTTGGGGAAAGCATTGGTTATCACAAAGTTCAACGCATAGTAAAAAAATTTCAATTGGCAATGAGTGGTTCCATTTTTTAACCAAGCAGCGAAAAGAGAGCATTAATAAAATCTTATCCTCTATATTAATCATTTGCTCAACAGTTGAAGATGATTATTATCTTAAGGTGTTAGAAAATCTTCAGAAAAATAGAAGAAAATTATTTATAAGGTTTCACCCATTATATGTTAAACCGGAACATATTGAAACCGTTACAAATAAATTTGGATCAACTGTAGAAATTGATAAATCAAAAGATATACATGAGGCATTTTATAAATATGAATATGTCATTAGTGAATTCTCGACTGTAAATTATGAAGGTGTCTTCATTAATGACAATACTTACATTTTAAAGGAATCCTATATGAAATATAATGGCAATATTGACAATGAATATTTTAACTACATTTCCTTAAATGAACTGAACAATTTTGATGCTCACTTAAAAATTAAAAAAACTCTTCCTCCATTAGAAGAAATTCATGGAAGCAATTTTAATAAGAACTATAGAGTTTTTTTGAACCAGTTGTGCAAACCTTGAGTTAGAATAATAAATTACACATACTTGGTATTAAAAAAAATTCTCTTTCACTCACTAATCTATGCTGTTGGTCCTCAATTGCCAAAAATTGCAAGTTTATTTGTTTTGCCAATTATTACTAAGTATCTCACCCCATTAGACTACGGTATCTGGGGCTTGATTACAGCCTACCTAAGTGCTATAGGCTTCTTAGGGGATTTAGGATTGTCTGTCATATTAGTGAATACATTTTTTAAGTATCCAAATCGTTGGCAAATTATTTGGAAACAATTGCATGGTTTTTTGATTATTTGGTCATTAGTATTTGCTTTGATGCAAGGTTTATTATTGTATTTTGTTATACCATATGAGGCTGAAACCAATCTATGGTTTATTATTCTGAGCACCTGTATACCGACAGCTTTTTTTAATTCAACGTATATTATTGGCGCGAGGTATTATCAATTTGCTCAGAAACCTATCTATATTGCAATTATATCCGCTATTGTTGGTAGTCTGGCAATTTTGATAAATTTATATACAATAGCTTATCTGAAATTAGGTTATATAGGATGGTATATATCAAGCTTAATTACTTCCTGTCTCACTTTCATAGCCTATACATACCCTGTTTATTTCAAATACAAACTTGGGCCAATCTTAAGATTTAGAAAAAAGTTTATATTACCAAAATTAAAAGTAAGTTTACCAACGATTCCTCATGCATATTCATCATATTTAATAAATTCTTCTGATAGGGTTATTATGAAAGTATTAGGTATCAAAATTAATTCTTTAGGCCAGTATAATATTGCATATACTTTTGGTAGTTATTTTGAATTTTTCGGAGAGGCCGTTGGTATGGCCGTTGGTCCATTTTATAGCAAACTATATGCTCAGAAAACAGATAAATCGGAAGATGATTTAGTGATTTTAACATTTAGCTTACAAATTTTATTTATTGGTGCGGCATTTTTAGTATCATTGTGGGCAAAAGAATTGTTTGATATTTTAATTAATAATGATGAACTGAAAACCGCTTATCCATTAGCCATAATTATAATAATGGGATACTGCTATCGCCCAATGTATTGGACTACGGTTAATCGTTTAGCATTTAATGATCGAACCAATAGTCTTTGGCGAATTTCGCTATTGGCAGGTGTCATTAATGTTATTTTAAATCTTATCTCTATTCCAATTTTTGGATTAATTGCCGCAGCTGTTAATACCTTTATTTCGTTGTTATTTTTAGGCTTCTCAGGATTTTATATGAAGACCTATAGGGAGATCGCCAAAAGAAATTATTTTCACATTTTTTGGTTAATTTCCATATTATCCACTTCAGTATTTGTGTATTTGATTCAGGATTCAAGCATATTAACAAAAACAGTTATCACATTAACCGTATTTCTCTCATTATCTATCGCTCTCTACAAAAACTACGGAAGAATTAAACTGATTGAAATTTGATGCTTACCATTATAGATTACGGCACAGGCAACCTATTTTCCATCCACAACATGCTCAAGTATTTGGGAATTAGTTCCATGATTTCCGGAGATCCACGTGACATAGAAAAAGCTGAGAAACTCATTCTTCCGGGCGTTGGGCATTTTGACTTTGGTATGCGGCAATTGGTTCATAAAAACTTAATCCCTATTCTCAGAGAAAGGGTAGAAGATGAGAAGATTCCGCTTTTGGGGATATGCTTGGGCGCCCAATTGCTTACTGAATCCAGTGAAGAAGGCAGCGAAAGAGGGTTATCATGGATTAAGGGAAAACAGTTGCCTTTGATCGGGCGAAATTATCCGAAGGTCAAAAAGTGCCACACATGGGTTGGTCAGATGTTTATAACTATCAGCAATCAAAACTATTTGAGGGTATTGATGATGAACCACGTTTTTATTTTGTTCACTCGTTTCATTTAAGTTTAGAAAGCAAGGATGATTCCCTTGTTACTGCAAATTATGGCTATGACTTTGCAGCAGGTATCGAACATGAGAACATATTAGGTGTCCAGTTTCATCCAGAGAAAAGTCACAAATTTGGCATGGAGCTACTCGCTAATTTTTGTAAAATTTAATGGCCTTACAACCTAGAATTATTCCTGTTTTACTTCTGCACAATGGAGGCTTATACAAAACCAAGCAATTCAAAAACCCTTCGTATATCGGTGACCCAATTAACGCAGTACGCATCTTCAATGAAAAAGAAGTAGATGAGCTACTCATTTTAGACATCGATTGTTCCAAAGAAAACAAAGAACCTAATTTTACCCTTATTGAAGAAATTGTCAGTGAGGCCTTTATACCTGTAGGATACGGGGGTGGAGTTTCAAGTTTGGAAATCGCTAAAAAAGTATTTCAACTTGGAGTAGAAAAGGTAGTTGTCAACTCTGCTTTAGAAATAAACGAAGAACTGCTTGCTCAAATTGCCTCCATTTATGGTGCGCAAGCGGTGGTGGCCAGTATAGACTACAAAAAGAGTTTTTTAGGCGGCACGAAGGCCTATTTCACAAGTGGTTCTAAAAAATCTTCATACACTCCTTTAGAACTTGCACAAATGGTCGAGAAAGCTGGTGCAGGAGAGCTTATTTTGAATTCAATCGACAGAGAAAGCACCTATCAGGGCTATGACCTTGAACTGCTCAAACAAGTGGTCGGTGCCGTTCACATACCCGTTGTGGTATCGGGTGGTGCTGGTTCAAATCATGATTTCGAAGCAGCCAAAAAAATAGGCGCAACAGGTATGGCAGCTGGTAGCATGTTTGTGTATCAACGCCCTCACAATGCGGTACTTATTTCTTATCCTAGCAATTATTTTTACCAATGATGGTACTCGATCAAAACGACCCTAATTACCGCCAGTGTAGTTTATCTGTGATGGACAACATTGCAGATCCTGACATCACTTTTGATGAAAAAGGGATTTGTAATTATTATTATGAGTACTTGGAAGCTGAGAAGCAATATGTACTGAAGGGCGAAGCAGGAGAGAAGAAATACAATGAAATCATTGCTAAAATCAAAGCCGATGGCCAAGGCAAAAAATACGATTGTATTCTTGGCGTCAGTGG